>ERZ860388.806-NODE-806-length-23180-cov-2.994292_pt1 | contig 23180 bp, 15 predicted proteins | sample MGYA00509978_ERZ860388 | MGnify/ENA primary metagenome ERZ860388 (study PRJEB30046, sample SAMN00715225) | human gut metagenome | study: EMG produced TPA metagenomics assembly of the A metagenome-wide association study of gut microbiota in type 2...
TCGTTTCTTCTGAAAGTTATTTCACTCGGACTTTTCAGATTGTCATAGGTCATGTTGTATGGTTCGTCATCGCTCATATAACCTAACATCATGTCGAAATACTCCATATAGAAATACCGGGCAAAGTCGTCTCCGCCTCCCGCGAAAATTATTTTCATCTGGTCGGCACCTTCAATGGGAATGAAATCCATATAGAAGTTAGCACTGTATAGCTTTTCGTCGTTGATGGAATAACTGTATATTGTGAATACCTGATAAGAGCCCTGTAGGGAAATTTGTTGCAAAAGTTCCGATCCTTGGCCATTCTGATCCTTTTCCATGTTTTCGGCAATTGTACTCCACATCGTGGTCAATCGTGGACCCATCTGGTTTTTGTCAAAGAACCAGTTGCCTTTCTTGGTTACGAAGGCCTCTCCCAAAGGCATTTGTACGATTTGTACGCCGTTTGCTCCTTCATCCGTACAAGTCAGATAAGTGCCGTCTGCCGATGCAGTGAAATGTTGTATTGTTTTTCCTGCAATGGTTACAGGAGATTTGAATTTAATCCCATCCGGTGTATAAATAAAGGCTATGCCCTCGGCGGAAGAATTGGTTTTTGCCGGTAGTTTGAACGTTTGATAGCGTCCTATCTCGTCAGATTCTTCCATGTCTATTACTGTGCCGCCTATATTCAGGCGCATGGTAAATCCGGGAAATGCCTGTATCATCTTGTTGAGTCGGTTGCTATAACTCTCCCAGGTCGTACCGGCCGGCAGGGGAATCATCTGCATTTTTACGCCGGTTTTCTTTCCTCTTAATTCGATTCCTTCTTTATTGATGGTAAGAATAACGAATTCATAATCACCCTCATAACCCAATCCGTCCGGGTTCGGGTCAGAAAACTGATGCAATATCCGATTGTATGTGTCAAAACTCAGGACGGGCCCCATATCGGCTTTCACCTGATACATGCTTGTGACCTGTTCGCCCGGCGACTCCAATATGGGCGATTCTGCAGTGACTTTTACTTCTCCCTCTTTGGAAAAAGCCATGTACAGTTGAAAACCTCCGTATTTACTGTCTTCCGGATAGTATTCAAAAATCCAACCGTTTTCCGCACCGGTCAGTATTTCATTACATTCTTGCAACATTGCGTTCATCCTGCGTGCGGAAGAACTGTCGAATATATCGTTTTCATCCGAGCATGAAGAGATGCACAATGTGAATAGGGCGATAAGGATATAAACTGATTTATTCATTGTCCGTCATTTTTTCATTTAAAATTGAATCAATATTTTCAGAGCGTCTGATGATGATCGTTCTTAATTCTTCTATGTCGATGCCCCATGAGGCCATGAGCCATTCTTTAGCCATATCGAACTTGGTCTGTATCTTGGCTGCTCCCTCTGTGCCGGCATTTGCCAGCATATTTTCCCAAAAACCATCCGGCTTGACAAGATAGTTTGCTATCACCTCTACGAAATCCTCTTGTGGTTGCATACCTGCATAGGGAGTAACGAATCCCAGCTTCCATGCTTGCAGTTCCGTACGGTTTTGCCAGCCGGTAGAAGAGTAGTCGGCTGCGGATATTTGGTTATATTCCGTAGGATAACTTTTCTTTTGGTGAAGAATATGGGCAAACTCATGGTGCATGGTTTCGAAGTAATATTCATTCAGCATTTCCACGTCCGTAGGATCAATGGAATTCACTTTGTACAATACTACTTTGATGCCTTCTTCCGCAGAACCTAAAATCTCCGTTGAAGAAGAGGGATTGATGGCCGACGAGCCGATAAGGAGAATCACCTTAGGAGCGTAGGTCCGCATGAAATCCTTGTTTACTCCGGTCTTGTCGAACATCTCGTCGTATGATTCGAGCCACAGATATTTGATGATCTTTGCCAGTTTCTTGGATTTCTCTACTTCTGCCGGAATATGATTGTACGACATATTGGCTTCTATGTCTTCCAGCCGGTACTTGAAGTCGATGTTGTATTCTTTCACATAATTCCGGAGTAGCCAATTGTCGAACTCTGTGCGTGCCGGAGGATTCGTATCAAAAATACTGTCTCCGAGTTTGTCTTCAGAACAGGAGGAGATCATTCCGCCGGTTAAAAAGATTGCCAATGCGTATAATAAAATCTTTTTCATATTTTTTTTCTGATTTCGTTATTATCTGGGGTTAGGTTGCATGCCGGCTCCGATTACATCTGCCGGCAGTTGTAATGCTCTTCGGGGGTCATCTTTGGTCAATATGTCATTGGCCTGTCCCGCAATGTTGTGTTCTATCTCTATACCGAACCGTTTGATGTCAAACCATCTAAGGCCTTCGTGTACCGTTTCTATACGTCGGAAATGAAGCAGACAATACATAAAGTTGAGTTGTTTGCCCGGTTCGATTTCAAACATCGGATGGAGCTCAGGGCGTACTGTCTGGTCTGCTGTTTCATAATAAGAATCGATCCGGGCTTCCGTTAGGGCTTTGACTCCCGGTAAAGTATGCGAATCATACCAATAGCTCAGGTCTTTTGTCGCGTTGGAATAGTCTTTCATATGAATGTAAGCTTCTGCGCGGCAAAGGAGGGTCTCGTCTGTTGTAAAGACCGTATTCACGATATTCAGATAGCCTATTCCGGAAATGACATCCGTATATTCAATGAAACCATACAATTTGGGATAATAGGATACTTGATCGTTTCCGTATATTTTGAGTGCCTGATAGAGGTATTCCGGGGTTACCCATGGTCCGAGACTCCAGTAGGTGGTCTGCAGTTTAGCGGTGTTCATGGCATATCTGCTATATTGAGATCTCCAATGGTTGTAGTTCCACATGGATGTAGCGGGCATCAGTAAGAGATTGCATGCTAATTCAGATTTGACATAAGCGATACCGCAATCTTTTGCTGCGGCGATACTTTTGTACTGAACTTGATCACGGAGTACTTTTGCCGGATTCTCTCCGATTGCTTTAGTGGCATATTTTATGGCTTTTTCATAGTTGCCGTAATACAAATTGAATCGGGCGGCGAAAGCATATGCCGCTTTCTGATTGAAATGATATTTGATAACGGAACTTTTGTACTTCGTGTCGTCGATAAGGGGCAATCCTTCTTCTATGTCACGGTTTATTTTTTCGTATACTTCGGCAACGGTTCCTCTTGCATATTGTCCGGATACTATCTTTTCCGGCTTTTCCACATAAGGTACTCCCAGATCGACGCTACTTGTCTGGGGATTGTATGCTTTACAAAAAACATTGACTAAGATGAAGTGAGAATAAGCGCGGCAGACAAGGGCTTCTCCTCTGGAAGCAAGCTCGTCTTCGGTTTCTTCTTCAGAATTATTCAGGTATTCCAATGCATGATTGGCGGCAGCTATTGCTTTATAGTATTCGTTCCATATGTATTGTGGAGTATCTTGCTGGTTATCGGTGAAATCCTGCCATTTATAACTCTCTTCCACACTTTTATTGAAGGTCATATAGAGCGGTCCGTTATCTGCCACGTTGTCGGACATTAGTTCGGTTATCTGCATATACGTTCCACTGGGGTAGGCGGATACGAGCAGTTGTAACACTTTCTCACTGTTGTCGAGTTCGGTTCTGTTGTCCGGCATCTTATCCAGAAAGCCTTCACAGGAGGATGTAGCCAATAACATTGCTATGGCTGCCAGACCTATTGAGTATTTATTTTGATTTTTCATGTTTATTGTCTTTTTTTATAATCCTAATCTTAAAGTTAGAGTAAACTGCTTGGGTACGGGAGAAGCCACCCCGCCGGAACGAAAGAATTCCGGGTCTTGTCCGTTCAATTTAGAATCCGAGTAAACGAGGAAGAGGTTGGTTGCCTGCAGTTTCAGTTGCAGATTATTCAGCTTGAATTGCTTGATCCAGGCCGGGTTGAAATCGTATGATAGAGAGATCTCTTTCATCCGGATAAAATCGCCTTTTGCAACGCGGACATCCGAATAGTTGTACGCATTATAGGCATATTTTAGATTGGGGATGTCTTGCACCTGGCGTTTGTGAGCTATTACCGGAATGTTGGTATGGGCTTCGTCTCCGGGCACCGTCCATCTGTTCTTAAATTCTTTGGGCATTGCATCCAGATCGGAGTACTCGCTTTTGAATACAGGGTCCAGGCGGACTACATTTCCGAAAGAGTAGGTCATGAAGACATTTAATCTGAAATTCTTGTATGAAAAGATATTTCCGAAACTTCCCGTAATGGTGGGATCGGTAGGACCTTCGTATTTCAGGAAACCTTTTTTCATCGATTCTTGGAAATTGATTTCTGTGATGGTTACCTCTCCGTTTTCATTGATAAAAGTAGGTAGCCCGTCTTCATTCAAACCTTGGAAAGGGATTGAAAACAGTGCACGTACGGGATACCCTTTTTCGGCAAATCCCATTCCGGAGATGAGGCTCATAACTCGTGCTTTAGAGTCCAGTTCGGTTATTTCATTCTTGGATTTTGAGAAGATAAAATCCGTAGTCCACTGAAAACTCTTTGTCCGTATGTTTTTGGTAGACAGGGTCAATTCGAATCCGCTTGACTTCATAGAAGCTACATTGGCGTATTTCATTCCTTGTCCGCCACTACCTTGTGTATTGATGACGCCGATCAGGTCATAATTATTACGGGTGTAATAGTCTGCACTAAGATTGATCCGATTGTCGATAAAACCGAAATCAACACCGATATTGAATTCATGCTTTTTTTCATAAGTCAGTTCGCTGTTTTCCAAATCTTCTATTTGCAAGCCCGATTCTTTTACATCGGCGAAAGGGCGGTAAGGGGAGTAGTTGCGGTATACCACACGGGAGTTGGTAACAAAGGCCGGGCCCCTGTCGGCAGTCAGACTATAAGAAGCCTTTAGCGTAAAGTGCGACAAGGCCGGAGTCAGTTTCTCAAAAAACTCTTCCTCATGCATGTTCCATGCTAAGGCCGCGTTCCAGGTAGGCAGCCAGCGAGCCGACCGGGCTTTTCCCAATCTGTTGGAACCTTCATAGCGGAGCGTTCCGGTGGCTGTATATTTTCCCATATATGAGTAGGTTGCCATACCGAAGAAGGCAAGGTTCCGAGAATAGGTCAGGTCATTATAGTAGTATTGGTTATTCTGTTCTATTCCTTGTTTGAATATCAGGTAATCGTAAAAAGGCACCCCTCCTTTTTCATATTGGTAGCCCCAGCCTCTTGACCAGTATTGGGTACGGTCGGCCGAGTTCGCTTCTGTTCCGGCAAACAGGTTCATAATATGTTTGTCCTTGAAGCTGGTGTTATAGCTCAGGCTGGCTCTGAAGTCATATCCGAACAACTTGTATTCGTTTTTATCGAAGATACCTCCTTCCGGTAATACGACTACGGGAAGTGAGTTCGGAAGATCCGGATTTTTGTATAGGAGCGGATTCTTATCGAGTATGGTTGCATCTCCTGCGGCACGATATGCTTCGGGTTGATTAGAGTTCTCTTTTATAAGATGATCTTGTGAGGTCATCTGGTATTTTACTGCACCTACGACCTTGGCTTCCAAACCTTTGATGATTTTCCAATTCAGTTCACCTTGGAATTTGAGATCTACCACATCCAGATCGATGTAGTTTTTGTCCAATTCATTCAGAATGTTGAAAGGGGCATAGTTTCTGGTATAATATACCAGTCCGTTTTCATCTTTCAGAGCTAATGTTCTTGATGTATTCAGCGCATAGCTGTATGGGTTGATGTCAAAGTCGCGCCTAACTTCTCCGCTCACTACATCTATCTCCTGGCTCAATGTTCCGGGAGCTTTTTGTTTTCTGTAAGAACCGTTGGAAAGCAGCGTCAACGTCAGATTGTCGGACAGGTTGAAGGAAGCATTGGCATTGGCTGTATATCTTTTGACCGAGCTTGCTTTGGTCCAGCCCGGATCATTATAGATACTGATCGAACCGTAGTACTTCGCTTTTTCCGTACCGGAACTGATACTGATCGAGTGATTCATGGTGATGTTGTTATTAAACAATTCGTCAAACCAGTTCGTGTTTCTCATTTCGGCCATCTGAAGGTATCCGGCACGTGCTTCGGGGGTATTTTCCAGTCCCCATGTCTGGGTCTTCGGATTATAATCGTTGATGAGCTGGTACATCTTTCCATAAACTCCGCTATTGGAGGCCCGGTAAGTATCAGAGAAGATCAGCCAGCCTTTTTCTGCCATTTCATTGTAGACACCCATCTGTTCCTGCGAATCCATTATGTTGAAATCGTTATAGTTAGGTTTCAGACGGGAAGTGAATTCACCGGTATAGTTGATCCGGCTGACACCGGCCTGCCCTCTCTTTGTGGTGATTACCACTACGCCCGCCATGGCTCTGGCACCGTATATGGAGGTAGCCGAACCGTCTTTCAGGATTTGAAAACTTTCGATATCGTCGGCACTCAATCCGGCTATTGCAGAACTGATCAAGGTGACGGCATCGCCGGAAGACAAGTCATCGGCGTTGATTTCAACGGCATCTTCCATGACAACGCCATCGACCACCCATAGCGGTTTGGAACTGCCGTAGATAGAGGTGGCACCGCGTACACGAATCTTCGGGGCAGTACCGAAAGTACCGGACACATTCTGTACGGATACTCCTGCGGAGCGTCCTTCCAGTGCGCGGCTTACATCGGGTATACCGTCCAGGCGGGCATCTTCTGCTTTTAGCCTGTCGGTTGCACCGGTAAACAGGCGTTTGTCTACTTTTGTCATACCCGTCACGACCACTTCGTCCAGAATCTGCGAATCGGAGTTAAGAACCACCTTTATCGTCCCCTCTTTGATCGGGAGTTCTTTGGTCTCCATTCCGATGTAGGAGACGATCAGGGTTTTTGCCTTTTCCGGAATGTTTATCTGGAAGTGGCCGTCGAGATCGGTGACTGTCCCGACTGTTTCATCCTCTTTAAACCGGATGCTCACTCCCGGCAGACTTTCCCCTTTATCATCTACCACAATACCCGACGCCTGTTTCACTTTCCCTTTCTCGGGAGCTTTACGGGGTTTGAATATCTGGATGTATTTGTCTTTTATTTCATAACTTAGAGATTGTCCTTTCAAAATGATCTCCAATGCTTCGTTGATCGATTTATCCTGGAAACGAACGGTTATCTTCCGTCCCAGATCTACATCATTCACATTGAACCATAGGGAATAGGTGGTTTTTGCTTTTAGTTGTTCCAAAGCTTCTTTTACTGTTACGTCTTTCAGATCGAGAGAGAAGTTCTTCTCCTGAGCGGAAATGACCTGTGCACAGATTAAAAAACAGGTGATTAAAGCCATTTTCATAAGGGCTTTCCATTCTTTTACATACATCGGCGCTATTATTAAATTATGATTGATTATTTTCTTGATATAATTATTTCATCTCCATCGATCGTGTAATACAGATTGTTGTTGGCGGCCATGATGTCCAGTATCTCTGTAATCGTTTCGTCGTTTCGGAAATCGCCATAGAAGCGTTCGGTGCTCAGTTGGCGGTCTTTTATTTCGATTTTTACATTGAATGCCCGTTCCAGATCACGTACAATCTGACTTAGCGGTTCTTCGTTGAAGAAGAGGGTGTTTCGTATCGTTACGCTTGGAACCCGTATGGATGCCGTGGGTTGCCCGGTGACATTGCTCGGGATAACATCCAATATTTCCTGTTTCGGATGTGTCCACATGGCATAACTTTTGGCATCTACGTTTTTCACGGTAACCCGGTTTTCCTTTTTGTTGATGACTGCCTGCTGGTTGGGGATAAGCAGTACGTTTCTTACATTGTTTTCGATATTTCCGACATTCAGGCTGCCTTCTACCAAAGTAACCCGTGCACTTTCATCTTCCTTATAAGATTTGAAGTTGAATTTGGTACCGAGTACTTTAATCTTTACCTTTCCGGAAAGTACACTGAACGGGAGTTTCTTATTTTGGGTGACTTCAAAATAGGCTTCACCGTCCAGAGAAACATTCCGGTTGGAATGACCGAAACTTTCCAGATAAGATAACCGGCTTCCGGAATTCAACCATACAGAGGTTCCATCGGGCAAAGTGACTTTAGATTTGGAGCCATAAGGGATTTCAATTGTTTGTGCCAGGCGAGAGTCTGATGAGCCGGAACGGGCTATGTAGTAGGAACCTGCACCCAGCCCGAATGCTATGGCAAAAACGGCTGCATACCGCATCCAGGAGCGGGGCACGGAATATCGCCTGCTTTCTTTTTGCTTTAGACCGGTTTTTCTGGCGAAGCCGGCATAGGCATCTCCGGTTTGTGAGGAGAAGAATTTCTTGTTTTGAGAGATGCGCAATCCTTTTATCAACAGATAATACTCTTTGTACATCTGCTTGTTTTCTGCGCTGTTTTCATACCATGCTTTCAAAACAGCCTCTTCCTCTTTGGATATCTGCCTGGAGAACTGCTTGTTTATAAGATTAAAAATATCGATGTCGTTGTCCATACTTGTCGCCTTTTATAAGTAGGACGTCCGGGAAATACAGTAGGGTAGTGAGAAAAGAGCTTTTTTCGATAAAAGTTTTCTTTTTTATCGAAAAAAGTATCACGAAGTTTGTTTAATGCGGATTTTACTGATTAAAAAGATAGAGGTATAAGGCTGTAATGGTGAGGAGGTAATCTTTCAGTTCCTCTCTGAATAGGCTGAGTGCTTTTTTGATGTGGTATTTCACCGTATTGACAGAGATGTTCAGCTCATCGGCTATTTCGGCATAGCTCTTGTCTCCATACCGGCTCAGCAGGAATACTTTTTTGCATTCTTCGGGCATCGATTGGATGATTTCTTCTATTTTCTTTTCCAGTTCCGATAAGACGATCTGTTCGAACATCTCTTGATCCGGGATGTAACAGCTTGACGAACCGATTTCACTTTCAAGACTGAATACTTCCGCTTCTCTGGACCGGCTTCGTAAGTAATCGATGCATTTATTGTGAACGGAGGTGAGCAGATAGGATTTTACAGAAGTTGAAATGATCAGTTGTTCTCTTTTTTCCCAAATAGACATCATTACATCTTCCACTATGTTCTGGCTGATATAGTAATCTTCTACATATTCATACGCAATGGCGCCCATCAAAGCATAATAATGATCAAAAATGAATTTATATGCATGATGGTCCCCTTCTCTAAGCTTCTTTATCAGTTGCGCATTGTGCATGAAAAAACAGTCTATTTGGGGTTGTTCATATTTCTAACAGGCTTAATCCTATTCCTTTCACGGTTTTGATATTTACAGACGGATCTTCCGCGAACAGCTTTCTTAGTTTGGTGACAAATACATCCAGGCTGCGTGAAGCGAAGTAATCGTCCTCCGTTCCCCATAGTTTTTCAAGGATGGTTTCGCGTTTCACTACTTCGCCTTTCTTTTCGCAAAGCATTTGCAATAGTTTTGTCTCGCGGGCTGTCAGTGTTTTATTGATACCCGATGCATGTTTCAGGGTAGCATGCTCTGCATCCAGCGTATAGTTCTTTCCTATTTGATAGATACCTTCCGCCATGACCGGTGTTTTCGGGGCCGGTGTTGCGGCGGGTGCTTTCTGCTTCATTTTCATTAAAGCCTGTACGTGTGCATTCAGTTCTTCGGGGAGAAACGGCTTTTTCAGGTAGTTGTTGACTCCCAATTCGTAACCTTTCACCACATCCTTGGGTGAAACACGTCCCGAACTGAAAAGGATAGGGGTATCCGGATCGGTTTCACGAATACGCTTTACCATCTCGTAACCATCCATAACCGGCATTTCGATGTCCGAAACGATTACGTCCGGTTGCCATTCCTGCCACACTTTCAGTCCTTCTTCTCCATTGGTGGCATCTTTTATTTCGTATCCGCCGATCATGTCTTCAAGCCCTCCCCGGATGATGTATCTCAGGTTGGCATCGTCTTCAACCAATAATAACTTTATCATGCTGTTTCTCCGTTATGTTGTGGAATGTTTATCGTAAATTTGCTGTATTCTCCTTCTATGCTTTCCAGCTTTACGCTGCCGTGGTGTGCTTCGACGACATGCAGGACATAGTTCAGTCCGAGTCCGAAACCGGAAGCACCTCCTTTGCGGTTGCGTATCACGGCCGAAGCGCGTTCGAATTTCTCGAAAATCTTTCCTTGCTCTTTCAAGGGGATGCCCATACCGTTGTCTGTTACGCTGATATGGGTATATCCGTCGGTGGAGGCAGAAGAGGATATTTTTATCTGCACACTCTCACCCGAATATTTGATGGCATTGTCTATCAGGTTGCTGAGGGCTTCTTTCAGGAATTCTTCGTCAGCGTATGCTTTTTCTTCTTGCAGGTCAAGAACAAATTCCACTTGCTTTTCTGCCTTGGCGGTGAACTTCTCGATCAGGTCTTCGATGATCGGGCGCAGTTCCACTTCTGTTTTCTCAAGTAGCAGTTTTCCTTCTTCCAGTTTCGATAAGGTCAGTACTTTGTTGACCAATGCCAGCAGATGTTCCTCTTCGTCTTCCATGATGTCGAAGTACTTCTCTTTCCGTTCCGGCTTATCGTCGAGTTTTCCACTGCGCAGGATACGTGTGCCCATGAGGATAGAGCTAAGCGGTGTTTTCATGTCATGAATCATGGCATACGAGAAGTCTTCACGTATTTTGGCTATTTTGTTTTGTTTCGCAATCACTTTGATTTGTTGTACCAGGCAATAGATGACGATGAACAGAAGGAGTACAGTTCCTATAAGGAACATACGCATCTGCAGGATGATCATTTTATAAGGATTTTCAATGGTAGCCTGTATACCTTTGGAGAAATCTTCCCGGATAGGGTAGATTTGTGTCTGCATCTTGCTGTGGAGCCGGACGAGATTGTTGTCCTCCGCGAAATCTTCTACGTATTTGTAATGGGCAGAGTCTATTGCAATGGAGTCGATGCGGAAGTGAAGTTTTCCCAGATTGATTTTATCCAGTTCTTCCCGATAACATGAATCCAGCAATTGATAATCGAGCGGGATATTGTATTGGTGATGAATGCAATGCAAAGCGGTCACCAAAATCAATCTGTCGGCCATATCATTCTTTGCGCGTATTTTGGTAGAATCGAGCTGTAGTACGGTACCATTGGGGATATTGCCTTTAAACCGGTCGCTGGTCCGCGAGGATTCCTGTAACTGTGCTTCCAGGAAAGCATTGTTTATTTTGTCGTATAATTCATTCTCCAACAGATGGTAGGAGTTGGAAAACCACATTCCCTGTAATGCCATTACCGCAAGGATGGCAATGACAGTAATATAACGAAATAGCGGTTTATTCATACTTTTGTCTTTTAATTTGCTGGCAAATATAACAAATTTCTTCGTTAACGTAACGTTAACCTAACGATAACGTTGTAATAACATTCTTTTTGCAAGCTGCGCCTTACCTTTGTATCATCCGGAATCAGTGATAGGACTGTATGAAGAGTGAAATGTTCCGGTCGGTAGGATCAGAAAGAATGCGATGAGAGAAGACGATACGGAATATGAAAAATCTCCGGTGACTGTGAGCCGTGGCATGAGTGGGACGCAAATCACGCTTTGCATGGTTTCATGCGCTTATTCGTTCATAATGTATGAATGGGTTCGCGCACTCTTTTTTCTGCTTTTCTCTAAAAAGGGGAGACGGTCGGTTTCTTTCAGGATGAGAGGACGTTGCCTGTCTGCCCGTTGTCTATGTTGTGAATATCTGCGTGTATGGCAATATGTGGTCGTTTCCTTGATGCCTGCTGTTCTTCTGGGTGTGATTCCTTTGTTTTATGCTTTGCTCTCCGGCAAGTATCTGTTACTCCCGGTTGCTGTCCTGTTTCTACTGATGGGGGCGAATGACTATAAGACTGTCTGGCTGCTTCGATATTTTGAGGCGGGTCATTGGGTAAAAAACGACCCTGCACCCCCGGGATGCTGATAACGGGTGATAGTATGACGGGGATGCAGGGGATGAATTATCTTCTCATAAACTTGATGGTAGTTGTTTTCGTTTTGGCAATATACAGGCCGGCATGCAGGTGTTGCACGCTAATATGACTTTCACTTGAAGTGAGCAGGGGCATACCTACACTGCTGTATATGGTCACGGTTTCCTGTTCCGGGTTATTGATGAATCCATTGAAGTATCCGATCCGGGCAGTGGCTGCGCTGTTTTTTATGCCTACCGGTAATTTGGATGCATAATCGTAATATACGTTCGGGTTCAGCAGATAAGCTGCTGCGTTCTTTAATAGATTGACGGCATTTGTATTGAACAATGTATAGCTGTCTCCTTCGTTGCTTAATCCGATGAGCAGATATTTGGCAGAGTTGTCGAGGTTCAGTTCGTGTATATGAACTTTGGCATCGTCTCCGTCAATGGTAGCTAAAGTATGGTTGGCTGTTTCCATTGGAGCCGTCCAGCTTGTACCGGTAAAAGGTGCCGCGACATATTGGAATGCGTTGATTACCGTGCTGGGTTGGGCAAGTAATTCCAATTTATCACCGTCGAAAGCTACGTTGGTAAAGATCGGATGGTTTTGCAAAGTTACATCCACATTGCTGTGCATGCGGCCTATTTCCGTATTGTTCGGTGTGGACCAGCTCCATCTGTCTTTGGTATAAGTAAAGGCTTTCAGGTTCAGAATAGGCTTTATGCCTGCCAGATCCGAAGTAGCTACGCCGATCGGGTTATTACCGGCAACACTGGCATGTATCACAATCAGATCGTAATTCCGGTAGTAGGCTTCCATGTCTGCCGGTTTAGTTGCCGAGGCATCGAGGAACTGTACGTCATAATCGGCAAAAGCGGATAGAAGCAGACCGTCGTAAGAGGCTGCGGCACCGGTAGCAGTCAGCATGCCTACTGCGATTTTATCTGAAACGATCGCATTTACCGTATATACTGCTTTGCTCCCGTCCTGTGCGGTAACTTCGATGGACAAGGGGCCGTTGGCAAAATTATGCGGATTGCCGCTTTCAAAGTCGGCACTTGCCAGGCTTGAGTTGAGCAGGAAAGTGACAGGCCATTCGCCTGGGATTGTTCCTTTGACGAACTGACAGGTGATTGTTTTGGCTTCATTGTCCACAATGGCTTTTTTCCCGTTGATTGTTGCACTTTTAATCGTATTATCCGGGCTCTTGCTGTTACCGTCGTCGTTGGAAAGAAGTTCGGTTGTAGCCGCCAGATAAGCAATGCGCGGGCTTCCGCCGCCGGTAAGCGTCATCGGGTTCAGGCTGCCGCCGATCTGATAAAGATCTTCTCCGGCAGTAGAAATGGTTACTTTGCGGTAGATACGGAACGATTTGGTACCGATGGAGGCGGGTATGACGACTCCCTCGCCACCGCTACGAACCGGCGGCAGTTCGGCTTCTTCGTATCCGATAATCGATTGGGTGTCAAAGCTCAACCCATCGGAGAACAGGATGATGATACCGCATCCGGAGTCGAGGTCTGCACTGGTTCCGTTCACTTTGACAGAAGCGATGTTTTTCTCCGAGCTTTTTTCTGTCAGTGTTCCCTGAATATAGTAGTCATCATTGGATATGTACATGAACGTGTAATTGCCGGAGGTTTCATAGACTCCGTTTTTACTGTTTGTATTCATCATCTTGCTGTTTGAAGCGGAGAAGATCATCTCGTCTATGCTGCCGGCATTGATGGTATATTTGCTGTCGGTAGTAATCAGTGTACCGGTCTGGGCATTTGAAGAAGATTTACCGTCAAAATCTCTTCCTAAGTCCACGCAGGTAGTGGTGAACGAATAGGTACCGGTTTTGAAACTCCATACGCTGCCCGGTGTTGTACCTAAAGTGTTGGTTGCATCCACCCGCCAGTAGTAAGTTTGGTTCATTTCCATCTCTCCTTCAAAAGTGAAAGAGGTGGTAGTGAGGTTATTGGCCACTTCTGTCAAGTTGGCTGCATCAGCGCCAAAGAAGAGACTGTAAGAGACATCTCCCGCCCATGGGCCGGTTTCGTTTTCCCATGAAAAATCGACCGAGGTATAAAAGCGGGATACCTCGTTTACGGCAGGAGAGGGAGTATGGCTCTGGTGGGGTATTTGAGGCTCTCCTTCCGTAGCGGTTTTTAGAATTTCCGAGGGAGTCGAAGCATCCAATCCGGCTTTTTGGGTGATGAGACGGAAATGATAAGTTTGGTCTACTAACAGGTTTGTGGCATTGTAGGAAGTGGCATCGGCTTGCAGGGTGGCACAAGTAGTGAACGTTGTTCCGCCGTCGATCGATTGTTCCAATACGATCTGGTCACTTTCCGTAGCATTGTTTTTCCAAGACAGGTTGATCGATGTTTTCGTACGGCCGGTCATTTTCAGATCCGAAGCGCAGCGTACGTAGGCTGCTGTGGGTTTGTCGATGCTGTTGAAGTAATTCTCAATGTTCGGATATCCGTTTGCTCCCAGCTGGAGTGCATCCGATGCGTCGTTTTTGTCCAGCCCGTTTGCGTCCTCCCACCAATCGGGCATTCCGTCATTATCTGTATCCGGTGCTTTGGGGCCTTTACTGATCACTCCGATGTAATTGTATATCTCGTTTTCTCTTTCGTGAACGATTAGCTTTCCTTTTTTTCCATAAGATAGTAATTCGTCGATCATAAACTGATCTACGGCTGTGCGTGCAGGCAAGGAAGCACCTACTGATGCCACTACCTTATCCAGCGCCTCTTGGGGAGACAGGATGCCTCCTGAAATTTCGGGATGTACTTTCGGGATACCGGTGAATGCGCTACGTTCGTTGACGAAGCCGGCATTGCCGTAATCGGAGTTGGTGGTGGCTCTTCCATCCAGAACTCCGTCTTTGTTCGTGTCTACGAAGTCATTGTTGTGATATAACTGGAACGTGGGCGTTGCCCGGGTAAAAGGACTGGAACTGTTGGGGCCGGCGATGAAATAGTTACCTTCCAGCCATGCCCATGAAGAGGCTTCCGTATCGCCTAAGATATAACCGTTGCCACCTCCCCAGTTATAGACTACATTGTTGATAAACTGGTTCAATCCTTTTACTTTCGGATTACGGGTTTTGTTGTCGATGTACAGGCAACCGATGATAGAGACCCCGTTGTTGGTCTGGATCAGACCGCCGGCCGAGTGGGACATGATTCCCTGTCCCATAATCGAATTTTGGATCGTGATATCACCCGGCTCGGTTCCCTTGCCATCCCAGTTGATGGAGAAGTTCTCATCCAATCCCCAGGCTACAGACAGATGGTCGAAGATCATATTCTGTCCGTTGGCTATGCCGGCGGCATCTTTCCCGGAAGAGCCTTTATCTTTGCCCATGTAGATGCGCAGATAGCGGACGATCAGATTGCTGGCTCCCGAAAAGGAGACACCGTTTCCATGGATGATAATGCCATCGCCCGGTGCTGTCTGTCCTGCTATGTAGGAATTACCACTGAAGACAAGGCGTGATTTCAGTTTGATTTCGCCGCATACGTCAAAAACGATGTAACGTCCGGGCTGGCTTATGGCATCGCGTAATGAGCCGGGGCCGGAATCGTCCAGATTGGTCACATGATATATTTGCGGATTGGCAACCGCACGTGCACCTGTGGCATAGCGCCCGAATCCTTCAGCTCCGGGAAAAGCCAATTGTTGGGCTTGCAGGGATACTGATACAACATTTATCAGTAGAAACAACGATAATAGAAGTAATTTGTTTTTCATTGTACTGTTAATCTAAATTGTTATAAAAAATGATTTAAGCAAAAGGTGCGGGCTATAAACTAACCGGTTATTGATTAGTAAATATGCCAACATGCAAATAAACGGCAAAAAAAAGAAATGGCAAATGTGAGAAATGATACTATTAGTATTGATTTTGACCATTTTGTGCACATTGAGTTATTTTTACCTCGATATAAAACAGAATATCACCTTGTTTTTATCCCCCTTCACCGCTTTCACCTTTTCCGGTCAATCGGCTTATTCATCGGTGTTTGGAGGTGAAGCCCCATTCTGTTTTTTTATGTATTGTGCAAAAGCCCCTTACGAACGGTGCGTACAGATTGTATGAACAATGCCTGGCGGAGGTAAGCACCGTGCTTACGATTGCTGATGTGCCGTGTTATTTTCTTCGGTGGCGCTTCACCCCGTATGGCCGATGAACAGGGAGATTGACCGGAAAAGGTGAAGACGGTGAAGGGGGCAAAAACTGGTTGAATGAGCGAATTATTGTAGTGTGACGTCGCGGTTCACTGCCGGTTGCATGCTGCTTCACTGCCGGTTGCATCACAATAGATTGCCGGTTGCATATTACCAATAAGCGACTATGATTTTTCTTTTTTTTTGAACGATGTATTAACCCGGCATCAATTATCTCTGACCGGAAAAAATAAGGTGAACTCACTGAATTTATTTTCAATACTTTCCAAACTTACTTTACCGTTATGCGCCGTCATCACTCGCTGCACGTAGTTCAACCCCAACCCGAAGCCACCGGCATTGCTTCGTTTGCCGGCATCGGCCCGTTCAAACTTGTCGAATATTTTATTTTGTTCTTTGAAGGAGATTCCTAAACCGTTGTCGTGCACTTTTATTTTTGTGTAATTACTTTCTTCTTCACATACGATGTCTATTTTCACCGTTTCACCGGAATATTTGATGGCATTGTCTATCAAGTTACTAAGAATCTCGCGTAAGCAAAAGGCATCCGCATATACAGAATTACAGTGATGAAATGCTTTTGAAAATTCTACGGGCTTGTGGGTTTTTAGTCGGAACTTCTCTATAAGGTCGTCGATGAGAGGTTCCAGCACGACTGTTTCTTTGTGCAGTTGCAATTCGTCCTTTTCTATTTGAGTCAATAAGATGACGCGATTGGACAGTGTGAGCAGATGATTGCATTCATCGGAAATGGCTTGCAGGTATTTTTTCTTTTTTTCCGCTTGTTCTTCCAGTTTGCCTGTGTTTAATATATGTGCACCCATGAGGATGGTATTCAGTGGTGATTTCATGTCATGAATCATTGCATAGGTGAAATCTCTCTGAAATAGTGCGAGACGGCGTTGCATAAATATCATCTTTACCTGATAGAATACGCAACAGGCAATGAGCAGGAACATAAGCCCCAGTGAAAGAAGCAAGGGCCGGCCATAACGGCATTAGTATAAGTACTTGGGGTGAAGACAGCCTTCCTTGTATCACCTTGCTGCTGTCATTGTTCAGAGGGATGAAGCGGGTTGCCAGGTCTGAAATCCTCGCTGCATGGCCGGGGCAGGTACTTTCTTCTGTTTCTCGATCGGGGTAGGTTAATATGTCTATACAGGTGGGGCGGGTGATGCCCGCTTCCTATAGGCGTGCAGTGAATGCCGAATCCATATATTGCAAAGAGAAAGGGGCGGGAGTGGCACAGGAATTTATAGCTTCGAGCATCTTGAGCGCAGAGCGCAGTGTGTAGTTTGCATCTATCGAGTTATACTGATGAAAAACATACACCCTTGTTGTGGGCGATTGGGTTCGGGCTGCTTCCTCTTTTTGTCTTCGGGCAAAGGGTGTGAGGCCGGTTTCGGGATAGTTCAGTATCTCCTTTTTCTCGTCGCTTGCCATATACTGTGGGAACTGGTGATATCCCACTTCCTTGAAGAAAGCCTCTTCGAAATAGGTGTTTACCTCATGCTTTAGGGTCGTATATCCGGTGTGATACAGAAAGCCGAACCAGATAGCCAGTAATAAAAAAATTCCTGTCAGGCTTATTATCGATAGTATTCTGGAAGAACGTTGTTTCTTTTCCTGACTCTTGCGGGCTGCTTCTTTGGCTGCCGTTAGAGTGTCTTCGGTCATACCGAGCAAAGTATTGCTTTCATTTTCTATTGCTTGCCATTGCTCCAATTCCATTTTCTTCTGAATGCCGGTAACCGGGGTAGCCATGTTTTCGGCCAATTTATAAAAAGATTTTTCTTGTGCTTTGATCGATTGTTGTTGGCGGATGATCCGTTTTATCTGAGAAATGATACTGTATATAACTACGATCATCAAGCCGAATGTCAATAGATAGAATAAGGAGATTTTTTCCAAGATGAGCGTATAAGGAGAAACGATAATGGCTTGTACGACTATTTGATTGCTGCGGTCGATGAAGAACGGTTCGGATTTCAATACCCCTACTTTCCGGTCGAATGTAGGGTTGGTGCTGTCTAATATCCGATTGATGCCGTTATTTATTTTATTGATTACGACTTCGCTGTCTATATTGTCTATTTTCAGTTTCTTTCTCAATACGGTGGCTAATTCGTCGATAGGGAACTCCACTTTGTATTCTGTTTTTAATATTTGAGCCAGATCCTCGTTTGTTCGCAGATTCTGTTCATCTTGCGAAAGTTTGGAGTTTGGTGCGGTAGGTATGTAGGCGATGGTTGTACCATCGGGATAGGGAAGTTGGTTGGCCAGATTATCGTTGGTTTCGTAAAAGGCAATGGCAAAGTTTTTATTTACGGTAAGTTGCATGGCTTCCATGTTGCTCCGGTAGGCATAGAAGAGTCCTCCGATTTGCAGGATAAGAGTGATGATGAGGCCTATAATCGTAATGATCGTAACTTTTCGGATACGCATGGTCTATATTTTTGTTGCAAAGATAGCATTTTATTTATTTTCTGCTGGTCGGTGAAATAATCCTGCTTGTCGATTTTGCTTTTAAAGGTGTTATGTACATGCTATCTTTGATTATCAATAAATTAAATAGGATTATGAAAACAAATTTTAAAATCGCTTGGCTTATCGCTTTACTGGCGGGTATGCCTCTTTTATTATCAGCACAAGAAAAAGACCGTTCTTCGTTACCGCGTGAAGTTCTTTCGCCCGAGAAGGTAGCCAAACGCGAAACGGATGAGATGAAAAAACAATTGCAACTGACAGAGAAGCAGTATAAGAAAATCTATAAACTTAATCTGAAAGAACAGAAGAAACGGTTTAGTGCGATGCAGAATTCCGAACGGCCGAATCCTCCTATGGACAGACCTCACGGCATGGGCGGAGGACGTCCGCCGATGATGGGCGGAGAGCCACTTGCGATGGGCGGAGGACGTCCGGATAGAGGTGAAAACTCTCAAAGAGAAGATAAAGCTGAGGAAATGCAAGAGGCAGTGGCCGCCAAACAAAAAAAAATAAAGAAGATATTGACAACAGAGCAATATGAGAAATGGCAGGAGATAGGTACTAGGCAGAAAGACAGGCATCCTCAACGTTCGGTTATGAAGGAAGGAGATAATGGATAAAGAAATGAGAGCGTATCCGAAAATTCGGGCACGCTCTCATTCTTTTATTTAAGCAGGTCTTTATTTCTTCTTTTTATAGTATATCCATATGACTGCTATTACTCCAATAAGCAATAGTATCAGTGCGCCATAAGCAATTCCCTCTGTCACATGCAGGCTCTGCGGATCAAAACGCATCTCGATCGTGTGTGTGCCGGCCGGAACATTCATGGCACGCAAAATATAATTAGCACGGGCTATATCCGCCGGCTGGCCATCAACGGTTACCTGCCATCCCGGCTGGTAATAGATTTCGGAGAATACGACCACACCGTCTTTGGGAGAAGAAGTCTCATATATCAGGTGGTTAGGCTTGTAGCTGACAAGTTTGACGGTACTTGCCGAGTCGACCTTCAAGCCTTCGGTCACCCCTTTCAGGATATCTTTAAATTTGACATCAACGATGGCCGTATTTTTCAGGTCTACTTTACCTACGGCATCGATCTCTTCGTTGGCATTGTCAACGTATTGCACTTTGTCGACGAACCAGGCATTACCGTACGCGTATGGATTCAGAATAGGAGCCGTTTGTCCTTGCTGGTTGACAGGGAAAATGAAATACTTCGTATTCAGCATGTTCAATACTTGGAACTTGCCGGCATCTACACTGTCCATTTCTCCACCGGACGCTGCTACCTCCTTAAAGGCTGCTTGCATTTCGGGTTTGATGTGGTGGTCTATCATTTCCTGATAACGGCGCAATTTGGCGGCATGGTATCCACCGACGCTTTTGTGCCAGTAAGCAGTGTTGTTTTCGTCAAATGTGGAAGTGGCAAAGTTTAGTACCCGGTAATCCAAACTCTTGTCTTGCAGAATCAGTTCATCGGCTTTTGTCTTGTTAAATGTTTCTGTCCGAATAGAGCGGGGTACAAACTGGTCATCATGGAGATAACGTTTGTTGACGATCCACATATCCCCCAAACAAAGCAGCGCAATACCCGCGATGGTAAATGATTTGCGCAACTTGCCCGTTGCATAAAGCCAAAGCAACACACAGCCGATGGCTATGATGATAAAGCTGCGCAGGGCATCGGCGCTGACAAGTGCTTCGCGCATGTCTGTAAGGCTGGCCAAAATGCCGGAAAGTTCGTTAGCAGGTATCATCTGCTGGTCGACGGCATTTTGCAACATCTGAACCTCCCGGGCAGATACAAAACCGGAATTGAGACTACTGGGGGCTATGAACAGCAGTAAGGCAACGCCGGCAGTCAGTACGAAACTAATGCCGAATGCTTTTTTATCTTTTTTCCATATGCCGGGCTCTTCTAAAATGCGCTTTAAAGCAAAGATGGCCAACAGGGGTATTGTGAACTCTGCAATGACGAGAATAGACGATACTGCACGAAACTTGTTGTACATCGGGATATAATCGATGAAGAAGTCCGTCAACGGCATAAAGTTCTTACCCCATGACAGGAGGATGGAGAAGAGTGTTGCTCCGACCAATGCCCATTTCAGAGGGCCTTTTACGATAAAGCATCCTAAGACGAACAGGAATAATACGAATGCGCCTACATAGACGGGGCCTGCTGTCCAAGGTTGGTCGCCGAAATATTGCGGGAACGAACTATATAATCCGCCGTACATCGGATTTGCTTTTTTCATGGCCGTATCGCTTTGGCTGAGGACAGCACCGGAAGAACCACCTTTAAAGTTGGGAACAAGCAGCGTCCATGTTTCTCCGATACCATAACTCCAGTTTGTAATGTAATCGCGGTCTAATCCGCTACTGGTCTGTTTGGCTGCATCTCCGGTTTGAACCAGTTCGCTTTTACTGCGCATGGTTTCTTTACTGTATGTGTAAGTATGGTAAAGATTGGTAATATTGGTTGCCACACCGACAAGGGCCGCCACTATTAATATGGCACTTGCCTTGAAGAACTTCGGTAGTGTTTTGTTGCGCCATGCGTCTTCAAAGTAAGCCCCTACAAAAAAGAGGATGACGAACAGGAAGTAATAAGACATCTGTACGTGGTTCGATGTAATCTGTAGGGCAATGAAGACGGCAGTGACAATGCCGCCTAATAACAGACGCCCCCGGTAGGCAAGGACCATACCGGCCAGAGTAGGCGGTATGTAAGCAAGAGTGATGAACTTCCAGATGTGTCCGGCGGATATTAATATGAAAAAGTAGGAGGAGAATGCCCACATGATTCCTCCTAATCCGGCAAGCCAGGCCGGTATGCCGAATGCCCGCAGCAGGATGTAGAAACCGAGCATCAGGATAAATGTCAGGCTGACGTAATTGGGTAGAAACAACTGATATACTTTCTGTACCCATTGCAACGGTTTGCTCGTGTCGTAAGAGGGGGCTATCTGATAGGTTGGCATACCGCCGAAAATGGAATTTGTCCAACGGGTACGTTCGCCTGTCTGTTCGTAGTACTCTTTGGCTTCTTGTCCGGCACCGGCACCGGCGGCAATATCATGCTGGAACAAAATGCGGTTTTCTATATCCGCCGGAAAAAAGTAGACGAAGGAAATCAGAATAAATGCCAGAATGGCAATGAGGTCGGGAAGAAATTTTTTCATTTACAATTTGACGATTTACGATTTACAATTGAAATTTGTATCATTTACGATTTGACGATTTACGGGTTCAGATGTTGATATCCAAAGGCTGTTATCAATCGTAAAATCGTAAATCGTCAAATTGGAAAATTAATAGCGATAGTGATCCGCTTTATATGGACCGTCTACCGATACGCCGATATATGCAGCCTGTTCGGGAGTCAGTTTTGTCAGTTTCACACCTATCTTCTCAAGGTGCAGACGAGCTACTTCTTCATCAAGATGCTTAGGCAAACGGTATACATTGATATCGTATTTTTTGTTGAACAATTCGATTTGTGCCAATGTCTGGTTAGTGAAAGAATTGCTCATTACAAATGACGGATGCCCCGTTGCACATCCTAAATTTACCAGACGTCCGTCGGCCAGCAGGATGATGCTGTGACCGTCAGGGAAATAATACCGGTCTACCTGTGGCTTGATATTTACACATTTGATGCCGGGGTAGTGCTTTAATGCATCCACTTGTATTTCGTTGTCGAAGTGTCCGATATTGCAGACGATAGCCTGGTCTTTCATCTGTTCCATATGGTCGATACGGATAATGTCGATATTACCGGTAGTCGTTACAAATATATTTCCCTCTTTGCACGCGTCTTCCATAGTTACTACTTCGAAGCCTTCCATGGCCGCTTGTAAAGCACAGATCGGATCTACTTCCGTTACCAATACACGGGCTCCGTACGAACGCATGGAGTGTGAGCAACCTTTTCCTACATCACCATAACCGCAAACTACTACCACTTTACCGGCAATCATTACGTCTGTTGCGCGTTTGATACCGTCTGCCAGTGATTCACGGCAGCCAGATTGTCGAATTTCGATTTGGTTACCGAATCGTTTACGTTGAATGCCGGGAAAAGCAATTTTCCTTCTTCCTGCATTTGATACAGGCGATGTACACCGGTAGTCGTTTCTTCGGATACGCCACGTACTTCGGCGGCAACACGATGCCAACGGCTATTATCTACTGCCAATACTTTTTTCAGAATGGCATTCAGTTCGATTTCGTCTTCGGCATGCACTTCTTTATCTAATACGGCAGCATTGTTTTCTGCTTCATATCCCACATGGATCATCATGGTGGCATCACCGCCATCGTCTACAATGACAGTAGGGCCTTTGCCACCGGGGAAGTTCAAAGCTTGAAGAGTACACCACCAGTAGTCTTCCAGTGTTTCGCCTTTCCATGCATATACGGCAACGCCTGAAGCGGCAATGGCTGCTGCTGCATGATCTTGTGTCGAATATATATTGCAAGAACACCAGCGTACCTCTGCACCCAATGCAACGAGTGTTTCAATCAGTACGGCTGTCTGGATAGTCATGTGCAATGAACCCATAATACGGGCGCCTTTCAATGGTTTGGATTCTCCATACTTTTCGCGAAGAGCCATAAGGCCGGGCA
>ERZ860388.813-NODE-813-length-23085-cov-7.350803_pt1 | contig 23085 bp, 19 predicted proteins | sample MGYA00509978_ERZ860388 | MGnify/ENA primary metagenome ERZ860388 (study PRJEB30046, sample SAMN00715225) | human gut metagenome | study: EMG produced TPA metagenomics assembly of the A metagenome-wide association study of gut microbiota in type 2...
GGTTCAGCTCTGCCTCCAGCGTCTCTTTCCGCTCCCACAGATTCTGCCCCACAAAGAGGCGGGAGAGGAATGTCTCGGTCAGGTCCACCGTATGGGTGCAGCCGAATTGCAGGATCTGGTCGGTCTCCGGGTCTACCTCAAAGGCGAGGTAAAAGGAATTGAAGATCTTGGTGATGGCGTTATCCAGGTTGGTGCGGGACTCGCCGATCAAATACACACTCTCTGACATCACTGTGCCTCCTCCTGACTGCTGCTTATACTGTATGCTCTATTATGCCGTCCCGGGCGGCGGGAAGCAAGCGTTTTTTAGGACTTACAGGCTGTTTCTGTGGAAAAAGTCCAGTGCGTTCTGATAGAGGATGCCGGAGGCCACCGGCTCGGGGATGTTGCGGGAGAGCAGATACTCATAGATCCCGGCCGCCTTGGCAGGGGAGTCCAGGCACTCAGGGAGCTGGGCGCCGTCGAAGTCGGAGCCCAGAGCCAGGCACTTCTCCGCCCCCAGGGAGAGGAAGTGGTCCACATGGCGGTACAGGTCGTCCAGACTTTCCACATTCCGGTCCTCACGGAGGAAGGCCACGAAGTAGTTCAGGCCGATGAGGCACTCCCGGCGCACCATCTCCCGGATCATGTCGTCGGTGAGGTTGCGTTTGTGGGGGGCCACGGCGCGGGCGTTGGAGTGGGTGGCGGTAAAGGGCTTCTGAGCCACCTCCAGCAGGTCGGCGAAGCCGGCGTCGTTCAGATGGGAGACGTCCGCCAGAATGTGGTACTTCTCCAGCTCGGGGATCAGCTTCTTTCCGAAATCGCTCAGGCCGTGCTCGCTGACGTGGCCGGAGCCGATCTCGTTCTCACCGTTCCAGGTGAGGGTGATGGCCTTGACCCCATCCTCAGCCAGCAGGCGGACCCGGTCCAGGTCACCGGCCAGGGCGGAGCCGTTCTCCACGCTGAGGAAGGCGGCGGTCCGATTGGACTGGAAAGCCTCCTCCATATCGGCGCAGGTGCGGCAGCGCTTTACGCGGTCGGAGAATTTGTCCATCTGGCGGATGAAGTTGTCCCGGTTGGCCTCGTAATAGCGGATGGCGTCCTCGCCCCGGCATTCGTCAGGGATAAAAATGGCGTAAAACTGGGCCCAGTGAACCCCCTCGGGGATGCTGGACAGAGACAGGACACGCTGGGGGTCGTCCAGGGTGTCGGTTCCCAAACCGCTGCTGTACTTACAGTCGGTCAGGGTATCACAGTGCAGATCGATCAGTGCATAAGGTTTCATAGCTATCATTCCTGCCTTCCAAACTTATGGTGGGATGAGGCCGGTTGGCTCTCTCGGCAGGGCAGACGCCGCGCCGGGGAAAATCGGCCGTCGGGTTGTGCCTCCCGGACCCATTTCAGGTCCGGGAGGCGGGACGCAAACAGGGGCGCGTTACTTCTGGAACATCTGAGTGAAGATCACGGCGCACTCTGCGCGGGTGGCGGAGCCGGCAGGCGCCAGGGTAGAGGCGCTCCGGCCGGAGATCAGGCCGCTGCCCACAGCCCAGCTCATGGCGTCTTTGGCCCAGACGGAGACGGCGGCGGAGTCGGCATAACCGGACAGGTCGGCGGTCTTGGACACATTCATGCCCTTCTTCTGGGCGTAGCTGTGGAGAATTACGGCCAGCTGCTCACGGGTGACAGGGGCGTTGGGATCCATGCGGCCGTCGGGGTAACCGGCGATCACGCCCTGGCCCTTGGCCCACTGCATGGCATTGTGGAACCAGGCATTTGCAGGCACGTCAGAGATGGCAGCCGCGCCGGAGACGGTGGGCTTGCCCTCACGGGCGTACAGGATCTGGGCGACCATGGCGCGGGTGACGGTGCCCTTGGGATCGAAGCGGTCGGCGGAGACACCGGCCATCAGGCCCATGTCCACGGCGTCCTGCACCGCGTCATAGAACCAGTCGTTCTTGGAGACGTCGGAGAAGCCGGGCTGCTCCGCAGCGCCCTCCAGGGCAAAGGTGGCGCGGATGGTCTGGTCGCTGGTGACATTCTTAAAGGTGTAGGAGTCCACAGCGCCCACGCTCTTGCCGTTGACGGTCACGTCAGCGATGGCGTAGCCCTTGTCAGCGGTGATGGTGTAGGTCTTGGAATCGTTCTTCTCCACACGGACGGTGCCCTTGGGGCTGATGGAGCCGCCCTTTCCGGCAGAGGCGCGGATGGCATAGGTGGGATCGGAGTGATCGCTGCCGCCGCTGGAGCTGCCGGTGTTCTCATGGAACAGATCAGCCAGGATCTCGGCAGGAGTCATATCGGCATAGCCATCAGGATCGGAGATCACGCCATTCTTCAGGTTCCAGCTGAACTTACCAGCATAGTCACCATAAACCTTGGTATAGCTGTCAAAGGTCAAACACAGGACCTGGTCACCGTAGCGCTCGCTCCACTGGGGGAAGTACTTGTTCATGTACTGGTTGGCCAGCTTATAGGCCTCGCAGTTCTTGTTAGGACCGATGGCGCTGATCTGCACACCGGCACCGTTGGTGGTGTTGGGGGTGGAGTGCATAAATACGATGGAGCCATCCTTGCAGGTGCCAAGGGAGATCCACACATGGCCGTTCATGGAGAAGATGTCGCCAGGCTTGAACTCATGGCCCTCATAGATGCGGCGGCCATCGCCGTCCTCATCGACCCAAGGCTTGCCGGTGGTTTCATCCATCAGCACATCGCCCATATCCATGGTGCCCCAGCCCTCATTGGAAGCGAAGACACCAGCCTGCTTGGTAGCGGACATCACGTAACCCTTGTTGTCGGCCACGGTGCTGTTCTCGGTGTTCATCAGGTTGTAGACAGACCAGCCAACATAGCCGGAGCAGTCAATACCAGCGTAATAATACTGGTTCCATGCGTTGTGGGGATAGTAACTCTCAGCGGGATTGGGATTCTTATAGTGGTAGGTCTTGTCCTGGCTCTGGAAGAAATCGATCCAGCTCTGAGACAGGCCGATGGTCATGGACTGGTTGGAGGAGTTCACATCCTGCCAATCCCAGGTGCCGCCATAGACGTACAGGGCAGTGCCCACAGGCTCCATAGCGGTAGCCAGGAAGTTCTTCAGGGTCTTCTTGCCGGGGGTGCCAGACACAGGAGCCTTGTACTCTTCAGCGACAAAGGCTTTGTAGACGGTCTCGGCCTGATCGCCATTGACCATGACCTTGACGGTGTCGCCCACGGCAACCGTAGCAGCCTTGACGGAGGAACCGCCGGCCTTGGAGGTAATCTCGTAGGTCTTGGAATCTGCGGTGTTCAGGGTCTTGCCGTTCACGGTGATGGTGTTCTCGCCGATGGCGGTGACCTCACCCATGACCACATCGTTGTGACCCTTGTCCTTCAGCTCAACGTCAACGACCTGAGCCTCGTCCTTCACAGTGATGTCGTAGATATAGCCCTCCTGGAGCTGGTTCTGGATCTCGAACTTGCTGCCGTCAGCGGGAATGGTGTAAGTCTTGATGTCGCCATCGATGAAGAAACGGTGCTTGAAAGATTCCTTCTCATTCTTGGTTACAGTACCATAATTCTCAACGCCCAGATAGACGGCTTCCATGGTCTGCTGGGGGATTGTGATACCCTCGAACAGGTCGGCCAGGATCTCGTCAGCTTTCTTATTGGCATAGCCATCAGGGTCAGCGAGAGTGTTCTTCAGATCCCAGCTGAACTTGCCGGCATCTTTGCCGCTGTACTTAGTGTAGCTGTCAAAACTCTTATAGACCTTGTGATAGCGCTCCCACCACTGGGGATAGTACTGGCTCATGTACTTCTCGGCCAGCTTTACAGCCTGGCAATTCTCGGAATCGCCCACGCCGTTGATCTGGACGCCGCCGCCGCCCTGACCGTTGATGCTGTCAGAGGGGGTGGAGTGGAGGATGACCAGAGAGCCGTCTTCACACTTGCCCAGGCAGATCCAGACGTGGCCGTTCATGGAGAAGATATCGCCGGTCTTGAAGTCCTCGGGCTTGAAGGGGGCTTTCTGTTCCCAGGTGCCCCAGCCCTGAGTCTGAGCAAAGTTCTTGGCCTGCTTAGTGGCGGACATGACATAGCCAGTGTTGTCAGCCACAGTACTGTCCTCGGTGTTCATCACATTGTAGACAGACCAGCCGACAAAGGCGGAGCAGTCAATACCAGCGTAGTAATACTGGTTCCATGCGTTGTGAGGATAGTAGCTCTCGCTGGGGTTGGCGCTGTTCTTATAGGTGTAGTTGGCGTCCTGGCTCTGGAAGAAGTCGATCCAGCTCTGGGACAGGCCGATGGTCATGGCCTGGTTGGAGGAGTTCACATCCTGCCAGTCCCAGGTGCCGCCGTAGACGTACAGGGCGGTGCCCACGGGCTCCATGGCGGTGGCCAGGAAGTTCTTCAGGGTCAGCTTGCCGGGCACGCCGCTGACAGGGGCGGTGTAGTCCTCGGCAATAAACATCCGGAACAGCTTGGTTACATGGTCATCAGAGTCTACTACGATGCGGACGGTCTCATCCTGCTTGAGCTCATTAAACTTGATGTCCTGAACAGTGGCCCCGCCGGCCTTGGAGGTGATGTCATAGAGCTCGGCATCCTTGTTGATCGTAAAGGACTCATTGTCCACCTTGATCCGCCAGTCGCCGTCATCATCGGTCCACACTTTGGTCAGGACACCGGCCACATCGCCCTCTTCCATCTCGGCACCGGTGACTGTATAGCCGCTGATGGTGATATCGTAGATGTAGCCCTCCTGGAGCTTGTTCTGGAGTTCGAACTTGCCGCCGTCGGCGGGAATGGTAAAGGTCTCTTCATGGCCATCCACAAAGAAACGGTGCTCAAAAGATTCCTTCTCATCCTTGGTGACCCTGCCATAGTCCTTCACTCCCAGGTAGACAGCATCGTCGCCGATGGCTGCCCGGGGGGCATTCCCTGATTCTGCTGCAAACGCTGGCACTGCCAGGGACGACAGCATGGACGCGGAGAGAAGCAGGGCGCAAAGCTTCTTCTTCATTCGTTGCACATTCCTTTCCTGATTGTTATGAGTTTAGAGCTCTGTATATTCCAGGACCTCCTTGGTCCTTAGGAATTCCTCATAGCGCAGGCCGCGGTCCTCGGTCTCCATCTCGCCCACCTGGTTGTCGTACGGGTCGGCGCGCCAGTGATCCTTGGGGACATCAAAGTCGCCCTGGAACTGGGTGTTGGCCACCATGCGGAAGGTGTCCAGGTTTCCGAAGTAGTGGAGACGGCGCTCTTCGTTGTTCTCCCGGACCGCACCGACTCCGAAGGAAGGATCCGCGTAAAGCCAACCATAGGGTGCGGCATAGAACTGGGCCCAGTCATGGGCACCGCAGAAGCCGGGCTCTACCTTCCAACCGCTCTGCCACCGGGCGGGAACACCAGCACAGCGGCACAGCGTGATGAACAGCAGGGCGAATACGCCGCAGTCGCCGGTGCGGCTCCGCGCGCAGTTCTCCGCAATGTTTTCCAGGCTGAAATAGGCCGGCATGAAGTTGTAAGAGGCGTTTTTGGTGATGAAGTCATAGATCCGGCGGGCCTTCTCCAGGTTGGAGTCTGCGCCCTGAGTCAGAACCCGGGCCAGTTCCCGGAGATACGGAGTGAAGAGGATGTGGGGGGCCTCCTCACCCAGCCAGCGCTGGGCATCCTCGGGAAGTTCGGGGGCGCCAGGGGCGGTTTCCGGCCGGGTCAGATCGTGGTAGTGCAGGGTCTGAGTGAAGGAGAACTCTACCTCAAAGGGGTGGTTCTCTTCCATCACTTCCTCCCAGAAGATGACCCGCTGAGGAGCGTCCTCGGGAGAGATATGAGTGGGCTCGGGAGAGACCCGCTCGATACGGATGTCGCTCTGGGCATCACACGCACAGGGCAGAGGCAAATAGGCCCGTACCCGGCGGCCCGGCTCAAAGCACTCATCCTTCATCTGGACAGTAGCCCGGCAGCGCACACGGCTGGCGGCAGTTCCCTCTGTGCGGAGTTGATTTGCAACCCGGTCCAGACGGCCTTCGGGATCTTGCCCGTCCGCTCCGGCGGTCCTGACGCCCGCCCGGGCGGCAAAGGCCGCGTTGGTCTTGCAAAGCGTTTCAAAGAAACGGTCGAAGTAGTGGGGGACGCCGTGGTCATAGATCCAGTCGATCTTCCACTGGTCCTCCAGGGCGTCGAACTCCGCCTCGGTGAAGTCGGGAATGTGCTCCCGCACCAGGGCCAGGGCCTCCTCCTTGGGATAGGGGTAGTCCAGAGGCAGACGGAGGATGAGTTCACGCTGAACGGTCAGGCAGCGCTTGAGTGCCTCAGGAGTAGTGGGGGAAGCCAGGTGGCGGTCAATGGCGGCCACAGCTCCCTCAAAGTCTCCGTGGAGTTTCCGACGAAGTACATCGTTGGGCAGTCCGATGTGGAGATAACGGAAATTTTCGTTGATGTTCATGGTTCTCCTTTCCATTTTTGCCAGTGCTTAGATGAAAAAGGGTAAAAAGGTGCGCCGGACCTCCGGGGCCCGGCGCACCGGTGTCGCATCAGACGAACATATGAAGGATGGCGCCCATACCCAAACCGAGTAGGTTGCCGATGGCCGCGCCCAGCACGCCCATCAGAACGCCGATGCCGGCGAAGGACGCGTCATAAGCGGTAGCCACAATGGGGGCCGATGCACTGCCGCCGATGTTAGCCAGGGAGGCAGTGGAGACCATGCACAGATCCCAGTGGAAGATCTTGGACAGGATGAACATGACAACCACGTGCAGCACCAGAACCAGCATGCCGTAAACGACCCACATGGGGGCGGACAGCAGATCGGTGACGGAGGCGGTGGAGGCCAGCAGGGAGACAACAGCGTACAGATAGATGTTGGACATCTCCTCCACGGCGGGCAGCTTGCCCAGAGGAGTCATGGCGCAGATCAGGCCCAGTACAGTGACAAACACGGTGGTGCAGGTGCCCTTGTCGAACATATCCAGACCCACGTTGGCCAGACCAGCGTTCATGGCGGCGCCCACAGACTGGGAGATAGCGGAGACCAGCAGGGACAGACCGATCAGGAAGATCCAGTCGCCGGAGGTAGCCTTGCGGGCCTTATCCTTCTCCACCTCAGCGTTGGCGGCGGCGGCGATGGCGTCCAGGCCGGAGGTATTGGCCTTGGTGGCCTTGTTCCGCTTGTTGGCATAGCGGACGGCCAGCAGCAGCAGGGCGATCCACACGGAGTAGCACACGGTGTCCAGAGCCAGGGCGCAGCTGTAAGCGCCGCTGTCCACGGGCAGGGCATCCTGCATAGCGGCCATGTTGGCGGAGCCGCCGACCCAGGAGGCGTACAGAGCGGCCACGGCGGCCCAGGTCTTCTCACCGCCGCCCAGGGGGCCCATAAAGACAGGATAGAACACCAGGAAGCCAAGGCCAAGGGTTAGGGAGCAGCCCAGGAAGATGGCGATCATCCGGCCGCCCAGCTTGGCCAGCTTGCGGAAGTCGCACCGCAGCAGCATAACGAAAATCATGGCGTACAGCAGGTTGTTCTTCAAGGCGGAGTAGACCGCGGAGCAGGCGTCCGAGGCGTACAGGCCCATGGTGCAGAAGATCATGTTCAGCACATAGATCCACACCAGGGGGGGGACCACATTAAAGACCTTCCACTTAGTGTACTTCTCCAGAGCCAGCAGACCGCCGGCCAGGAACATCAGAAATGCGATGTAAGTAAAGCCGTTTGTGATGGTAAACATAGTTTTGTTTCCTCCCTATTTCTAGTGATTGGGGATCTGTCTCCCAGCACACGACCCGGGGGACAGTGGGAAGCGGAGCTTCCCAGTTTTGACACACCTCTCTCTCCTTGAACTTGGGGCGCTGCGCTCTGTCCTCCTTCCAGTTGGTTTTGCATACAAAAAAACCAGCAAAAACAAGAAGCACGTAAAGACGTACCCTTATTTTGGCTGGATTTTATCTGTGGTGACGGGACGGAAAGGACCCCTCAGACAGCTAAAGCAGCAATTCACTTGATAATAGATATTATAGCAATTTCAACGAAAAAGTCAAGTGACTTTTGCGCTTGGATGTGGAAAAAGATAATTGGTGATGAAAAACCCCCTTCTATATGGGGATTTAGGCCCTGTCATAATGAAAAAAGTGTGGTGGACAAGCCGACGGGAACCGACAGGAAGTGTGTGGAGGTGGTTTGGACTGTCAATTTGCACAAACGATTGATAAGATGAATATTCTTTCATTCTGCTTGACGGGTGGACGGACCGCACCGTATAATGGAGCCCACAGAAATGGAGCGGAGCGGCCCAGCCGTGCGCTCCGAAGCAGAAGGAGGGAGGAGCAGGATATGGGACAAAAGGCGATCCTGATGGCGGGCCTGCTGACTGTGGCCCTGTCCGCCTGCGGCGGTCCGTTTTCCATGGAGGAGACTGCGGGAGGCGAGGGCGCGCTCTCCGGCTCACAGGCGTTGCAGAGTGGAGACGGCTCAGCCTGCTCCATGGAGCGGTCCTGTGCGGTGCTGTATATCGGCGTCGGGAACCAGTTTGCGGAGTATCCGGTGGAGTACACCGGCGAGTTGGATGAGAATGGACAGATCCCGCCGGAGGAGGTGGTGCCCGCCATGGCCAGCCTCACCGGCTGGAGCCTGGATCTGGCAGAGCCGATCTTTTCCGGAAAGGGCGGGATCACGGTCTCCTTCGCGGATACCTCCGCCCTGTTTGTCGGCCCTCCGGAGGAACAGAGGGAGGAGTTCCGTGTTTATGACGCCCTCCAGCTGGACCAGACGATTCTGGACAGCCTGAAGAAAACCCTCCAGTGCTGGGCGGTGGACCCGGAGCTGGGGGACCCAGACCAGGTGGACGTCTGGTTCTGCGGGGCGGAGGGCGGCGACCTGGCCCTCCCCGGCACAGGGGTGACCATCCCAGCGGCTCAGCCCTATGAGCAGTTCCCACAGCCCGGAGCTGGGGCGGCGCCGTAGACCGGCGTCGCCCCAGCTGGGATATGACAAGACGGCAAGAGGCCCCGGCGATCCGCCGGGGCCTCTTGCCTGTGTGTGTTGTAAAAGGAGAGGGAGAAATGGGAGAAATTTTAAGACTTCGTGTTTACATTCATATCCTACCCCATAATTAAGGCAAAATCGTGACGATGGTATGAACAGTTTGTAAACAGTTTCACGCAAAACCGCTGCTTTTCTCTCTAAAACATACAGAACTGATCCAGAGAGGGCATGGAACTGCCCTGCCTTCCGTCTTGACGGAACAACGGGCGGCGTGAGATAATATATTGATAAAAGACATAGATCTGCCGGGGCCTGTTGGCTCCAGCGGAGCAAGGAGGCATTTTGCATTGATCAAGGCATTGACCCGGCGCTGTCTGGGCGGAGCGGACCCCACCGCTCCGGAGGTCCGGCAGCGGTGCGGAACACTGGCGGGAGGCGTGGGCATCCTGCTGAATACCCTGCTGTGTCTGGGAAAGCTGGGGGCAGGGCTGCTCACTGGCTCCATCGCCGTGGTGGCGGACGGGCTGAACAACCTGTCGGACGCCGCCTCGTCGGTGATCACGCTGATCGGCTTCCGGCTGGCCGGGCAGGCGGCGGATGAGGAGCACCCCTTCGGACACGGGCGGATCGAGTACCTCAGCGGCCTGCTGGTGGCCATGGCAATCCTGCTGATGGGCTTTGAGCTGGGGAAGAGCTCCCTGGAAAAGCTGCTCCACCCGGAGCAGCTGTCCTTCTCCTGGCTGGCCATTGCCATCCTGGCGGTGTCCATCGGGATGAAAATTTGGATGTTCCACTTTAACCGCGTCCTGGGGGAGGCCATCTCCTCCCAGGCAATGAAGGCCACGGCGGCCGATTCTCTCTCCGACGCGGCAGCCACCGCCGTGGTGCTGGCCGCCGCCCTGGTGGACCACTTTCTGGACCTTCAGGTGGACGGCCTGGCCGGCCTGCTGGTGGCCGCGTTTATCCTTAAGACGGGCTGGGAGGCCGCTAAGGACACGCTGGACCCCCTGCTGGGCCGGGCCATGGATCCGGAGCTGGCGGCAGACATCGACAAGCTGGTGCTGTCCCACCCCAACATCCTGGGCATCCACGACCTGGTTTATCACGACTACGGACCCGGCCGGGCCATGATGTCCTTCCACGCGGAGGTCCCGGCGGACACCGATCTGCTGGAGATGCACGACATCATCGACCACATCGAGCGGGAGCTGAAGGCCAAGCACCACATTGAGACGGTGATCCACACCGACCCAGTGGTCAATGATGAGCGCACCAACGCCCTGCGGGAGCAGGTGGCCATGGTGCTCCAGAAGAACGTCCTGTTCTCCGGCACCATCCTCGATAACCTCCGCTGGGGCAGCGAGAACGCCAGCGAGGAAGAGTGCATCCGTGTGGCAAAGCTTGCCTGCGCGGATGAGTTCATCGAGCGCTTCCCGGACAAGTACAACACCTGGATCGAGCAGGGCGGCTCCAACGTGTCCGGCGGCCAGAAACAGCGTCTGACCATCGCCCGCGCCCTGCTGCGCAAGCCGAAGATCCTCATCCTCGACGACTCCACCAGTGCCGTAGATACCGCCACCGACGCAAAGATCCGGAAGGCGTTCCGTGAGGAGATCCCCGGCACCACCAAGATCATCATTGCACAGCGCATTTCCTCGGTGCAGGATGCCGACCGCATCCTCGTGCTGGACAACGGCCAGATCAACGGCCTCGGCACCCACGAGGAACTGCTGAAGAACAACGCGATCTATCAGGAAGTCTACAACAGCCAGACTCAGGGCGGCGGCGACTTCGACAAGCAGGGAGGTGAGCAGTAATGGCAGAACAGAAAGCAAAAGTCGTCCATGGCCCCGGCCCCCGCGGCATGGGAGGCCCGCGTCCGAAGGTCGAGAACCCGGGCAAGCTGCTCAAGCGCATCATGGCAGAGGTGTTCCAGCACTATCTGCCTCACTGCATCCTCGTGCTCATCTGCATCGTGGTCAGCGCGCTGGCCAATGTGCAGGCAAGCCTGTTCCTGCAGACCCTTATCGACGACTATATCATCCCCATGACCCAGCAGCAGGACCCCAGCTTTGCACCGCTGGCCGGTGCGCTGGTGCGCGTCGGCTGCATCTATGTGGTGGGCATCCTCGCTGCATGGCTCAACGCCCGCATCATGGTCAATGTCACCCAGGGCACCCTGCGCAACCTGCGCACCCAGCTCTTTACCCACATGGAGAGCCTGCCCATCAGCTACTTTGACACCCATCCGCACGGCGACATCATGTCCGTCTACACCAACGACGTGGATACCCTCCGCCAGATGCTCAGCCAGAGCATCCCGCAGCTGGTGTCCAGCGCCATCACCATCGTTTCCGTCTTTGCCAGCATGTGCATGCTGAGCTGGCAGCTCACCATCGTTACTATGCTGATGGTAGCCCTGATGCTCTTCTGCTCCAAGAAGATCACCCAGCAGAGCGGCAAGTACTTCATCGCACAGCAGCGCGACCTCGGCAAAGTGAACGGCTACATCGAAGAGATGATGGAAGGCCAGAAGGTCGTTAAAGTCTTCACCCACGAGCAGAAGGCCCTCGAGGGCTTCCGTGAGCTGAACGACAAGCTCAAGGACAGCGCCAAGCAGGCCAACAGCTTCGCCAACATCATGATGCCCGTCAACGCTCAGCTGGGCAATATCAGCTACGCCATCTGCGCTCTGGTGGGTGCAGCTATGGCCGTCACCGGCATGGGCGGCGTCACGCTGGGTACTGTCATGGCGTTTCTGTCCCTGAACAAGAGCTTCAATATGCCCATCAGCCAGGTGTCCATGCAGGCCAACAGCATCATCATGGCACTGGCCGGTGCAGAGCGCATCTTCAAGATGATGGATGAGCCCAGCGAGACCGATGAGGGCTATGTCACCCTCATCAACGCCAAGTACGACAAGGACGACAACCTCGTGGAGACCAACGAGCGCACCGGCATCTGGGCCTGGAAGCACCCCCACCATGACGGCACCACCACCTACCACAAGCTGGAAGGCGACATCACCTTTACGGACGTCGATTTCGGCTATGTGCCGGGCAAGACCGTCCTGCACGACATCAACCTCTATGGCCGTCCGGGCCAGAAGATCGCCTTCGTCGGCTCCACCGGCGCCGGCAAGACCACCATCACCAACCTTATCAACCGCTTCTACGACATCCAGGACGGCAAGATCCGGTACGACGGCATCAACATCCATAAAATCAGGAAAGCCGACCTCCGCCGCTCTCTGGGCATCGTGCTGCAGGATACCCACCTGTTCACCGGCACGGTCATGGAGAACATCCGCTATGGCCGTCTGGAGGCCACCGACGAAGAGTGCATCGCCGCAGCCCGTCTGGCCAACGCCGACGGCTTCATCAAGCGCCTGCCCGAGGGCTACAACACCATGTTGACCGGCGACGGCGCGAACCTGTCGCAGGGCCAGCGCCAGCTGCTGGCCATCGCCCGTGCAGCCGTCGCCGACCCGCCGGTGCTCATCCTCGATGAGGCTACAAGCTCAATTGATACACGTACCGAGCGTATTGTTCAAGACGGCATGGATAAGCTCATGCATGGCCGTACTACATTTGTTATCGCACACAGGCTTTCTACTGTCAGAAACAGCGACTGCATTATGGTTTTGGAGCAGGGACGCATTATTGAAAGGGGAAGTCATGATGAGCTGATTTCAAAGAAGGGAAAGTATTATCAGCTTTATACCGGAAAGACTGCTTAATTCACTTGACTAACTACGAAAACCGGGAGACCGTGAACGCAGCCGGGGGATGGCACATTCACGGTCTCCCGGTTTTCTTACGCTGTGACTGGATGTTCATTTGTGTACGCTCTTACTCTGCAGCAAAGCAAAGTAATCATACCTTTTATCTTTCTACAAGCACTTTGCAACTTTTTTCATAAAAAAGAAATAGTACAGGGCTTTCTGATGTAGAATGAGTTTGACCACGAGGCTATTACAATTCATTGCAGTACAATGTAGATAAATATGCTCAAGTCTCTCCAGATGGTATTGTAAAATTTACTCATAATGGAAAAATAGGAAATTTTAAAAGTGCTGATGTTATGAATAAGGTTAAGAAATACGGAGATTGCTTGAATGTATCAGATAAAGGAGTTGAGCTTGGCAATTGATGTATATCCTTTGCATAAAACTCATTTACGATATTTTTCAAAGGCATCATAAGGTCTGTGCCCGGTCTGAACGAGTCAAAATCATCCGTAACAGCAATGAATCTTACATTGAGAAAAGGAAACACTCTTTCAATGTAGTTCCCCATCTCCACATAATTTCTTCCAAGTCTCGATAAATCCTTAACAATAATACAGTTAATTCTTCCTGTTTTTGCATCCTCAAGCATTCGCTTAAAATCCGGTCTTTCAAAATTAGTACCGGTAAAGGAAGCATCATAATATTCCTCTTCAATTACAATATCTTCGTGATCTTTGACATAATTCTTCATAAGTTCCATCTGTGTTTCGATTGTCCCTCTCTCAATGTTCTCTTCCTTTTCATGGGACAGTCTTGCATATAATCCAGCCTTAAAAAGTACCTTCTTCTCTTTATCCGGTAAGGCTGTGTTTTCCTGTAGCATCATATTTTTTCTGCTTTTTCTTGCCATATTACACAGCCTCCCTTCTGCTGATATTTAATTGTCCACCCGGTTCTTTATCTACTTGATAACCAAGTTTTTCGACTGATTCTAATAACTTCTTATAACAATCATCAAAGTCAAATACGATTTCAATCTCTTTATTCTCTGAAACCCTTACCTCAGAAATCAGTTTTACAACCACGTCCCTGGTCAGTTCCTTAATATCCTTGTATTCGGTAAAATAATTCATCCAGAGATGCTTATCATCCTTCTCCTCAAAAATTAAAGCAATGTCTCTCTCAATCTGGCGAATTATTTCTTCTCCCTCTTTTGCTTTTTTCAGATATGCCTCATGAAGTTCAAGATATTCTTCTTTAGTAAGAATTCCGTCCTTCATATCTTCATACAGTGAAGTTTTCAGTCTTTTACACTTCTCAACTTCCTCAAGTTTTTTCTGTTTTCTTGCTTCAAGACTTTTTACATCAAGCTGCTGGAAAGGAATTGTTCCAATATAATCAAGTATTTCTTCCAGATTCATTACGTTTTTGATATGAAGCTTTAACATTTCAAGCACCGTATCCTCTAATAACGATACTGATATTGAGTGCTGTGAACACTGCTTTGTCAATTTATGATTAGAGCAGATATAGTAAGCGTATTTCTTATCACCTGCTGTTGTAATTTTTCTTGTCATTGGTGAACCACAGTCTGCACATACTGCAATACCTGAAAGATTATAGACCATATCTGAATCCGGAGATATTCTCGTATCCATTCCCAACAACCTTTGAACAATCTCAAAATCCCTGTCACTAATAATCGGCTCATGATTTTTTTCGATTCTTATCCAGTCAGATTCCGGCTTAACAACCTCCTGCTTCACTTTATGATTTGGTGTCGTTCTTTTGCCTTGAACAAGATTTCCAATGTAAATCTCATTTTCAAGAATCCTGCGGACCGTGACTGAACTCCATACCGATTTTTCATTCTGCAAAAATCCGGTCTGATAACCGCTCCCTGTGCTCTGCTTATATTCCATAGGTGCAAGCACACCCTCATTATTCAACTGTGTTGCTATTGCATCCTGACTCATTCCGTGAAGCTTTAGCCGAAAAATTTCCTTCACAATACCGGCTGCATAAATATCAATAACCAGCTTATGTTTATCATCATCCGATTTTTCATACCCATAGGGAACAAATGCACCGATATACTCACCATTTTTTCTCTTTACATCCAAATGGCTTCGTATCTTTATACTGATATCCCTGCAATATGCATCATTGATCAGGTTTTTAAACGGAATAATAATCTCATCACCCTGTGACTTTCCAGTCACACTGTCATAGTTATCATTGATTGCAATAAACCTTACACCAAGAGCCGGAAATAATCTTTCGATGTATCGACCTGAATCAATATACTCACGTCCAAAACGTGAAAGATCCTTTACCACCACACAATCAATTACTCCTCGCTTAATATCTTCCATCATCGTCTGAAAAGACGGACGGTCAAAATTAGAACCGGAATAACCATCATCCACATATTCTTTAACTATTCTAATGTCTTTTTTGTCTGCAAGGAAATTTCGGATGAAATCCTTTTGATTTGAAATACTATTACTCTCAGCTTTTGCGCTGGTAGAAACATCGCCATCCTCCTTAGATAATCTAACGTAGATGGCTGCATGATAGATTTTTGAGATTTGTTTACTCATATCGCAACACTCCTTTAAATATTCTACGTCAGATGTACCCAACTAAAATATCAAAGGAAGTTATGCCATATTCATTTAGTCCTTGAACATATCATAGCACAACTCCCTTTCATTTTCCATATGATTCTGAAAAAAGATTCTAAACTGTAAGCAGCATATTCTTGAAAGCTTCTTCTATGGAAACTCCATTATTGGCAAAGCTTACTTTAACTTTCATCTTCCCCACTCTCATCATATAGGGATTTCCAACTTTTCTTATAAACTTCTGCTGTCTCTTTTCAATCGTATCATTCAGATCAGCATGATAAGATGCCATATCGGGCATTTCATTAATCTTGACATCACTAAAATCAGTATCAAGCAATGCTCTGTATTCTTCTGCTGTCATAAAATCTATCCCCCTTTCAGTAAAAATGCCACCCATAAAATACAGGTGGCTATGTAACCCGGAGCAAATGCCCCGGTAATATTTAATTGTACTTTTCATATGCCCCAATCTGAATTTTTACACATTCAGTAATCTTATCAAGTAGTTCCGTATCTGAAATTGAAGCAACTACCCTCTCAATCTGGACATTTACATCAATGGATACAATCTGCTCACATAATGCCATACTGTCAAATACCTCAAAATCTGTGTCAGTAACCTTTACCTTTACAGCCGGTATTAGACAGTGGGTTGGCAGATATTTCTTTTTCCATGTTTTTGTGGACATGGCTACTGCTGTGACAACCGGTGAATACTGATTTGCCTTGTTATTTGAGATAATAATATAAGGTCTTGTATACTTCTGAATGCTCCCTTTACTTACTGACTCCAGATTTGCAATAACAATATCGCCCCTGTTCAGTTTCATCTATGTCATTCCTCCTGTTCCCTGATATATTCTTCTGCCTCATCCTCTGTCGGACAGGCAACAATCCGTTTCCCATATTCATCAATCACTACTGTTTCGCCCGGAAATATAATCAGTTTTAATTTTCTATTTTCTTCTGTCATATCATTCAAAAGAAATGAGAGCAGGTTCATAGCCCCTGCTCTCTGCATTAATACTGATTCCATGTTCCGCTGCAAGTGTCATTACAGCTTTAATCTCATTAAGTTCCATTGAAATGTCTACCACATCTCTTACTAGCACACAGATAATGGCATCTCTTTCAATATAATATCTTAATCGTTCAACCGCTTTTTTATCTGTATTGAAAACTGTCTCAACAACTTCCATGCCGGACTTTTTTGCATATGCCTCGATACGGTCAGCTGTATCATTTGCATTATTCCTTACAAATATCAGACACTGCTTTTCTTTGGAATCCTGCATATTGCCTCCTATCTGCCGTCCCTGATGTTATGATAGAACTTTGATACCGTATCAAGCACCAGCCCTCTTATATCACTTTCCTGAACGGGCTCTTTGTACATCATCTCATAACACTCTTCAAGTTCTCCATTAATATCCTCCACATAGATATCATATTCGCTGAGTTTTCCAAGTGTATCAATAACGGTCTCATCTGTTGCACCAATCATATCCTTTGAAAGTGTTATGATTGTATTAACATCTTCTTCCATATTTAAACCGATAATGGCATATTTCATCGGAAATGAAACTCCTTCTGTAGAAGCAGGCTCTGAAAGCATAGCTACAATTTCATAGCCATTATCCTTACAATACTTTTCAAGCAACTTCGGCACAAAATGATCTGTAGCCTCTAATCCTGTTTTTGCATAATATATAATTGCTCTTTCCATCTTAAAATCTCCTTATAAATAATATTGATTTGATACTGTGCGCACTTTATCTCCTCACATAAGCTGACTTATCTGTACTCTCCACACCATCACACCTAAACATTTCTTTTCTGTCGGTGACCATAAATCAGTTTGTGTGGGAAGATAAAATACTATCTTCCCGGTTTCTTAACCATCCCCGTATCGGGTAACATATCCTTTGCCAGCCACAAACACTTCGTAGTTTCCTGCCCATCCATACTTACGAAAGTAGCCACTCTCTGAAAATGCGTTTTGCTGAAATTCAGGTGCACTTATTATCTCATTACCTCCGGCTGCTAACCCGGTAGGCACAACCCTCTGCTCTTATCCTTAAAGGCTCCTGCTGTTACGTTTCTCATAATCGGCTACAGCTCTGAGGATAGTCATCGCACGAAATGGGATTCTGCCACCCTGTCATAGACAAGGCGATATAAGCTCGTGGGATATGCGTGTCCTATTCTGTTTTCAATATTCAACGGTTCTTTTCTCAGAACCTGAACAGAGTATAACTGACACCACGCATCTTCTACAGTAACCGACACTCTTTTGAACTAAGAGTAACACTCCCACCTGTTCCAAATTCTTATAAAAAAAGCCGGACTGCATCATCAAAATGCAATCCGACTTTTTTATTCTGTCAGAAGTTTCATATTGTCAACGGCATTTAATACCATATTCCGGATAAACTGTACTTCCTTCTCCTTCAGACCAACCAGCAGATCATCGACTTCTGCCTTTCTTTCACACCCACACACAAGATAATCCAACGTTATATGAAACAATTCAGCAATACTAATCAACGTATCTATTTTTGCTCCATTTACACCAGCTTCAATTTTCCGCAGAGCATCCACTGACAATCCAATCTGCTCGGCAAGCTGCTGTCTTGTCATTCTTCTTGCCGCACGCAACTCTTTTATTCTTTCTCCACTATTAACAATATCGTAGTACACCTTCCACTCTTTTCCGGTACCTTATATATTTGCTTAAGCTATATTTATTGTACCGTAAGCGAATCTTTTGTAAGAGTGACTAAACCAGCTATTTCAGGTGGAATATTGTACACCTTAATACCAAGAATATAAATATTTGCGGATTAAAAAAGAGATATTTCCAAACTCTCATTACATTTTGGAAATATCTCTTTACTTAATATCCTCATCCGGCACAAACTCCATGATGTCCTCTATCTTACAATCAAGTATGGAACATAATCTGTTAAGGATTACCGTTTTTACGACCATATTCTTTCGCAATCGCTGTAACTGTGCTTTATCTATTCCATAATCTTTAATTAGTGCATACTGGCTAATATTTTTCTTCTTGAGTGTGATCCATAACCTGTCATATACTATCATTACAAAGACCTCCTCCTTGTATTCTACGCAAGAGTGTCCTATAATGATATGGTGCGTGTATGCACCATACTGTATGTGTATGATAGAATAGAAAATAGCCATAATCTGCATAGAAAACAGCCCTCAAGGTTATTATGTAATATAGAACGGATTATCTGTTTTACTTTTATGGTATTCAACCGGGACAATTCAAGCACCTGACAATTTGCCCGTAGATACCCTTCTCAGAAAGGATTCACAACAACACTATGAATGATAAAAGCACATACTCTGTTGATAAATATTTAGAAATCATTGCCGAAAAAGAAGGAATCACAAAAGAAGAAGTCCAACAGGAAATTGGACGGGCAGTTTCCATTGCTTTAAAAAGCCCTGATCCACAAATGCAACGCTTCTGGACAGACTTTCCATGTGAAAATGATACTCCCACCATTGAAGAAATCATATACCATCTCGCTGAAAAATTTGCAAAAGAGTCATAGACAAAGGACAGGATAACTACCCATCTATTCACTCAGATAATCTTCCTGTCCTCTTAATATTTGTTCAATCATATGTAATGCAAATTCTATTTCTCTTTCGTCGCACCGATTCATCATAAATGCAAAACGCTCAATGTGCTTCTTAGGGTGCTGCTGGCTCATCAGAACCATAGGCGATGACTCCAATGCATGAACAATATTCAAATATGTATCAAGACTCATTGCCCTTCTGCCATTTTCAACACTTTTGATAGTATCCAATGATACATCCGCCCGTTCTGCAAGCTCTGCCTGCGTAATTCCAAGCCTTCTTCGTTCTTTTCTGATATTCTCTGCAATAATTTTGTATATGTGCTCTCTTTTTCCCATAGCCCCATCATCCTTTCTGACTTATCGCATTATATCAGAAATTATTATGGTGTCTGGCAATCTGTAACCATTTGCCATTTTCGTGTAATACTTTGCAGATTTTACTATCTCCTGTCAATTCATAGCAATGTATTATTCAATATTTTTCTCCCATTTTCAGCATATTTTTAAATTCCAGATTATATTTTGACAAATCATCATAGACTCCACTTCCAACAACAGCACCATCTTTCAGCATGATAATCTGATCTGCTTCTTTAAATATCTCCTGTTTGTGGGTAATGATTATGACCGTCTTTTCTTTCAGTTTCGTATGGAGCAGTCCGTTAATCTGATGTTCAGAATACACATCTGTATTAGATGTGGCTTCATCAAATATAATAACCGGACTGTTATGCACCAATGCCCTTGCTAGTGCAATTTTCTGTTTCTGTCCTCCGGAAAGCATTGCCCCATTCTGTCCTACCACATAATCCAATGACACCTCAGAAATAAAATCAGCAAGTCCACTATCTTTACAGGCTTCCATAATTGTCTTATCATCTATATTTTTATACATACAGATATTATCCCTGATAGATGAATTGAACAGATAGATCTCCTGGCTTACTACAGATACCATATTTCTGTATTCTCTCAAAACAAACTCCGAAATATCTATACCATTTAATGTTATTTTTCCGCCTGTAGGTTGGTATAATTGCAGCAACAGACTTATCAGTGTACTTTTCCCCGAACCCTTCCGACCAATCAGCACCGTTTTACTTCCCTTTGGAAAAGCAATATTAATATCGGACAGTACCGCTTTATCCTTTTCATATGAAAAAGAAAGATTCTGTAATTCCAGATCACCGAAGCAAGGCTCGGTCATACCCTCCTCATTTTCCTTTTCTTCTTCAAGTGCCATAAACTCATAATACCGCTTTGTTGAAGGAATAATTCCTGACAAAAGATACCCGATATTGAGTATTGCTGAAATAGGTCCTGTCACATACGCACTATATGTAATAAACGCAAACACACTGCCTACTGAAAGCTGCATATCAAAAACAAGATTTGCGCCAATAATATATATCAAGCTGGTCAGCAGATGTACGATAATGTTATCCGTTATGCCGTTCCACTGGGCAAGCATATTCATCTTTTTCTGTTTATTGATTACAGAAAGCTGTCTGTCAGCAAATTCGGCTCTTTTATTTTCCTGTATTCCAAAAAGCTTTACTTCCCTTACACCGCCAACAGTATCTCCAAACCATCCGGCATATTTTTCGCTTTCTGTAATAAACTCGTCCATGATTCTTTTTCGCTTCTTTGCAAAATGTTTCATAATAACCGCTTTTACCGGAATAAAAAGAAGTACCCTGAGTGTCATTCTGTAATCTAAGATAAAAAGTCCGATAATTCCACCTACCATACTGAATGCCTGAGTGACAACAAAAAACACACCCTCATCTGCAACAGAAGTCATATTTCCTATATCTATATTTATGTTATTTAGGATTTCCGCATAATTTTTACTGCTGAAATAGTTTGCTTTTATCCTCATCAGATGTTGAAATGACTGTTCCGATAAAGAATATTGTATATTCGCAGATATATCTACCCGCTTCTTTTCTTTTATAATATCTATAACTGCTATAATCATATAAATAAGCAATGAGCATATTACCTGTTTTATAAGCAGTTCTTTGTCTCCGCCTATGAAACCATAGTCCATAATCCCTCGGTTTAATAACGGAATACACATATTCAATCCCGTTGAAATGAGCAGACATGCAATAATCAGTGCAATTATTTTTCTATAATCCTTTAGCAGCCCCAGCAGTTTCTTTACTGCTTCTTTATTCCTCATCTTCATCCTCCGTCAGGATTGTAAGCAGACAATCATATACTTTCTTTATCTGCTGCTCTCCGAGGGTTCCAAAACACATCTGTGTCTTTTTTATTTTGTCGCAATAAATTTGTATTCCTGTCTGCTTCTTCCCATTTTCTATTCTTACAAATATATCGGCTTCCACACCGATGCTTTCTTTTTCCTGTATTCCACAAATAATCAAATCAGACTGGTTGTAATAAGTCTGCCAATACAGGAAATCACCAATCTTATTACTTATATTTTCATCAACAGCAAAAGGGATATATTCTAAATCATACAATACGCTCTCCTGTTCAGTGGAAATAGCATACGCATTATAGCCCTCTGCTTCAAAACACTTTCTTAATTCCGTAAGCCACCATATCTGATCCTGCTCTTTATCACTTTTTATAAGTATGACAGGTATATTGATGCTCTCCTTCTTTATCCTTGAACATAAGATCTGTTCTTTTCTGTTTCTTCTGCTCCAGAAAAAGCACTGTGTATCCGGCTGCTCTGCTATTTCATTGCCAAGATACACAATGTGCTTCTCCCTGTATTCATTAAACTCATTTTTATCATACAAAATTACAGTGTCTGCTTCTTCCTTTGCAGCTACCTCAAAATAAACCTCTTCCTTACTGAATAATCCGGTCTCCATGTCCCCGCTGTCCGGGGATGGGAAACCGCAAATCCGTTTTTAAGGAAACCACCATTCCGGTGGTGGAAACCTTTATCATAAATCCCTTAGAATGTAATCATGCACCAAAAGGTGTAAATACATTCAAAGGAGGTCATGACTATGACCAAGTACCGAGAGATTCTCAGACTTAGTGGTCTGGGACTCAGTCAGCAGAACATTGCCGACAGCTGCAATGTCTCCAAGAAAACGGTCAATCGCGTTTTAAAGCGAGCTAAGGAATTAGATATTTCCTGGCCACTTGATGAAAGCGATACCGATGCTGTGCTCGCAGAAAAGTTTTTCCCTTCTGCAAATCAAGTCACATCCAATAAAAGGATGCCTGACTATGATTACATCCGCAAGGAGTTACTTAGTAATGGAGTAGGCAAAAAACTTCTATGGACAGAATACATGGAGGATTGCCGTGCCAATGGTGAAGAACCTCTCATGTATTCACAGTTTTGCTATCACATCCAACAGGATGAGCAGAAGCATCGTGCTACCATGCATATCAACCGTAACCCCGGTGAACAGGTTGAAGTTGACTGGGCAGGTGATCCTGCAACAGTCATTGATCCTGATACCGGTGAAATTATCAAAACATACATATTTGTCGGTGTAATGACTTACAGCCAGTATGCATACGTGGAAGCATTTCTGGACATGAAACAGAAATCATGGATCAATGCACATGTCCATATGTACGAATATTTCGGTGGTGTCGCCAGAATCCTCGTACCGGATAACTGCAAAACTGCAGTTGTTCACAATGGCGGATGGAAAGACCAGCAGATCAATAAGACCTATCAGGAACTGGATGAGCATTATGGTACTGCTATTATTCCGGCGCGTGTCAGAACTCCCAAGGATAAGCCGAATGCTGAGGGAACGGTAGGAAATATTTCTACCTGGATAACAGTAACACTCCGGAATGAACAGTTCTTTTCTCTTGCCGAATTAAATCGTGCAATCAGAGAAAAACTGGAACAGTTCAATCGAAGGCTCTTTCAAAAGAAAGAGGGCAGCCGGCTGGACTTATTCCTTGAAGATGAAAAGCCATTACTTGCGCCATTACCTGCTACCCGCTTTGAACTGAGTGACTGGAAGACAGCCACCGTCCAGTTCAATTATCACATATCTGTGGACGGAATACTATACTCAGTTCCGTATGAATACATCAAAAAGAAAGTTGATGTAAAGGTAACAGATACCACCATTGAAATTTTTTACAACCATAACCGCATTGCTTCCCACCGTCGTCTGAAAGGACGCCCTGGGCAGTACAGCA
>ERZ860388.822-NODE-822-length-22933-cov-3.436883_pt1 | contig 22933 bp, 17 predicted proteins | sample MGYA00509978_ERZ860388 | MGnify/ENA primary metagenome ERZ860388 (study PRJEB30046, sample SAMN00715225) | human gut metagenome | study: EMG produced TPA metagenomics assembly of the A metagenome-wide association study of gut microbiota in type 2...
CAACCGACAAGACGCGAGTCGAAGTATCTGTTGCGATACCGCCCATCGTGTGATGAATCTTCGGGCTCATTTCAGAGACGTAGTAGGGCGCATGCATCAAAGGCTTGATGTCCTTATCGAGTTTGCGTCCGAATTCCGTATCTTTTCCGCTTTCGATGGCCTTGTTGAATTCGGCAAAGGTCTGTTTGAGAGCGTCGGGACTGATACCGTAGGCCTTGGCCAAGTCATCGAGAGTTGCGTATTCCTTAACCGCACCGTTCTTTCTCAAGATATCCATGGCGCCGGGACGCACTTTGTTGAAAGAGGCAACGCCGACAGAGTCCGTAACCGAGATTGTCTTTCCGCCGGCATCCAGCACTTTGAAAATAGCATCGGTGGTCGTTTTGCGATCACCGAATTCGTCGGTGAAACGCTTGCCGGTCTTGGTGTTGATCCATAAACCGTACAGAGAGCCGCCGACGCTGGCAAAATGCGAGCCCATACCCATGCCTTCTTCGTCCGGCGAAGTGTTCGGCAGGAACTGAATCCAGTCGGCCTGGATGATATTGGCTCCGATTCGGCTGGCTTCACGCATCAATTCAGCTGTAGCGCCCGGTTGATTCGTCGTTTTCAGATTGCCGGTTAACTTCGGATCGAGACGAGTTCTATAACCCACGTCAGCCGAGAAGCCGCCGAAGGCGAGGATCACACCGTCTTTGGCCTTGATCTCAACTGATTTGCCGGAATCTTCTTTGCCGAACTTGTAATCTTCAAGAGCCGTGACACCGATGACTCGACCGTCTTTATTCTTATCTAAACGAATGACCTTCATTCCAGTAAAGACAGGAACACCGAGTTCCTTGAGTTTTTTCATGAACGGGATCAAGATGCCTTGGCCGGTGCCTTCTTCAGTAATCAGGCAGCGGCGAGCAGAGTGTCCGCCTTTGCCGGTTAAGTCGGTGCGCCAAACAACGCCTTGTTTCTTGGTCCACTCAAATGTCGGAGCAGCGTGTTCTGTCACGACTTTAATGTGTTCAGGATCGCCTAAACCTAAGCCGATGCGTTTCATATCGGCAGCGAGCTTAGCCGGTGAATCTTCGATGCCTTGTTCTTTCTGGACGGAGGAGCCAGGAATAGCCATCATGCCGCCGGAGCGAGAAGAGTTGCCGCCGGCGACCTGCATTTTTTCCAGAACGGCAACTTTTGCTCCGTTTTCAGCCGCCGAAATGGCAGCGGCTAGACCGGCAAATCCTGAACCGATGACGATCACGTCATATTCAGGTGCTAACTTTTGTGTCTGTGCGAAAGCGATAGAAGGGAGGGCCGAGCAAAGTGCACCCGACACCATTACTTGAAGCATGCTTCTACGAAAAAACTGCACTTTTTCTCCTTTTTGGTGGTTGTTATTAATGAATTTCTTTGCACGAAATTCTAGATCCGACTTTTTTTGATGTAAATGAGTAAATATTTAGAGGGTCAATTGGAGAAGAAAAAACAATATTTTTACCGACCTGAAAATCAAATGGCTTAATGTGGGAATTGGAAGCCGAAAGATATGATCCGAAACCGCAAAATTTTGATGTACAAATTGAACGGCAGGAAACATACTTAAGAACAAAGCGAGAGACGTTTAAAATCAAAGAGCAGAAGCATTTGGAAATGGAAATGAAATACATATCTGGAATTCATGCTTTAAATTTGAGATGCAGTTTGGAGACGTGTGGGGATTGGCACGCCTCTGGAATTCAATGGAAAAATTTGACCGTTCGTGAGTCTTCTGACTCCGTTTTCGGAGATTACGGTATTGAAGACAATTCTTCTGTGCCAGGGCATCCAGGGAACCACAAGGCCGCCAATCATATCCGAGCGCTTCTTGACCTTGTTGCCGATGGGGCCTTCGGTTATGCACAAGGCATGAAAAACGAATTGATTTGCAACGAAAGTTATACGCCTGAAGTCTTTTCCAAATTGCTGCTGCTGAAAAACTCGCCTCGCTGGTTAAAAATCAAAGAATTCATTGGAAAAGAATATGGAGTGCCTTGGCTGCACTTCTTGAGGGAGCATGGATATGACCGATGAAGAAAAAGATTGGCAGACAAATCATGGTAATTTTATTGAAGCCTTTCTACTGTTTTTGAACAAACAGACGGATCAATTCGTTCTTAAAGGCGGGACAGCGTTGTCTCTTTGTTATGGTTTAGATCGTTTCTCCGAAGATATTGATTTGGATGGTCGGAAACAAGACATCAAAGAGATAGTCAAACGGTTTTGCGTGAACCACGGTGTAAATTTTCGAGTTGCAAAAGATACTGCGACAGTGAAGCGCTGCATCATTGACTACGGAAATGACGTACATCCTTTGAAAATTGAAGTTTCATACAGAAATAAAAATCTCGGCCTGGAAGAAGCCTCAAAGGATTGGACACAAATTCACGGTATCAAGGTTTACGACATTGATGCCTTGGCTCGGATGAAGGCAATGGCTTATCAAGGCAGAGACAAGATAAGGGACCTCTACGACCTCTCTTTCATTGTTAATAATTTTTCTGACGGCTTGTCTCATCAGACTAAAGGTATGATTCGAGATACATTGTCATACAAGGGAATAGAGCAATTCGATTACTTGGTTGCCACACAGCAAGATACTCTTATTGACAAAGATCGGCTAGCGGAAGGTTTTCTAAAGATGCATGAAAAACTTGGACTATTATTAGACGAGGAAGAGCAACAGACAAACGCTAGTCATTGAATAAATAAACTAGCCATGCTTATTCTGCATCGGATGATGGAGAAAATTTCTGGGAAATTCATTTAGATATAGTTTCAGATTCACGTTAACGCGACAAGAAAAATTAGCCGTTTTTGAAGAGTTGAGGAAACTACTTAGGCAAAATCTAAAAAATTTATATTTCAACTGGAGTTTTAGCCGCTTCTTTTGGACATAATGTCATGTTGGAGTTCGACACCACCCGTCGAACAAAATTTTGTTCATAGCCTCGTTAATGAAGAGTTAATAAAGTCATGGAAACTATCCTGAAATCCCTCCCGATCGGTGAAAAAGTCGGTATTGCTTTCTCCGGCGGTCTTGACACCAGCACAGCTTTGCTCTGGATGAAAAAGAAAGGCGCTTTCCCCTGCGCTTACACTGCTAACCTTGGTCAGCCTGATGAGGACGATTACGAGGCAATTCCTCGAAAGGCTATGGACTTCGGTGCTTCGATCGCCCGTCTGGTTGACTGCCGTGAACAGTTAGTCGCCGAAGGCATCGCTGCGATTCAAAGCAACGCTTTCCACATCACAACCGGCGGTGTCACTTACTTCAACACCACTCCGCTCGGACGTGCCGTTACCGGCACTATGCTCGTCAACGCCATGCGCGAAGACGGCGTCAACATTTGGGGCGACGGCTCTACATACAAAGGAAACGATATCGAACGTTTCTACCGTTACGGTTTAGTTGCCAATCCTGACCTCAAGATTTACAAACCCTGGCTTGACGTTGAGTTCATCAGCGAACTCGGCGGCCGCGCTGAAATGAGCCAGTTCTTGGCCGACAACGGTTTCGGCTACAAGATGAGCAAGGAAAAGGCTTACTCCACCGACTCCAACATGCTCGGCGCAACACATGAAGCCAAAGACCTCGAACACCTCGACAGCAGCATGAAGATCGTTGAACCGATCATGGGTGTTCCGTTCTGGAAAGAAGAAGTCGGCATCAAGCCTGAGAAAGTCACTGTTCGTTTCGAAGAGGGCATTCCTGTTGCCCTTAACGGCAAAGAATACGACGACAAGGTTGAACTGATGCTCGAAGCCAACCGCATCGGCGGCCGTCATGGCCTCGGCATGAGCGACCAGATCGAAAACCGTATTATCGAAGCCAAGAGCCGCGGTATTTACGAAGCCCCGGGAATGGCATTGCTCCATATCGCTTTCGAACGTCTCGTCACCGGCATCCACAACGAAGACACGATCGAACAGTGGAGAATCAACGGCATTAAACTAGGCCGTCTGCTTTATCAGGGCCGCTGGTTTGACCCGCAAGCCATCATGCTCCGCGAAACTGCTCAGCGCTGGGTTGCTCGTGCAATCACAGGAGAAGTCGATATCGAACTTCGCCGCGGCAATGATTACACGATCCTTGATACACGTTCCCCCAACCTGACATATGAACCGGAACGCCTCACGATGGAAAAGGGCGATTCGATGTTCACAGCCTCTGACCGTATCGGCCAGTTGACCATGCGTAATCTCGACATCGTCGATACACGCAACAAGCTTGGCATTTACTCCAAAGCTGGTCTTATCGGCGGAAGTTCCAGTTCCATGCCTCTTCTTAAAGGCACGAAAGACAACGACTAACTTTTAGTTTTTTGAAAAAAATCCTTCTTGAGTTTGTGGCTCAGGAAGGATTTTTCTTTTTTGGAACGTCTAGGTACAAAGATGTTTCCTTGCCTTCGGAGGCCCCTTAAAAACTAAGAGAATCGTAATAACCTGAAAAAAGGATGGAAGCTCTTAAAAACAAGGCACCAAAGACTGCAAAAATCGCACCGCCTGTTATCACCTTTTGGCTTCGGGTAATAAGATTGATCAGAAGAGGAAGAGCAGTACCGAAAGTGATTCCCCCGATCCAAAACATCAAGGCCTGGTTCCCGCTAATAAGAGCCTCTGCGCCCGCTCGAGCACCTATGGAAGCAGAACCTAACGCTACATAAACAAAGGAGAAAATCGCAAAGAGCTTAGCTGTATCAACCCAAACAGATGTTCTGGAACACCAATCGACAGACTTGTGATCAACCAATCCCATTGCCGACATCAGTTCCAACATGCCGATGGAACTCGTCAGGCCGGACATAATCCAAAGAACGGGGATAAGAGACGAATTCCACAGTGAAACTCCGACAGCCTGCGTGAGAAGGAATCCGGAATAAATAGTGCTGCAGACACCGAGAACGGAAAAGACTGCATTAAATCCGTCGGACTGAGCTAATTTTTGCCATTTTGAGCCTTTAAATATAATTCCGGCACAAATCATGGAATAAAACACAGAGCCGACGCTAAGCAGGGAAAGAAGAACAATTCCGATCATCATCCAGGACTGGAAGTTGAAGGAGAAGTCCCGGAGGGCATAAAAAATCACAAACGGAAGGTTGCTGAGGCGTCCTAAATGACTGGTCACCAATGCTAAACCTGCAATTCCGCAGAACGTCAGAACATAAACAAAATTCTTTTGCCGAACCCAATAGTTAATGAAAAATCCCATTCCGGATAACCCGATGAACCAGAGGAATAAGGCAATCGTCCATCCCCAATGAGTTGCCTGAAGCTGAGGAGTAAGTGTGGATAAATCAATCATTTTTGCACCACTACAAAGAAATTAGGTTTCGTGCCTTTGTTCGGCATAAGGAGTTCGGTACGACAGGAAGCGATCTTCTTAGAAATTTCGCTTTGCGGATCTTTCACATCTCCGAAGAAACGGGCTTGAGCCGGACAAGCCTGAACACAAGCAGGTTGTTCTCCCTGTTGAATCAATTTCAAGCATCCGTCACTCATGCATTTCATGGGAAGTCCGTTATCCGGATGAGACCAGCGGGCATCATACGGACAGCTCGCTACGCAGTAGTTGCAGCCAACGCATTTGTTCGGATCATTGCGAACCAAACCGTTTTCGTCGTAGTAATTAGCACCGAAGGGACAAGTCTTAACGCAGGGAGCGTCCGAACAATGCTGACATTGAACCAGCAGATTTACAGGTCTTCTTTCTTCCGAGCGAAAAACGCGAATATTAGAAGCAAGCCAGTCGCGGCCCGGAATAGAGCGATTATGCATTTCGGGAAAGTTGGTCTGAGAACAGGCCACAATACAGGCTCCGCAGCTGATGCATTGTGTAGCATCAAAAAGATGCGCTAATTGTTTTTTCTTTTCGACCATGATTTAGCCTCTCAATTTGTTGATGCGTACGGCACTGTTATTGGCAACCGTTCCGAAAACGGGCTGTGCATAACCTTTGGCGTACCAGTGAGAATTAATCCCTTCTTTAATGAACTGATAATCGGGGTGATCAGCCAAGTGCTTGATTCGATTACCGCCTGAAAATCCGAAAGCGAAGAGTGATCCTGATATAACTTTCTTCGTCACAGTAATTTGAGCATTCCCTTTATAGGCCGTATCAATACCTTCAACTTCGACGGTTTCACCATGAGAAATGCCCAGTCTTTCTGCATCTTCCGGGTTCATCCAAACAGTACGGTCTCCAAGGTATTTAGAAGGAAGAGCAAACATACTGAGACCGGAGCAGGAAGTGCAGTTTTTCCCGGATACTAAAATAAACTCGTTACTGTTTCTCTTCGGCGGAGTAAAAGCCGGTGCAGGAACATGTGCCGTGAAAGGAGGAATTCCTCGCACATATGCGGGTTTTTCGAAACTCTTGAAAGAATAAATTTCAACTTTGCCGGAAGGCGTTCCGAAGGGTTTCTTATAGGGATAGACGCCGTACTCTTTAATCTTAATCGTCGACCAGCCTTTCGTTCTAATGTCCTCGTGAATCCGACGAGACCAACCGGGCTTGACTTTGTCGCATTCTTCCAAGAGCTGGGCATAGCCTCTCTTTGTGAATGCGTCAAAGTAAGCATTGAATTCTTCAGCTGTTTTGCATTCCTTGTATCCGACTCTTGCAGCTCTTTCCGGGAAAGCTCTTCTGAGGATCTCTAGCAGAATCCACACATCGTGACGGGCCTCGCAGCCTTCAGGAGGACTCAGTTGAGGATCGGAAAGATAAATCGATCCGTCTCTTGCCCACTTTACGCCCGACATTTCCATTCTTTCCATGAAGTACGTAGAAGGAAGGACATAGTCAGCGTAATCGCAAATCTCTTGAGGGAGAACGTCTTGAACGACACTAAGTTCAAGTTTTTTAAGCCTTTCGGCAAGCTCCTCAGAATTTGCTTCTCTTTGGAACATCGTTGTGCCCACAAAGAAGGCTGCCTTGATGGGGTAAGGTTTTCCGGTCAGAACAGCTTCCATAGCCACTTTGAAAGTGCCCTCGGCTTCCGGATAGATGATCTTATCGATGCGCTTTTCTTTAGCCATCCTCCAAGTTTCCCCATTCGGACCTTTTCCTTGGGAGACACTCGGAATCTTCAGACCGGCAGCAGCCGTAACAATCATTCCGCCGGGTATATCGATGTTGCCGTTAAAGGCGTTTGCGATCGAGACTAAACGATAAACCTGAACATCTGTACCATTTTTAGAGGTATACCACCCGTCATCAATTACCCCCTTGAGATTGGTGAAATCTCGAGCAATTCTGCGAATCATATCGGCGGGTATACCGGTAATTTCAGAGCTTTTTTCGGGGGTATAAGGAGCAAGCGTCTCTTTAATGATGACAAAAGCGGTTTTAACCGGGCAGGAAGATCCATCTGCAAGCTTGACAGATCCGCTCATATTCAGGTCAGCCTTGAAGGAAGAATCCTCATCAAAGGCGGTCGGTATGCCTTTATCATTTCTTAGAACGCCTCTGAAAGAGAGGCGTCCGTCGGGGGAGGCGACGACATATTTCGTTTTATCTCCACCCTGAATGACCTCAGCCTGAGTAAGGGGCTGGCCGTTTTCTTTGATCAGGTAAGCTCCGTTCGTCCCTTTCTCAATAAAGTCCAGATCAGCCGTGTTTGTACGGAGCATTTCATTGATCAGAGCTGAAAGAAAAGCGTCATCTGTGCCGGGACGAATAGCAACCCATTCGGCATCGCCGTAGGTAATGTCCGGCATTTTCGGATCGATAGCAACGACGCGAGCCCCTTTTGCTCTGGCGACATTCAAAGTATGAAGAGCCCCCATCGAAGCTCCCATAGTGCGTCCGATCAGGAGGAGATAGCGCAGATTTTCGTAGTCAGGTTCTAATTTCCCCGCACCGCTGAAGCCGGTACCGAAAACCCAGTTGCGCGCATTTATACCCGCAGCGTTGCAGGAAGATTGGTGTCCGATGTTATTGGGAGAACCTAGCGGGAAAGTCAGCCATTTGCTCATTCCCTGAAAATTATGAGATGTTGTTGTGATGCAGCTTTCACCATACTTTTGGACAAGATCTTTAACTTTGGCGCCGATTTCGTTTAGAGCCTCGTCCCAAGTAATTTCTTTAAATTTACCTTCGCCTTTTTCCCCGATACGTTTTAAGGGTTTGCGAAGACGGAGAGGGTGGTTCCAGATCCACATCGCGCCGGCAGAACGGCCGCAGTAACCTTGCTGAGGATGTCCGGGGTTCGGAAAAATTCGAACGGTTTTTTCTGATATCGGTTCGCCTTCTTTGCGCATCGCTAAGATGCCGCAGTAAGCACCGCACATTGTGCAGGCGACCGGATGTTTGGACCATCCTTCTTTTTCTAATTTTGCAATTTGTTCCGCAAATGCATGGTTCACCAGAGAGGGAGCGGATGCCGCTGCTGCTGAACAGGCTGTTCCCTTAATTAATTTTCTTCTGGTCATCGAAAGATTAACGAAATCGACTGACATTATTTTTGTCCTTTTAATAATGGGGTTTGTCCCTAACGCTCTGGCATACTAGGCTTCTCGAAGAATTTGAATAATCGGAAAATCCCCTTATACCGTTTGAACTAGACTGCCGATTTTTAATCCGTTAGCTGCATTAATATGTCGTAGACTAATATTATTTTTTATAATAAATCAAATAATTAAGTAGTTAAAAATTTCATTACCCCGGTATCATCCTGTCACAATCAGCAACATATCAGATACAGCTTGAAATAATGGGTTACTAAATAAGAAAAAGACGGGGATTTTTGAACAATTTCTGAACTAGGAATATCCTCAAAATTCAAAATTTGAGGTTCTCAGAGGTTCTATTTCTGTAAGAAAATCCTCCTTCAGGACTCGAGTTCTTCTTCACTGAGGCAAATCCCCTAAAAATGCTAATGGGTTATTCGCAGAGAATAAATCCTATAGAAAATTTAATATAGTGAAGCTTATAATCAGTTTTAGGTGGGTTATATTTATTTAAAAAACTACTAGAAATTGGCCTTGCATGTCCTCTTCACACAGGCAGAATGTGGAAAGTTAAAAAATAAGATAGAAAGCGATGTACTTCAATAAAAGAAAAAGAGCACCGAAAATACTGAAGCTGCTTGTCGTCGTCTTATCGCTGGGCGCCTCGATATGTTTTTCAGCCGACAAAACGGATATCAGGGTCGGCATTATTGATTCTTTTAATCCGGAGTTCGCGACGACCACACTCGAACCTACCTTACGATATCTCAACCAAAAATTACCCAACTATCACTTCGTTGCCGTTCCTTTGAATTCGGTAAACCCAGAAAAAGAATTAAAAAACAACCCGGTTGATTTTCTCATCAGTTCAGCAGGTACATTTCATGAACTAAGTATTTCTATAGGCATCGTTCATATTGCCACTCGTAAAACCATTCTCTCTGACGACCCTTCAGCTTCCGAGGGCGCAGCTTTCGTTACATTGGCTAAGAGAGCAGATCTCATTGAGCTCAAAGACCTGCAGGGTAAACCTCTCAGCCGAATTCTTTCGACGGCTGGCTTGTCGGACAGCACGAACTCTTCAAAAACGGTCTGAACCCTGAGAAATTCTTCAAGCGGTCTGTTTTTACCCATTTTCAATTTCCTGATGCGTTAATGCTGCTCATTCAAGGAGAAGCAGATGTCGCGATCCTTTCAGCCTGTGTCTTGGAAGAACTCTCTCAAGAGGGGCTTATTGAGTCATCCGATTTCAAGGTTATTTCGCAAAAACCAAGGGATGTTTTGAAGTGTGCGCGGTCTACAGATCTTTATCCCGGAATCGTCTTTGCTGCTCGAGAGAATATTCCTCCGAAACTCATGTGGGAAGTGACTTCGTCTTTGATCAGCATGCCTCCGACCAACGACTATGAATGGACGATTGCAAGTCGGTTCTCTAAAGTGGATGAACTTTTCCGAGATCTGCAGCTCGGGCCTTACCAATATTTAAAAGATTGGAGTCCTGCCGGCATCTTTAAGCGCTTCAAGACAGAAATCTTACTGACCTGTGGCTTGCTTCTTCTTTTAATCCTTAACTCACTATACCTGAGACGAACAGTTGCGAGAAGAACGCTTCAAGTAAGACGAACACTGAATCGCCAAATAAAAATAGAGAAGGAATATCGGGACTCTCGAAACCGATTGGCACAAATGGAAAAATTCGGTGTCATCAATCAGATGTCGGGCATGCTCGCACACGAAGTCCAACAGCCTTTGATGGCAATTAACAATTATTTGGCCGGCTTGCGTGTGTATTTGAAGTCAAAGGGCTTCTCTGATGCCGTTACGGAACAAGCTATCGGTTCTTTAGAACATAACAGCGAACGTATCGGAAGCATTGTGACACGCGTCAGAGGATACGCAAAACAAAAGAAGGGCGAAATGAAAAGCTGTGACTTGACTGCCATTGCTTTAAGCGCACTTAATGTATTGAAGGCACTGAAGTTTGAGCACGTCGAGGTTACTTCTAATTTACCTTCAGAGGCTAGAGTAGTCGGCGATCCGCTGGAACTCGAACTGCTCATCATTAACTTACTTAAAAATGCCTGCAGCGCCGTGGAAAAACAACCCAAGCCGATAGTTGATTTAAAAATCGGAAGCCTCGACGACAGCCATTGGTGTTTGAGTGTCTCGGATAACGGGCCGACGCTTGATGACAAATCCTTCGCCAGACTTAAGACACTGGGAGACAGTGTCAAACCGGAAGGCATGGGCATCGGTCTTTCGATCGTCCGCGGTATTGCAGATAAACACGGAGCGGAACTGGAATTCATCAGACTGCCGAAAGGCGGAATCTGCAGCCGTGTGGTAATCGATAAGGAGGAATGTAAATGACAACCCCGCTGGTTCGTATTGTGGATGACGATGCGGATGCACGATCTTCTTCGTTTTTTCTGAGCATGATGGGTCTGGAAATCAAAGAGTATGACAGCGCTTATCGCTTTTTGGAAGAAGACGACATGAATCGTCCCGGGTGCATCATTTTGGATGTCCGTATGCCGGATATGACCGGCATGGAGCTTCAGGTTAAACTGAATCAAAAGGACTGCCGCCTTCCGATTATATTTCTTTCCGGACACGGAGAATTAGACATGGCCGTCCACGCCTTAAAACGCGGCGCTTCTGATTTTCTTCAAAAATCGGCTAAACCCGAACGCTTGCTAGCCGCTGTCAAGAAAGCTGTCACGGCCAGTATGGAAGAATACGAATCCGGCAATGAGATAGAAACACTCCGAAAAATCTATGATTCTCTGACGCCCCGTGAAAAAGAGGTCGTTCTCGGAGTCGCCAAAGGGGAGCTCAATAAAGTCATAGGCTACAACCTTGGTATCAGCGAGAGGACCGTAAAAATGCACCGAGCAAACCTCTGCAGCAAACTTAATGTCACCAGCGCCGTCGAGATGGCAGCGTTTTTACGCAAAATCGGAGTTTTAAATGCTTAGAAGAAGCTTTGCAGCAGGTTTGAGTTTGTTCGCTGCTTTTCCACTTTCGGTTTTTGCGCAGTCAGATGCCGAAAAGAAATTCGATTTAATCATTATCGGTATCGGGGTAGCCGGTTTATCGACTGCGGTTTCTGCTGCACAAAGCGGCGTAAAAAATACTCTTCTTATCGATAAAGCGGCTTTCGTAGGAGGACATTCTGCACTTTCCGGCGGCTCAGTCAATGCAGTCGATCCGGAAGTTCAAATGAAGCAGGGCATCAAAGACAGCCCTGAGCTTTGGTTCAGACAAATCATGGAAGCGGGAGAATTCCAAAGCGATCCAATACTCGTTAATACCTTAGTAAATAATGCTCATTCAACTCTTCATTGGTTAAGAGAAATCGGCATCCCTTTCGATGACCAAGTCTTCGAAGCGTGGGGCGGAAAGTTCCAGCGGGCGCATTCTGCCGGTCAAAAACGAAACGGAATGACGTACGTTCGAATTATGAATCAAAAAGCTCGCTCCCTCGGTGTCAAGGTACGGCTGAGAACTGAAGCGGTTAGTCTTTTAGAAAATAACGGGCAAGTTATCGGAGTAAGAGTCAAAACCCGAGAGGGGAAATTAGAAGATCTTCAAGCAAAAGATATTGTGATTGCCACAGGAGGTTTCACGGCAAACGTTCCCATGCGTCTGAAATACGATGAGCGCTTAGATGCTTCATTGTTCACAACTGCGAATCCGACGGGCAGAGGCTTTGACGGATCCACTGGAGACGGAATTTTATTAGCAGAAAAAACCGGCGCACAGACGGTTGATATGGAGGCCATACAGCTTATTCCGCTCAGAGGCGGCAGACTGCTCAACTATGTGGGCGGAGATATTTTTGTCGACAGTTCAGGAAAGCGTTTCGTCGACGAAAGCAAAGGGGTTAAGGCTATCGGAGAAGCCTACCTGAATTTACCGGACAGAGTATTCTGGGTCATTACGGATTCTCAATCACAAAAGAGTTTGGATTTAGATGCCAAACTTCTCTCCGGTACAGTTCGAATGGCCGACTCCGTCGCCGAAATGGCCAAGAAAATGCATGTCAGCCCTAAAGTTCTTCAAGAAACCCTGGATCGGTATAACAAATTTGCAGAGCTGGGGGAAGATAAAGATTTTGGGAAGAAGATATTTACCCAGAAAATTGATAAACCGCCGTTTTATTTCGGACGAGAGCAGTTTGATATTCACTACAGCTGCGGCGGGTTAAAAATTAATAAAAAATGCCAAGTCATCGGAAAAGAAAGTAAACCGATTCCGAATCTTTATGCCGTCGGTGAAGTCACCGGAGGTATTCACGGAAGGGATCGTTTAGGCGGAGACTCTCTTATTTCCTGCTTTGTTTTTGGAAAGATCGCAGGAGAGGAAATTGCGAAGAAACAGAAGGATCTCAAATAATCTACATTCCTATTTAAAAGGATAAAGTTAATTACTCAAAACTTTCTCCTAGAAATATTGAAAGATAAAATTAAAACGTTACTTATTGCTAGAGCTCGATTAATATTCTCCAAAAATATTAACTCAATTTAAATAAGATTCTACTCCTCGAGAAATCCTCTCATTTATCTTTCTAATTCACTTTTTCTCCTGAAAATATTTGCCGCTAGATTATTTTTTACACAATATATGTCTCACTCCTTATTTAACAAAGGAGGAATGCCTTTTACCCTAGAGAATTTTTCAGTTATTTTCATCTCCGTTAATATTTTTATTTTTCATAGAAATTTGACCGGTATTTATTCTGGCACTGATTATCCTTTCTACAGCATTTGAGACTTTCGGATCGATATTTACTAGAACATCGTCCCATTATCTTCGTCCAATTCTACGGTCAGCAGCTCGGAAAATATCCAAAGTTCCCCAATCATCTTTAAGTATAATGAATGATTGCCTGTCCGCATTGAGATAAACGTTAATCAAATCTGAAATGTCGCTTGCCGAACTTCTATAAACCAAATACATTTCTTTGTAGTTCAGCTTGGCGGAACAATCTTTTGGCCAGTCCCAAATAATTTCATCATTCAGCATCAGAAAATATCTCGGACACACGGAATCAACATGGCCAGGAATTCTGTAAATCGCACAATGAAACTGTAAACGTATATTCAGATCAAAAATTGTGTAAATTCTTCTCTGTAATTTAGACCATCGTCTTGGCATTCTCTACTTCTTATCCTTTGCCAATACGATATATCGACTTGCGTTAAAAAATGGCGTAACAAATTCAATACCATTAGTTTTTATTATATAACATTTTTATTAATAAGACCAATAATCAAATAGAATTTGTATAAAATACCAGTATTTAATTTAATATGTTATTTTATTAGGAAGTAATTAAATCAACAGATTCTGTTTTATTCAGATAAAAAAAGAGGCCGATTAGGGCCTCAATTTCTCTTTTTTAACAATTACAGCGATTTAATACTTTCAAGAAGTTTATCTATGCTTTCTTTCGGAGTTGCCCAACTTGTGCAAAAACGAACTAAGAATTCCTCTTGTCCGACGTCACCTTCACATTCAAATGCATAATCTTTAGAAAGTTTGTCTTTTGCATCTCGAGGAAGGAATAAAAATTGCTGATTAGACGGAGAGTCCACTAAGAAACGATAGCCTTTATCTTTAAAAGCTTCTTTAATTCTCATTGCCTGATCAACGGCGTGTTTACCCATTTCTTCGTAAAGACCGTCTGTAAATAAGGCTTCAAACTGAACGCCGAGGAGGCGTCCTTTTGCGAGCATAGAGCAATTCTGCTTAATCATGCTCCGGAAATTGGCGTCTAAGCCGTTGCCTCTCGGAAATACAATCGCTTCCCCCATCAAAATACCGACCTTTGTTCCGCCAATATAGAAAACATCGGTCAGGCGATCGATATCTTCCAAAGTGACGTCGTTGCCCGGGCTTTGTAAGCCGTAGCCAAGACGAGCGCCATCAAGATAAAGCGGAATCACAAATTCCTGACAAACTTCAGAAAGAGCCTGAAGTTCCGATTTGGAATAGACAGTTCCTAATTCAGTGGGCGAGGAAATATAGACCATGCCGGGCTGGACCATGTGTTCATGTGTCGGATCAGCCCAATAGCTTTCAAGATAATTTCTGAGTGTTTCGGCAGAGAGTTTTCCGCCTTTGCCTTCCAGACCAATGACCTTATGTCCCGTCGCTTCAACGGCACCGGCTTCATGAACATTGATATGACCGCTCTTGCAGCAGACACAACCTTGATAAGGTCTCAAAAGCGAAGCTATGACCGTTACATTGGCAGGTGTTCCGCCTGTGACAAAGTAAACATTGGCCAAAGGATCTTCACAGGCTTCACGAATGAGTTCCTGAGCATGTGCGCAATGGGAATCTGCTCCGTAACCGGGAGATTGTTCAAAATTGGTCTTAACCAGAGCTTCTAAAACTTTAGGATGGGCGCCTTCGGCGTAGTCGCATTCAAATCGGATCATTTTTAGAGACGAAGAGGTTGAGGAATGCTTGAAATAATAGGACAAAAAACGGGGCCGAAGCCCCGCGAATCAAAGCTTTTTATTCAGCCTGATCTTTTAAGAAGTTAATCAGAAGGGGAACCGGACGGCCGGTTGACCCTTTTTCTTTTCCGCTCTTATTAGCAACACCTGCGATGTCCAAGTGAGCCCACGGTGTATCACCGACAAATTCTTCCAAGAAGGCAGCGGCGGTGCAGGCACCGGCGCCGCGAGAGTCGCTGATATTGGCGAGATCGGCAAAGTTGCTCTTCAAAGCCTTGGTAAAGGAAATATCCAGAGGCATTCTCCAGACCGGATCCATAGCAGTGTCGCCGGCCATCATGAGGGACACAGCCAGTTCTTCATCGTTGGAGAACAAACCTGCTATGTCGTTGCCTAAAGCAACAACGCATGCGCCGGTCAAAGTGGCTGCGTCCACAACGCACTTCGGTTTGAACTTATCGATGGTATAGGCGAGAACATCGCAGAGAACCAAACGGCCTTCGGCATCGGTATTCAAAACTTCAACGGTCTTGCCGGCATAGCTCTTGAGAATGTCTCCCGGTTTGGTTGCGGAACTTCCGGGCATATTTTCTGTAAAGCCGACGGCAGCAACGATGTTCACCGGCAGCTTCATGGCTGCAGCGGTTGCGATAGAAGCGATCATGGCAGCAGCGCCGCACATGTCGTATTTCATTTCGTCCATTCCCTTAGCGGGTTTCAAAGAAATGCCACCGGAGTCAAACGTCAGTCCTTTACCGACCAAAGCAACCGGAGTATCGTCCTTCTTGCCGCCGTGGTATTCAATGACCACCATACGAGGTTTCTGGTGAGAGCCTTTAGCTACACCGAGCAGGCATCCCATACCCAGTTTTTCCATGGCTTTTTCGTCGAAGACGGTAACATCAAGACCCAGAGAACCGGCAAGTTTCATGCATTCTTCAGCCATAAACTTCGGTGTGCAGAGATTTGCCGGCATATCTCCGTACTGTTTGGCCATCTGAACACCGACACCGACGGATACGCCTTCGGCATAAGCTTTTTCAACGTCCTTGTTTTCATCAGGAACGTAGAGGTCAATGTTTTTAGGCTTCTTCCAGTTGATGTCAAACGTTTTGTAGTTCTTAGGGCGATCAAGGGCTGCGCAGGCAATAAAACCGGACTGTTCGGCGATCCATTCAGGAACTTCATCCGGCAGCCACTCAAGGGTGGTCAGGACGACTTCTTTGCCAAGGTAAGCATTGTCGATACCGAGTTTTAAAACACGCTGGAAGTCTCTGGCTTTGCATTTTCCTAAGCCGACGAACACAACACGTTCGGCCTTACATCCGGGGAAGTCGCGGAAAACCGCAACCTTGCCGACGCAAGGATGTATATCTCCGGCTTCAATCCAGCGAGAGACGGCGCCTTCGGAAGCCTTATCGAGCGCTTCGGCAGTCGGAGTAAGACCGCCGGCAGGAATTCCGACAACCAGAGCTCCGCATTCGAGCTTTAAAACATCACCGCTAACCATTGAAAATTTCATATTTTTTGTTCCTTATGATTCGCAAACAATTTTTCCATTATAGGAAGAGTGGAGTGATGTGCTGAAATATTGAGAGCTTTTCAGGGACCAAACTTAGAAGAAATTCGCCGGAACATCCTCAGCGAGGAAGTGCCGGCGATAGAAAAAAAGATAACGGTTTAGACTAGGCAGTTTTTGATTGCGAGGTCTTTGCCTTTTCTTTCAAGAACTTATTTTCCCGACGAACGAAGTAACTCGACATCAATCCGGAGAAAACAATAATCAGCATTCCGCAAATAACAGGGAAGGTCGCCGGTTCGAGGAAAAGGATTTCTCCCAAAATCGTTGAGAAAAGAATGACGGTGTACTGAAGAGAACTCGACAGAACTAGATTGCCTCTGGAGAAAGCTCTGGTCAGACAGAATTGACCGCCGGTTGCACAGATACAAAGTCCCAAAATGTATAAGGCGCCCTTAACGCTCCAGGGATGGAAGCCGCCGGTGAGGAATGTTCCGATGAGGCCGCAAATCGCACCGACCAGAACAAGGTAAAAAATAATTCGTGTTTCCGGCTCATGAAGCATGCCGAGTTTCTTAACAAACGTTGTGGCATTTGCAGTGAAAAAGCCCGCGGCTAAACCCACTACAGCGGCATAGTATTCATGCGGTCCGATGGTTGGTCCGAGCATGATCACGACGCCGATAAAACCGAAAAGCACCATCGCCATCAGCCCCCAGTTCACTCGAGCGTGATGGAGCAGGGAAGTCGTCAGAATGTAAGCCCCGACAAACAACGGCGACGTGTAATTCAATGTCATCGCCAGTCCGATATTCAGATGAGAGACGGAATAAATGCCGCAGATGATTGAAAGAGTGCCGCACATCGAGCGGATCAAATGCTGCCAAGGATGAGTTGTGGAAAGCGTAATTCCACTGAAACGCATAACGCCGTAAAAGAGGACAACGCCGAAAATTGATCTGAAAAAGAGAATTTCCCAGCTACCGATGCCTTCGAATCCGGAATATTTCACGAATACGGCATAAAAGGCATAAAACAATGCCGCAACCACCATCCAAAGAGACTGCACCGAACATCCTCCTAAAAAAAGACATCTTAGCCGTCAAATCTTTTGCATAGAAAACTATGGATCACAATATTTTCAAGGAATCTGTTCGATCGATATTTTTATCAGGGTAAAAGGGCGAATTTTTTGACTAAACTTTCCTGAATATTTACTGCTCAGAAAAGCCATGAAAGAAGAACTCAAATCGCTTTTTGCCGAAATTGTCGGCCTCAATAACGTCATTGATGATCCGGCTCTTTTCGGACCTTACACGGATGATTTCACAGACCACTACGTCTCAAAGCCTTTGGCTGTCGTCCGCCCCTCTACCACCGAACAAGTTTCAAAGATCGTCAAACTTTGCGCTCAATACAACGTTCCCATCGTCACCCAGGGCGGCAATACAAGTCTGACAGGCGCAGCGACAACTTATCGACCGGATGCTGAAATCGTCCTGTCCATGACAAAAATGAAAAACGTCATCGACGCGGACCCACTTTCAGACTCATTAACCGTTCAAGCCGGAATGACATTGGCCGAAGTGCATGAAGCTGCAGAAAGTGTTAATCGTTTCTTCCCGCTGTCTTTTGCGGCAGAAGGCAACGCAACCATCGGCGGCTGCTGTGCCTGTAATGCCGGCGGAGTAGCCGTACTGCGTTACGGAACAACACGCGACTTGGTTCTCGGCGTTGAAGTCGTCCTTCCCGACGGCCGCATTTACAACGGTTTGAGACGTCTTCGTAAGGACAACACCGGATACGATTTCAAAGATTTATTCTTGGGCAGCGAAGGAACCATCGGCATTATTACTGCCGTCGTTCTGAAACTCTTCCCGGCGGCGAAAGAAAAGGAAACTGCTTTTTGCTGTCTGAACAGTATTCAGGACGCCGGAAAGCTTCTGAACCGATTCAAGATGAAAGCCGGCTCTTCTCTGACAGCTTTCGAGTTGATCAGCGATTTGCCGATCGAGCGAGTTAAAAAGTACCTGCCTGATATCGAAGTGCCTCCGCTCAGCGACTCTCCCTGGAAAGTATTGGTTGAACTTTCTCTGGAAAAGAAGCCTCAGGAAAGCATGATGGAACACATCTTGGAAGGTGCGTTTGAAGACGGAGAAATCACCGATGCCGCCATTGCCAGCTCTCTGCAGGATTCCCATACCTTCTGGCATGTTCGCGAATCAATCCCTCTGGCCGACAGAACGGCCGGCGGCAGTATCCATAGCGATGTCAGCCTCCCCATTTCTTTAATCCCTGAGTTCGTCGAAGAAACAAGCGCAATGCTTTTATCCGCTTATCCCTGGCTCGGGCTTTCTATCTATGGGCACTTGGGCGACGGAAACCTTCATTTCAATTTCGTCAGTCCCGAAGACCCGGGTGCAACCTACCGAAATGAAGAAGGAATTCGAGAAATTCTTTATAGTCAGGTTAATAAATTCGAAGGCTCGATTTCAGCCGAACACGGCATCGGAATGCTGAAACTTGACCATAATTACCAATTCAAGGATCCTTTGGAGATTGAAATGATGCGCAAGATCAAAAACGCTTTTGATCCGAAGGGCATCATGAATCCCGGGAAGCTCTTGAAAACGGAATAACCAACGAGGAAACTGTGGGTAAGAAATCAAAGAAAAAGGAAAAGAAGATGGCAGTCAAAGAAACTCGAAAACTCGCCAAAGAGGAACCTTCCGACATTGCATCCGAAGTTCTCGATGACGGTTACATCGATGTCATGGATGACAAAACCGTTGCTCTTTTCCCTTTGGGCGACATGATTATTCCCACAGGCATCGACTACAAACCCGGTGATCCTGAAGAAGATGCATTGGCGGTAACCGATGCGCTTCCTGAAATTGAAGATCTTTGCTTCTTAGAAGTTCCGAAGTTTTTTTCTTTAAAGGGCAGTGTGGTCACACCAGCGATGATGCTTGAGCTTTCCCGAGCCGTCCAAAGGGTTTTGATTCGCCCGGAAGTCTCAGGCGTTGTCGTTACTCAGCCTGCGGACAATATTGAAGAAACAGCTTATTTCGTCAGCATTTCTTTATCGGATGTATTCCAGAATCAGAATTCCAAGCCGATCGTCTTTACGACCTGCATGAATCCCGAAGATCCGATGTTTGACGGGACCAAGAATCTTTTAGATTCCATTCGGGTTGCCTGTCACGACGTGAAGGGTGATATCCCAACGGTTGTCGTCTGCATGAACGGTGAGATCCATGCGGCGTCCCGCGCTCAGCTCACTCACACCAACAAGGCTTCTGCCTTGGCTTCTCCGGGCTGGGGCCCCGTCGGTTATGTCGACCGCGACAATGTTTATTTCCGCTGCGGTGCATTAGAGCTCGATACCGGTTTGAACTTCCCGATGCTCAAAAAGCTTACGGCCAAAGTTCCCGTTGTTAAAGCCATGTGCGGAGACGACGGTGCGCTTCTTGAAATGGTTCTTGAAAAAGAACCGGACGCCATCATCGTTGAAGGTTTCGGCCGCGGTAACCTTCCGGCCGGCATGATGCCTGCGATTAAAAAAGCGGTAAAGAAGGGCATTTTCGTTGTGATCTCGACAAGAGCTTCTTCCGGCCGTGTCTTAGACAGTACGGTTTTCCCGGGAAGCGTCGCGCAATGTCTTGAATCCGGCTGTTTGTTAGCCGGCGAAACGACTACCGCTAAAGCTAGACTTCTTTTGATGTACGTCCTTTCCCAGAAAGAAGCGATCCAACTAAAGAAAGAAGATCCTGAAAGATTCTTCGCCTACGTACAGGAATGTTTGGATCCGGTGCTCACCAATCGTCTCTTCGGTTAATGAGTCAAAAATTTGCTTCTATGGACGAGCTTTTCGAAGCGCTGAGCCATTCAGCGTTTCGAAGCAAGTTTCGTTTGTCTTACGCAGACAGAACTTATGCCGAGACTCGTAATGACGAGCTCTTGAAGAAACACGCCAAAGAAATTCTTCACGACAGAATCGGAAGCGCGAATCCGAAAAACGACGGCAAACAGACGCCGTACAAGGGACATCCGATCTTTACTGCGCAGCACGCGACCGGATGCTGCTGCCGCGGCTGTCTTTATAAGTGGCATGGGATCGACAAAGGCAGAGAACTAACGGAAGAAGAACTCAATACCCTGAGCGATGTGATCTTGGAGTGGATTCATCGAGACTTACAAAAACCGACTCCGAAGAAAAGAGTACGCAAAGGCGAGACTTTGGATCTTTTCGACCAAGATTAAGTTTCCTTTTTTGAAGGTTTTCAACACATTCCAGGAAGGCTTCTTTAGAAGCTTTCGGACTCAACCTAACTAAAAGTTATAACTAACCATCCATAAATAGTATTGGATTGAGAAGAAAAGAATTTTTATGATGGAGGCATATTGAAGGAGAAACTATGCCTCTTAACCGCCGTTCATTCCTCGGACTTTCAACAATTCTTTTGAGTTCTCCGCTTCCGGTATTTTCTTCGGAAAATAAACAAGCCAAGAGAATCTTGGTATACGGAGATTCGAATTCTTTCGGATGGGCCTGGAGCCCTGAAAAAGACATCTATCGTCTTCCAATCGATCAAATTTGGCCTCAGGTCATGGCTCAAAAACTTGGTCCTAACTATGAAGTCGAAGTTAATGCCTTGGGCGGCCGAACGGTAAAAAGAGATCAAAAGGACGGCAACGGAACCGGCAAGAGCCTTTCCGGTAAGTTGTTCAACGGGATGGTTTCACTTCCTGCGGTTCTTTCCGAAAACCTTCCTCTGGATATAGTCATTGTCATGCTCGGAACCAATGACGCGAATTCAAGATACAAGAACAATGCAAAAGCGATCGCCGATGACCTTGAAGAGATGATTCGTATGATTCAAGCAGGTGAATGGCAATCCAACACTAAATTTAAGACACCAAAAGTCTTAGTCATTGCACCCCCGCTCCAGCCTAACGAAACAGCTTACGGCGACTCTTTCAGCGGCGCAGAAAAAATCACCAAAGAGCTTCCGCCGCTTCTGCAGGAAAAATGCCGAATTCTTGGAGCCGAATACATAAACGCTCAAGACTTCGTGAAAGGCATTCCGGGACAGATTGACCGTGTTCACCTTTCCCCGGAACAACACAAAGTTTTAGGCGAGGCGGCAGCTGCAAAGGTCAAAGAAATCTTTGCGCATTAATTGTTGAAAGGATCCTAGGAGGCCTTAATGAAACTTCTGACCGCTGCCGCTGCAATTACGACTTGTTTACTTATGTCCGGAAATGTCATGGCTCAAAACATTCAGATCAAAGTGGATGGCAAAGCTTACGCCGGGGGATTAAATGGTAACGATGCCGCGAAAGACTTTGCTGCAAAGCTTCCGCTCAAACTTAAGTTTGAGGATTTCGGATCGACGGAACGGATTTCGTATTTACCGAAATCATTGAACCTAGGATCCGCGCCTAGAAGCTGCGATCCTCAAAAAGGCGATATTACCTATTACATCCCATGGGGAAACCTGGCGGTTTTTGTCAGAGACTTTCGTCCGTCTGACAACTTAGTCCCGCTCGGAAAACTTTCTCCGGAAGCGCTTAAAGCCATCCAAGAAAGCGGCTCCAAAGATGTTGAAATCAGTCTTGTTAAGTGAACGATATGGAAACAACAGGATTTTTGAGAAGAACGATTCTTTTAACAGCGGCAGCAATGCCGATGATAGGCAGTAAAGTGTTTGCAGCAACTCCGAATCAAGGTGCATCCACGGTCTATTTCTCTAAAGACATCAATGCGGAGAACTTTTTAGCAATTTATGACCGGCTTAGAAAAGACGCCAACCTTCCGGAAGACAGAAGACTCTCCGGCATCAAACTTCACGGCGATGATGTCGATACGAATCGAGGTATGTGGGAAGCATTGCTGAATCACATTCCGAACAGCAAGTTTGTTGAATGCAACTATGCCTCAATCTATCCGGCCGGAAGAGGCAATACGCAAGGAAATATTAGAGCGATAACGGCTCAAGGCGTCGACAAGAATCGCCTCGATATCTTGGATCGCAACAACGAATACACGGAAGTTCCGATCAAAGGCGGTAAAGAACTGAAATCTGTCTCTGCGCCGACGGCTCTATTGAAAGAGTATGGCTGCGTTGCAGTGACGGCTAATTTCCGAATTCCGAGTTTTGCGGGATTTTCGGGTGCGTGTAAAAACGTCGGCATCGGTTTAGCCAGCGGAGAGGGCAAGACTCAAGTTCATGGTCTGGGAGTCAGAAAAGATGCAGGATTCTTATGAATATATAGGTATAAATTTAAGCCCTCTATCTCTATTGGAACTGTATGGTGAAGGATATGATAAAAATGTAAAACGTATTACATCGATTATAGAAAATATTGCAGCAAAAAGTGGTTTGCCTATTTTATTGATACCTCATGTAATTAGTCCAATACATTTTAATGATAACGATTTGATTTTTATGGAAAATATATA
>ERZ860388.832-NODE-832-length-22839-cov-4.052405_pt1 | contig 22839 bp, 15 predicted proteins | sample MGYA00509978_ERZ860388 | MGnify/ENA primary metagenome ERZ860388 (study PRJEB30046, sample SAMN00715225) | human gut metagenome | study: EMG produced TPA metagenomics assembly of the A metagenome-wide association study of gut microbiota in type 2...
AAAGCCGCAGAGGCAGAAGCAGACAGTCTTTCTATAGAAATGGCTCCGATCACAGAAGTGACCGAAGTTTATGAAGGTACACTCCCTGCTGCCGACGGTCCGGGTATCGACTACGTATTGACCCTGAACGCTGCAACTGACGGTGTAGATACCACGTATACACTGGATATGACTTACCTCGATGCAGAAGGTCAGGGTAAGAATAAAACCTTCTCTTCTAAAGGAAAACAACAGACTATCCAAAAAGTAGTGAACAAAAAACCTACCAAAGCTGTTAAGTTAACTCCGAATGATGGTGAGGCTCCAATGTATTTTGTGATTGTAAATGACACTACCCTGCGTTTGGTAAACGATAGCCTGCAGGAAGCTGTCAGCGATCTGAATTATGACATCATCAAGGTAAAGAAATAATAACCTAAACCCTAACCAGTAAAAAGAAAGAGGATGTGTTGAAACCCTCATAAATTAAATATCATCCTCGCTACAGCTATCTGTGGCGAGGATGATTTCGTTAAAAGGGAAGTCTGACACATCCCCCTTTTTATTTCTATCCCAATACTCCTTCTCCCTCCTGCAGGCGTTTCAGACGAAGCAATGCCTCTATATAATAATAGTCTGCATAGATAATAGAAGCGTCTATCTCCGAATGAGCCGGCCAATGGCCTGTGCTATGAAGCAGGAAAGCCGGATTACTTTTACCGCTCTGATAATTGTCGGAACTCAGGCTTGTCAGCATTTCGATAGCGGCATCCTTGTAGTGTTTGCCCTTCCCATTGGGGAGATAGGCAGACAGTTCGAGCAGTGCGGAAGCAAGCCGCCGAAGCATCACGCGGAACATCGGGTATGCCTGGAGCACTGAAATCCCAATAAGGTACTTTGTCTTCGGGCAAGCGTTCCAGATAGACATCAGCTACTTTCTGCACAAAGTCAAGGTATTTGGGATCTTTCGTTTCACGATAGACTACGGTGTAGCCATAAATAGCCCATGCTTGTCCACGTGCCCACATTGTGCTGTCCGCATATCCTTGATGAGTCACTCCTTTAATCAGGTTACCTGTGATAGTATCATATACCGCTACATGATATGAGGTATAGTCCGGACGGAACTGACACTTCATAGTCTTGTCGGCATGAGATACAGCGATGTCGTATAAGTAAGGATTCCCCCCGTTCTTTGCTGCCCAGAAAAGCATCTCAAGATTGATCATATTGTCCATGATGGTATTGTGGGGCCAGTTGCGGGGTTCTACTTCCCGCGGCCAGGACAGCATCGTGCCGACTACCGGATTAAACAAAGTAGCCAATGAATCGGCTGTGTCCAGAATCACTTGTTTGTAAGCGGGATTCTTGGTCAGGCGATATCCGTTGCCGTAGCTGCAAAAAACCAAAAAGCCCAGATCATGATCATAAGCCGGAATGCGGGAAAGGAACTCTAAGGATGCCGTAAACTTTTCGGCTTCTTCCAGTATATTCTTGTCTTGTGTATACTCATAATCATACCACAACACTCCCGGCCAGAAACCGGCACACCATTCTTCCTTCGTTGCTTTCCGACAGTTCCAATGATGTTCGTCTGCCATGACATTACGTGGCATCATTGTATAGTCTATACCCGAGGCTCCTTTCAGTTCTACCAGTGAACGTTGGGTCTGTTCCGCGCAATAATCCAGAGCTTTATTCACATCCAACGTACCGGAAGTCCGATGGGCACATGCACAAAACCCTAGTACTACAACCAACCCTGCTACAATCTTCTTCATTTTTTCGTTCTATATCTTCGTGTTAGTTTCTTATTTTTTATTCTCACTTATTCTTTCTTATCATTTAGTTACCCGGAACCAGTCTACATCCGCCCATCCGCGATTTCCGTCATTAGGAGTGACGCAGAATAAACCGACTTTCGCTCCTATCCACTTTCCCTGCCGGGCAGTAAAAGGTTCTCCCGCTGCTGTATACTTCTTTCCATCGAGACTATAGGCAAAGGTGCAAACGGCTCCCTTGGCAACCTTTACCCGTAAGTAAACGGTCTTCCACTCATTATCAGCCACTCCCGGCATTTTCAGATATTCCACCGGAAAACTCGCCAGTTCCTTCACTTGTTCGGGGTGCTGTTGTTCCGCATCTTTGCATACGACTTGTTGCAGGATAAACTTGTCGCCGGCTTTACGGACAGACAAATAACTATAATCCCATCCCATTACTATCATTCCGGCTTGCTCTCCATCCTGCTTGGCGGTAAACGTCAGCTTGGTAGTAGCCGTAAACTCTTCAGCGGGAAACTTTTGCAGCAACAGATTAGGCACTTCCCAAAAGTTCACGAACTCTTTGGAAAGGCTGCCTGCATAGAGTCGGATATATCCCAGATCGGTCGTAAATCCGTAGGTATCTTGTTTGTTGGCATGCCACTGCCACTGTAATCCCAAGTGCCGTGTATCGAACTCGTCACTTTCCGGAGGAGTAGTTACCGGATACATCTTTCCGACATTCGGCTTTTTATAGGTGGTGACAGGTTCTCCGCAACCGTCTTTGTCTTTATCTACTCCGATCACAGGCCATTCATTCACCCATTTCATCGGATTGAGATGAATAACACGTCCGTAAGCCCCTTGATCCTGAAAGTGGACGAACCACGATTCTCCTGTATTTGTATCTACCCAGCCTCCCTGATGCGGACCGTTGATGGTGGTCTTCCCCTGCGCCATCACGATCTTTGATTCATAGGGTCCATAAATATTCCTTGAACGAAGCACCAGCTGCCAACCGGTAGCTACTCCGCCTGCCGGAGCAAAAATATAATAGTAACCATTTCGTTTATAGAGCTTCGGTCCTTCTACCGTATGGTTCTTCCCGTCATTTCCATCGAACACCATTACCGGATCGGAGATCACTTCCGTTCCTTCCGCATTCAGTTCGCAAATAACCAGAATGCTGTTCACTCCGCTGCGACTGCCGGCATAAGCATGTATCAGATATACTTTCCCGTCCTCGTCCCAAAGTGGCGTCGGGTCGATCATTCCTTTTCCGGCTTTCACCAATACGGGTTTGCTCCATGATCCTTTCGGATCTCTGGTCTTTATCATGTAGATTCCATAATCCGGATCGCCCCAATAAATATAAAACTCTCCCTTATGAAAGCGGATAGCAGGAGCCCATACACCTTTCCCATGCTGCGCTTTATCGAAAAACTCTTTGGGTTCCTGTACCGGCAGCGCATAATTCACCAGCGACCAGTTTACCAGATCACGGGAATGAAGTATAGGAAGTCCCGGTATGCAATTAAAACTGGAAGCCGTCATATAGAAATCATCTCCTGCCGCACATACGTCCGGATCGGAATAGTCGGCATAAAGCACAGGGTTCTGATAAGTACCATTGCCTTTATCAGCCACCCAGGTCCGGGATATTTCCTGTGCACTCGCCCAAGTACAGCAAGCCATCATTCCTGCTATAAACAGAATCTTTTTACGCATATTACCTTACTAATCAATTCATTCAAACATACTAATCGTTATTCCTAAAAACAGGTTCTTTTTACCTTATATTAAAACCAATCTTTCAAAAACTGAATCCTTTATCTCTTTTCAACAATCTTATTACTGACCTATTTGCTTATATATACGAAGGGGATTAGGTAAATACCTAATCCCCTCGCAAGTTTTTTCTATATTTCCATTAAATAGTATTTGTTCAATCACTCACGGTACATCATGATAGTTCCCCATCCCAATTGATCATTACCTAATGATATTCCTCGCAAATATAAAGGCTATTTTGGAGAATGCTTAAAAAAACAAGGTAGATAAGAGTATCAAAGGAGTGTAAAGTATAATTCTAAAATCAAAAACTATAGATTAACATTTATTATGTCAGCAGATTTATAGAGATAGCAGTAAAGAGAGAGTTTACATATGCATATATCAATCTAATTATCAATAACTTACTAAAAAATCTTCATCTTCGTTACTGACACAACTGACAACTGACACCTTTATGCTTATTTTCAAAGTAGATAAAGCTATAAAAATAGACAAAACGTATAATATATTTATCAAATCTTAAATTTTGGTCCTAATATCCTCCCGATATCTCCTTTCATGCCACAAATCAATATATATAAACATAAAGTATGATTATAAAGTACTGACAGTTATATATAAAAACTAAATATATCAAGAACAAAGCTCTTAATATAAAATCCATATATCATTGGTTATCAATAAATAATAAAGAAGAAATTCTTTAAATCCACTGACAAATAGGCTCTAAGTGGCAGTTGTCAGTGGCAGTCGTGGCAACAGGCCTCCAATACAGTATTAAATTAATACATAAACAATAAAACAGACAGCACTACAAAGATGATGAAAAAAACAAGTACAAGAGATAGATGAAACATGTAGAACACTCAGGTAAGTCAAGTACCAGAGATAGATGAGACAAGTACTGGATACGACCCAAAGATGTACTGGATAAGGGTGAAAGATGTACAGGATACGAAGAAGAGATATAGTAAGTATCCCACCATAACACACAAGTACCCAATTACAAGCAGCAAATCAAAGTACCGCTTCCTGTTTTATTCATCTTTAGCCGTCCCCCCGATACTTATTTATAAAGTACCAATCCAACCGAAAAATATAAAAAAACTATTATTATAGGAGTTCTTTCATCAACAATTTCACAAAAACGTCGTATCTTTATTCTCAATTAAGAAAGGAGTGATATGGATTTACGTACAGCAAACGTAACTAGATATATTCTTCCCCTGCGGGAAGGCGGATCATTGCCGGCTTTGGCTGAAGCGGACGATGAGTTCAAATATGTCGTAAAATTCAGAGGAGCAGGGCACGGAACCAAAGCCCTTATCGCTGAATTGATAGGAGGAGAAATAGCCCGTACTCTGGGCTTCAGAGTACCGGAGATCATCTTCCTGAATTTAGACGAAGCTTTCGGACGAACGGAAGCGGATGAAGAGATACAGGATTTACTGCAATGGAGCCGTGGATTGAATATCGGTTTGCATTTCTTGTCCGGAGCGTTGACCTTCGATCCTGTCGTACATCAAGTGGATGGTAAAACCGCCTCACAGATTGTATGGATGGATGCTTTTCTGACAAATGTGGACCGTACCATCAAGAATACCAATATGCTGATGTGGCACAAAGAATTATGGCTGATCGATCATGGAGCTTCCCTTTACTTCCAACATAGCTGGACCAACTGGCAGAAGCAGGCACTCACCCCGTTCGTGCAGATAAAAGATCATGTTTTATTGCCATTTGCCGACCAACTGGAAGAAACAGATACGGCATTCAGGCAGATACTAACCTCCGATAAGATACGGGAAATAGTCAATACCGTCCCCGACGACTGGTTGAACTGGACGGAAGGACAGGAAACTCCGCAAGACCTGAGAGATATTTATATTCAATTTTTAGAGGAAAGGATCAAGCATTCCGAAATCTTTGTAAATGAAGCGCAACATGCAAGAAAGGCACTTATATGAATACGCAACCATTCGTTTCGTTCCCAAAGTAGAACGTGAAGAATTTATCAATGTAGGTATTGTACTGTTCTCCAAACGGTGCAAATACCTCAAATCACTTTATACGATAGATGAGAATAAACTGAAACTGTTTTCTTCCGAACTGGATATGAATTGTCTGAAAGAAGGACTGCATGTCTTCGATAAGATTTGTTCGGGCAGCAAGGAAGGGGGCATGATAGCAAGCATGGATGTCCCCGACCGTTTCCGGTGGCTGACTGCCGTAAAAAGTTCATGCATACAAGTGTCCCGCCCGCATCCCGGATTTTCCGAGGATTTGGATGCCACCTTGGAGCGTTTGTTCAAAGAATTAGTGCTTTAAACCATTGATCATGGAATTTATCAAAATAACGGAGCAACCATCGCTCTATGATGGCCTCGACAAGAAATCGGTAAAAGAGATTCTGGAAGATATCAATACTGAAGACCATAAAGTAGCGGATGCCGTGCAGAAAGCAATCCCGCAAATAGAGAAACTGGTCACATTAATTATTCCCCGAGTAAAAAAAGGTGGGAGAATATTCTATATGGGGGCCGGAACAAGCGGGCGTTTGGGAGTACTCGACGCTTCCGAAATACCGCCAACATTCGGTATGCCTCCTACCGTAGTTATCGGACTAATCGCCGGAGGAGATACCGCCTTGCGTAATCCCGTCGAAAATGCGGAAGATGATATGTCCCGCGGATGGGAAGAGTTATTGCAACATCATATCAAGAGTGAAGATACAGTCATCGGAATTGCAGCATCCGGCACCACTCCTTATGTGATCGGAGCCATGCGCACAGCACGGGAACACGGAATATTGACCGGCTGCATTACCAGTAATCCAAATTCGCCGATGGCTGCCGAAGCTGATGTACCGATAGAAGTTATTGTCGGTCCGGAGTATGTGACAGGAAGTTCGCGAATGAAATCAGGTACTGCTCAAAAGATGATTCTGAATATGATCAGCACTACTATCATGATTGAGCTGGGGCGAGTGAAAGGTAATAAAATGGTCAATATGCAATTGAGTAACCAAAAGCTCATTGATCGGGGAACGCGCATGATCATCGAAGAACTCCATCTGGACTACGAAAATGCTAAAGCACTTCTGTTACTACACGGTTCTGTTAAGTCTGCGATAGAGGCCTATCGCAGACACGACTCTACTTATCAGGAGTAAAATGCAGTGCAGCACCACCGGAGGACTTTAACTTCAAAGTTAACTTATCTCCGGCTTTTATCTTCTTATGAGTGGTACGAACCTTTGTACGTGTATTCAATTTGTCGTCATCTTCGTACAAGTTGACTCTATATTTCGTTCCCGGTTTCAAAAAATCCGTGGTTAACGTAATGGTACGCGCTTCTGTATTTGTCATTGCTCCCACAAACCATTCTTCTCCGGAACGGCGGGCCTGCACGATATATTCACCTATTTCTCCATCCAACGCACGACTTTCATCCCAAACAGTCGGAATGGCCTTCCAAAACTCCAGCTCCTCCTCACCTTTATACATAGCAGGATTATCATACCAAAACATAAATTGCAAAGGACTGTAATATACGGCTGCCATTGCCAATTGATGTGCTTTGGTGTTTTTCACACGACCATTAAAGTAACAGAGTGTATAATCTCCTGCACCCGCAAGGAAACGGGTATAAGGGAGAATGGTATTGTGCGTCGCATCCGGCATCTCTTCGTTTCCACCGATACCTTCTTGTGTCATCAAATTGGGATAAGTACGACTGAAACCCGTCGGACGATATTCATCATGAATATCCACCATCATTTCATATTCCGCACATTTACGGATCGCATCATGCAACCATGTACTCCAATACTGATTACCAATCTGTACAAAACCGAATTTAATTCCCTTCAATCCCCATTTTTTATACAATGGCAATAAAGAATCCAACTGTTGTACCAAAGCGCGTTGATTGACATATACCATTAATCCAATGCCTTTAGATTCAGCATATTTACATAAAGCAGGAATATCCAGATCCTTATCCGGAGAAACCGTAGTAGCATCCGAACTCATTTTCATTTCCGGACCATACCATCCCGCATCCATATGTACATATTGAATGCCACGTTCGGCCGCAAAATCTATTCCAGCCATTACTTCAGCTTGCTTCAGCCCGGAACGGAATACTTTCCCGGGCTTAATCCAAGAAGTATCCGACATCCGACAGGGAGTATTTAAGTTCAAAACCAGATCAGTATGATTGATCAAATCGACCGGACGTTCGGCAGCCATAATAACACGCCAAGGGGTATTGTAGGGAGAAATTACGTCAACACTGCTATACAAACTAGTTTCCAGTGTTGAAGGCTTTTCTGCAGACAGACGGAATTTACCACGAGCATAATCCACCATCTCCGCTTCCAATAATGCAACGGTCAGTCCATCAGGCAATTTCATGGTCAAAGGACGTTCACTTTCCTCTTTTCCCCACCCTGACAGGGGACGAAGCTCATAAGGACCTTGTGCCCAACGTTCATAGTAAGCCATTGTACCTTCAGGCATTGTGAAACTTGTCTGTTCACCTGTAATATGTAAAAACAGTCCATTGGTCGTTTCCGGAAAATGATAACGGAATGCCACTCCTTCGTTATAGGCGCGGACAATAATATTCATAAAGTAGTTTTTACGTTTGTCGTAACCGCCTTCAGTCGTCCCTTGTCCTTCTCCTTTACGAAACTTTAAAGTCATTTCATTATAACAGTCCCGAACTTCGGCACGTTCTCCATATACAGGTTTCCATGTTTCATCGCTTTTCCGATGGTCAGTATCCGTTAGTTTCAGATTCTCGCACCAAAAATGGCAGGGATCGTTCGGGACTCCCAATGCCGATTCAAACAGCTGATTCTCTATCTGTACACCGAGTTCACTCTCCTCCACTACCGGACGATTCTTATATGTCAGCGTATAATACATTCGCGCATTATCCTCTCCCAACGAACGCTGGTAAAAGGTGAACCGATACGCTCCGTCCGGAGAAGTCAGTTCCTGACGGGTTTCTGTCATCACATTCTGTGCCTTTGTCAATGCCGGTATTGCCAACAGTAAAAGCAAGATACTTTTCTTCATTCTATTTAAATTCATGTTTATCCGTTTTTCCAATATATACGAACGAATTAATTATTATACTCAATCTGCCCCGCAAAGAAACACTGCTTTGCTTTCAGTTCTTTTTATAGAAGTCTCTTTTCTTCCTTATATTTCTGCAAATATAAGCAAACATCTTGCAAAAATAAGCACAACATTACATTCAAAAAGCAGCTACTTTTGCATCAATTCATATAAGTAATAAATAAAACCATGAACGAATTATTTAGTATTGCCGGTAAGGTGGCTGTAATTACCGGAGCAGGTGGTGTATTGGGAGGAAATATCGCCCAGCACTTTGTACAGCAGGGAGCAAAAGTTGTAGCTATCGATATCCGTCAAGAGCAACTGGACAACCGTGTAGCGGAACTAAAACAATATGGTCAGGATGTTATCGGCATTATGGGAAATGTACTGGACATCGCCAGTCTGGAAAAAGTAGCGGAAGAGATTGTTGCCCAATGGGGACAGATTGATATTCTACTGAATATTGCCGGAGGTAACATGCCGGGAGCGACTCTTGAACCGGATCAGAACTTTTATGATATGGACATTTCCTGTTGGGAGAAAGTGACCAGCCTGAATATGAACGGTACAGTCTATCCGTCTATGATCTTTGGTAAAGTGATGGCAAAACAGAAAAAAGGGTGCATTATCAATGTGTCTTCTATGGCTGCTTATAGTGCCATCACCCGTGTGCCGGGGTATTCGGCAGCAAAGATAGCCGTAGCCAACTTCACACAATGGCTTGCCAGTGAAATGGCTCTGAAATATGGTGACGGTATCCGTGTAAATGCCATTGCTCCCGGTTTCTTTATCGGCGATCAGAACCGTCGTGTGCTTATCAATCCGGATGGCTCGCTGACTGACAGAAGCAAAAAGGTTTTAGCCAAGACACCGATGAACCGTTTTGGTGATATTAAAGAATTGAACGGTGCCGTACAATTTTTGTGTAGCGAAGCTGCCAGCTTTGTAACCGGTGCAATGTTACCTATCGACGGTGGCTTCAGTGCATTCAGCGGTGTATAAAGAGGAGAAACTATGATGGAAAAAACATGGAGATGGTTTGGCAAAAAAGACAAGATTACCTTGCCAATGCTCCGGCAAATAGGTGTGGAAGGGATTGTTACAGCTTTGCATGACGTACCGAACGGAGAAATATGGACAGTAGAAGCGATTAATGAGCTGAAGTCCTATATAGAATCATACGGACTGCGCTGGTCTGTAGTAGAAAGTTTGCCCGTATGCGAAGCGATCAAATATGGTGGCACAGAACGTGAACAGTTGATAGAGAACTACAAAGTAAGCCTTGCCAATCTGGGTAAATGCGGAGTAAAAACTGTTTGCTATAACTTTATGCCGGTCATCGACTGGATACGTACAGACTTGCAGTACCCCTGGCCGGACGGTACTAGCTCATTGTATTATGACCGTATCCGTTTCGCTTACTTCGACATAAAGATACTGGAACGGGAAGGGGCTGAAAAAGATTATACGGAAGAGGAACTTCATAAAGTTTCCGAACTGGATCAGGTGATCACCGAGAAAGAGAAGGATGATCTGATTGATACCATTATCGTTAAGACACAAGGATTTGTCAATGGGAACATCAAAGAAGGAGACAAAGAACCAGTCGTCCTCTTCAAACGGCTGCTAACTTTGTACAAGGATATTAACCGTGACATCCTGCGCGAAAATATGTGTTACTTTCTTTCTGCCATTATGCCGGTTTGCGAAGAATACAGAGTAAATATGTGCGTGCATCCCGACGATCCTCCATTTCAGGTTCTCGGACTGCCTCGTATCGTCACCAATGAAGAAGATATAGCCTGGTTCTTGAATGCTGTAGACAATCCACACAACGGACTGACATTCTGTGCAGGTTCCTTGAGTGCCGGCGAACACAATGATACCCGTGAATTGGCAAAGAAGTTTGCTAAACGTACGCACTTTGTACATCTACGCAGTACAGCCGCCATACCGGAGGGAAACTTCATTGAAAGTTCTCATCTTTCGGGAAGAGGACATCTGATTGATCTTATCCGTATTTTCGCAAAGGAAAATCCGGGATTACCTATGCGTGTAGATCATGGACGGATGATGCTGGGAGACGAAGACAAAGGCTACAATGCCGGATATTCTTTTCACGGACGTATGCTGGCACTAGCACAGGTAGAAGGTATGATGGCAGTGGTGGATGATGAGATAGAACATCAGATAAAGTTCTAGCCTGCTATTCCTTATTAAACAGAACATTGCAAGAGGAGGCTGTCTCGTATGCTTGAGGCAGCCTCCTCGTATAGTAATATTTCATTAAGAGACCACTACAGAAGTTTACTGTAGCGTGTATACATCACTTTATTCTCAGTCCATTTACGAAATCTTTCTTATTCACATTCAATTCATCCAAAGCAGTCACTTTCTTACCATTCAACACGATGTTTTCGAATAAGATATTCTCTATTTTCCTGTTGCTATCATAACCTTCAATCAAAGAAGGATTAATATATTTCCCCGTACAAGAGATATTACGGAATATAATATCTTTCACACCTCGTCCTGGTCCCGTGTTATATTTTTGATTATACATCACACGCAGATGAAACAATTGTCCCTCCTGTATATTCTCGACTCGTATATCTTCAAAGGTTATATTTCTTGCCAAATTATGATCACCTACATTAATAGCCATACAGCCTTGATAATCCCGATCATCTTCATCATGTTCCAGAATATCAATATTTTTAAATAACATATTCTCCAATACTTCGTCACCAGTTTCTGTATTTCCGTGAGTACCTATATTAATAGGATGCGCAATATCTGCCCAAAGAGTAGAGTTTAGTACACGCACATTCCGGCAATCACCATAATAATTCCAGCGATGAGTATAGAAAGCAAGGCAATCATCTGAGTTACGTAAAAAGACATCATCAATCAGAATATCCGAACAAGACATAAAATCCAACCCATCACTCCAGCCTTGATAACTAAAAGATTTCAAATTCTTAATTGCAATTCCCAAAGATTGGCCGCCTGAGACAGTATAGTGCCGGGGATTAATTACTGTGATCCCATCAATCAATACATTCTTTGAATAAGCAACTGAAATACCTTGTTGAGGTTCGAGCAACATACCATGCCCCAAAATTCTCACATTTTCCACACTATCACAATTCAAACATCCTTTTAATACAGCTCCTCCTTCCAGATAAACGGTAGAATTAGAGGGAATACGAAAACATTTTCCTTCCTTATCTGTCGGTTCATGTATGCCGGACTCGAAATATATTACGTTCGGATCATTCCTGTCGGGTACATCCTTTATAATGGGATTGGCAAACAAATGCAAATTATTCAAACGGTCACCATTAAACTCTATTGATAGTTTTTGAGGTTTATCTATTGTAAATAAAAGATAGTTTCCATCGATCTCCGGTTTGATCCCTTTAGACAGAGGCCGTATCACAGCCGAACGGATTTCTCCATTATTTTTCCGAACAAGGATATCCACCTTACCGGAAAAATCAAACTGCACCATTGTAGCGTCTGACTTGGTGTCCATGTCTACCTTTACATTATATTCGTAAAGATCTATCCACTCTTTGTCTCCTGCCTGACGAACGAGTACAGTATAATCATCATTATGACGAGCATAGTAGATACCATTGGGGACAGGGTAAATAATAATTTCCGCTTGTAAGTCATTCCATCCAAAGATAGCAAGCAGGAACATTAGTGTTATTCTTATCAGTTTCTTCATACCTATATATTACTAATACATTAGAAAAAGTATATCGGTATCTCGCCTTATTTCAGTTGAAATACCGATATATTCTATTAATTACTTATCGCGCAAACATTAGTGTACCCAGCCCGAGTACATCATAGCCACCAGAGTTAACGTCATAATAGCCACCGCCTCCTTCGACACCTACATACTCTGTAGCTATTTGGGTATACTTCAACAAGTCATCCTTCACATTTTTCACATCTTTGTAATGATAATACGGAAGTGCCCATATTGCACGCTTTATCCATTTGCCACCACCGAGTACCGGTTGTTCCTCCGGAATCGGGTACCCCCATGCACTTTGTTTCTGCCAAATATATGTGGTGAAGGGTACCTCTTCTTCAGTATAATTACAGCAAGCAGCATATTCACAAGCTCTCAAGAAAAGGTTGTCATCGTATGCAAAGAAATCATCTCCCTGACTCCAGGCAAGCTGACAAATCACTCCCATCAAGCCCACGCACATTAAAGTATGCCCCTGGTCACGACCGCTCTCCTGCCACTGCGCAAAGTTATATTCCGGCGCATAGTCATGATAGATAGCCCGGCGAAGACGTCCGTTTGTATTACCTTCCTGCAAATGACTGATTCCTTCATTATAAATGTCGCGACGATCAGTTACAATGCCAATAGCCATCTTGGCAGCAATATTACACAAACACCAGTTAGCCCAATAATGCAACGGATTAGTATCATGATGACGTTTCAGAAAGTCATCATTTGCCGGATAAAAGACTTTCACCAGCCAATACTGAAATGCACGAAAATCATCAGGAGCCCATCCGTTATAATCTCTCAACAGTTCACCGGCTATGGCGAACTCATAGCCATAAAGTCCTGCTAATGACAGATTCGAATTGCCCGTCACACCAACACAAGTCTGCACCCATTTATTTAAGTTAGCAACCGCTTTTGCCGCATATTCATCATCTCCTTCTATTTTCCAGCGTAATGCTTGCTGGTATGCGATAGAAGCTCCTCTGGCTGCATTCATATAATTCTCATCCCCTGAAACGCCGCGTTTTATCCAGTCAACAGGCCAAGTTTCCGTATCTTTCTGTGCAAAGCTACTTTCTTCTAACATTTTATAAGCAGAAACCCAAGGTTCCTCTCCAGCTTCCAGTTTTTCACGAATACGTGCAAAGTCTTCTTCCGCATGAAATCCAGGATGCACCATAGGTTCTGCATCGTCTTTCAACTCTACCTGTACCAAATCCAGTTCATTCTCCGGAAGTGGAATTTTATTCAAGTCGGTTTCTACACCGGGATTCGGAAGGTCTACACCGTCACCACATGCCGTGAATGACATGAAGGTGAATGCAGCTGCTATATAATATATCTTTTTCATAATACTACTAATTATTTCACTAATTCAACTTTAAAGCTTTCGATCTTGACATATTTCTGTTTGGCTGTAATCGTAGAAACAAATCCGATAGAGACTATGGACGATTTATCCAGTGTAAATAATGAAGTAGAAGCATTTCCTACAGCACTGATTCTTACATTGGCTTTTCCTGTCTCTACGTCATCAGTATTCGGGATGGTCTCTCCTTCAGCTACAACTATATGTACAGATCCCGAAATATTTATTTCGCGTACATTAACAGACACCTTATATTGTCCGGCAGATAATGCGGTCACTTGCCATATCTTGCCATTGCTCATGGTGGTCGGGAATCCCCAATCAGTCTGCATAGCAAGTGAAGTCACATCATTTTTTTTGTTCTGATATTGCACGCCTACCAATTTACCATCTGCCAAAACATTCTCAACTTCCCAGTCCTGCGGTTTGTGCCATTCCCCCTGTCGGGCAACAGATCCCTCTATTACCAAAAATTCATGCTTGTAATTTTTCAAAACATACGGTGTAATATCTCCATCTTCAGGAAGAAGCTGCAGATGATCGCTCACTACAGGTTCATCGATACCATCAAACACCATCGTTACTTTTCCGCCTTTGAATCCGTTCGGGACATTCACAGCAATGGCAGTGGGAGTAATACTATTAATCTCAGCCGGTACTGTTACCCCGTCAAAAGTAACGGTTACAGCATCCTTGCTTGTGCCAAAGCCATGTCCTGCAAATGTAATCTTTTCTCCGGATACCACAAGCGTACCATAAGGATATACATAGGACGAGTTTACAGAAAGAATTTCCGGAGTTTCCCATACTTCAAACGTATCATTACCGTTCATTGAGATTTCAGTATCCAGAATAATCAACTTAATCGTATTCTCACCTTTTGTAAGCCCTTTCGGCACATTCACTACAATGTTCCCTTCCTCATTCAGCGTGACATTGTTACAAGCTGTTTCGCCGAATAAAACTTGGATATCTTCCGCTTTCGTTCCAAAGTTTTTACCCTTGATGATTACTTCCGCATTAATATATCCGGCAGAGATGGAAAGACCAGTTACTTCCGGAGGCGGTAATACGGTATATGACAATGTTTCTTTTATATCTTCAAACGAAGTACTGACAATCACTTGATATTCGCCGGCCTCCAGATTTGCCGGGACTTTCACTCTGATTTCCGTATCCTTAGCCTCGCCAACCAGTTCCGCTTCAACAGGTTCGTTCTTTCCTTGCTGGAAACAGACTTTTACACCACGCAACTCCAAACCTTCTTTTTCTAGTATTTCCGGATTCAGATGAGCACCGGTAACAGTCACTTCGCTACCTGCGAAACCTTGCGACAGAGAAAGTCTCTCCAGCGAAGCATGTTCCAAAACAGTAAACTGTTTCGATACATTTACGTTCTTATCCATTATTGCAAGAGCGATTTCACCACTTTTGGCACCAGTCGGGACTTTGACTGTGAATGTTTCATCCCCCGGCTCATTCATCAGCAGAGCCGTTTCCGTCTGTCCGGCAAACAAGATAGTATAATAGGCTGAAGAAACGCCCAAATCATGTCCTGTAAAAGTAATCTCATCACCTACAAATCCATAAACAGGCGAAATATCTCTGACACCCGGTTCGCCAAGCACATCGTATTCCAATCGGGTATCTACTTTCTGTCCGTATACAACTACCGATATATTCCCCAAAGTAGCTCCTTCTGGCACACGTACCATCAACCTCTGATCCTCACAAGAAATCAGTTCAAGTTTTGTTTTTCCCAGATACACTTCTACATCTTCCGGAACCACACCAAAGTTAGTTCCGGTTATCGCAAATTCAGTATCAACATAACCTTTCACCGGAGAAATTTCAGTAACTGTCACTACCGGATCCTGATTGGCCAAGTGAACCACCTCTTCCTCATCTTTATCACAGGATACTATTGATAAAGAAAACAAAGCAAACAGCAAATAATTATATAATTTCTTCATAAATATATTCGTTTTACGTATTGTGACTTTTATTATTCAAGAATCAGTTTCACATTGGTAACCTTGAAATATGTATTACTTGACTTTATTGTAACGACGAAGCCAATCACAATATCAGTAGCATCATCCAATGTAAAGGTGGAAGTTTTCAATGTACCTGCAGCCTCACCGGTCCCCCAATCACTGAATGTCGCAAATACACCATTCTCGGGTGTCATAGCAGACACTTTGTCCACGTCAGGAATACTATTTCCGTCCGTACCTTTCACCAAGACAGCCGCTATACCGTTTCCGTCACTATTCGGCACGTATGTACCCGCATACGTTACTTCCAATCGGTAACTTCCGGCACGCAAAGTAGTCGCCTGCCATACCCTTGCATTATCAAGTTTATCTTTTCCCCAGCCACTTTGGAAACAGAGGAAAGTTGTTCCGTTCTGTGTCTGAAGACATCCTGTCGGATTCTTCACACTTTGGTTCCAATCATCAGGATCAGTCCAGTCGCCGGTTCCGGAACCTATAAACGGTTGTTTATAGTTCTTCAAATATGCTACTGTCACATCTCCCTTTGTATTCGGATTGAACATCACACTGCCTGTAATCTCATAACCGCGAATCGTCACAATCACATTTCCTGTCGAATAATCCTCCGGGGTAATTGCTTCAATAGTCTTATCATCAATCAAGTTAAAATCAGCAGCCGGCGTACCATTAAAGCTGATGGAAACAACCGACGGATCGTTACCGAAGTTCTCACCTTTAATTGTGATCTTGTTTCCCGGCTCTGCAATACCTGTTCCGGCATTATTATCCGATTGCATGGATTCCACATACGGTGTAGGCAATACGGTGTATTGTCCGATAGTACCCACCTCATTGGTCCAGACTTGCAGGGTTACTTCACCACTGGTCGCATTCTCGGGAACTTTCACTGCAATACGGTTATTCTTGCACATAACAATATCAGTAGCCTGTACCCCTCCAAAGAATATCTTCACCGCTTTCGGCTGATCTCCGAAATCTGTTCCGGTAATAACAACTTGCGAGGTGACATATCCTATGTTTGGAGACATCCCTGTCACTTGCGGCATGGGATACACATATTTCTTCAACTGCGGGTCCTGCTCGCAACCGGTAAACCATATAATGACCGTTGTCAAGATGAGCAAACCTAATATATTTTTCGATAAATGTTTCATATATCCTTTACTATTTAAGATTTCATTAATTATCAATTATATCCCGGATTCTGTTTCAGATTCGGATTCAGATTAATCTGATTTTGCGGAATAGGATAGAGATAATGCGCTTTACGAAGATGGCTGTTCGATTTAGGTGCAAGCAATACACAGGACAATTCTCCGTCTCCTGTCGTTGTTTGTTCTTCACCATAACGGTAAGACTTGTTATCGTAAGCGTCAGTGATGACAGAACCGGAAGCATCTTTATACGGAGTCCTATAGCCCGGATCGCCCACTACCATTCCCAAACGGGATTGGTTAAGCATACTCTCCAATACGCCCCAACGTTTCAGGTCGTCATACCGGAAACCTTCCAGGAATAGTTCTACTGCACGTTCACGGCGAATCTCTTCCAGCATATCCAGCTGATGATCTGTTACCTGCTTATTCGTCAGAGAAGCTACGCCGGCACGTCCGCGCAATTTATTAATCGAAACATTCAATTCTTCATCTGTTATAGACCCATGACGTTCCATCAGCGCCTCTGCATAAATCAGATAAACCTCAGCCAGACGAAGTACAGGATAATTAGCAGATTCTTCTTTATCTTTTGTACCGGGACACATGAATTTCTGCACACCGTAACCTCCGAAACCAATAGTCCCCGAAAGTTTAATAACTGTAGTAGGTGCTCCGACGTAAGAGTTCATACGATAATCACGATTCTGAAACTCGTCTCCCATATTATGATATCCTTTAAACTGCTCGTTACCGGCAATAGGAAGTCCATTTGTACATACAAACATATCTATAAACTTACGGGTCGGATATATATAAGGCAGAATATTTTTATTCAATTCAATCGCACCGGCATTCGCATCCTTATCAAACACTGAATAAAGTATAAACTCCTGATTCGTATCACGTCCATGCTTCCCGGGATTACTATCCGCACTTTCGATACAGAATAAATAGCGGTTACTTAAGTTTTTCATTACATCTTCACCATTATAATTCCATAATCTGAATGCCGGGTCGTCCATTACACTTTTTGCCAAAGCGATCGCTTCGTCAAGAAATTCATTTATCTGGTCACGCGAAGGTCCGGAAGATCCTTCAAAATCGGTCGATGTACCATTATATTTTCTCCATGTAGCTTCATAAAGTAAAACACGTGCCTTGAAAGCCTTCGCCCCCTGACGGCTGATATGCCCCTTGTCGGCATCCGCGATATTTTGCTCGATAGGCAACCCGGCAATTGCCTTGTCAAGATCGGATAATATCAGGTCTACCACCTCATAACGGCTGTTACGCGGAGCCTTCAATCGGGAGTCCCCCGTATCATACGGAACGAGAACAATGGGTACTCCTCCAAAATGTTGCAATAAAGAGAAATAATTGTAAGCACGAAAGAAGTGAGCCTCACTGACATATTCCTGAATCTCTCTCGGATCGCCAGCATATGATTCCGCACGTTGCAACAGGATGTTATTCGTGCGGATACTATTATAAATATCCCAACAAGCATCTTTATCGTTTACAACCAATGCTCCGTAGCCTATATCAGACTGCTCTCCGTTACGGCTGGTCACCAGATCGGACTGAAGATCCATATGCCCTGTTATGCCGGAGCGCCATCCGAATAACTGCGAATAAAAGCCGTTGGAAAACTCACGGAAGTGTGTGGGAGTCTTGAAATAAACCTGATCTGTTCGTGAATCGAGCGGTTCCAGATCGAGGAAGGTATCTGCACAGGAAGAAAACCCCATCATGCAAGCACAAGCAATAATATATATTATCTTTTTCATACGATTATCCATCTATTAATTGAATACAAATTATAAAGTAACATTCAGTCCGAACGACCATGTACGGGCAAACGGATAGCCGCTGGTATTGGAAGCGGCTCCCATCTCCGGATCGAAACCGTCACGAATACTGGTTGCTTCCCACAGGTCGTTGCCGGAGAAATAAACACGTATCTTTTCCAACTTCACCTTACGGGTCCATACCTGTGGCAATGTGTAACCTACAACCAAAGTCTTCAGACGAATATAACGGCTATTCTGAAGCATGAAATCATTGTTCTGATAGTTCCATGCCGCGCGTTGCGTACTGTTAGTCATACGTGGATACTTAGCATTCGGATTATCCTCCGTCCATGTCTGTCCAAGGAATGTAGGGTTCTGATTGGTATAGAGCGTCCGAAACGGATAAGCCATCCAGTCGTTACGCATGATATACTGCTTCGCAACTCCCTGGAACATGGCATTGAAATCAATACCTTTCCACGAACCGCCCACAGTCAGACCATACACGAAGTGGGGATTGGCGTCGCCCATAAACTGTAAGTCACTGTTTTCATTGCCAACATCCGTTATTTTATAGTCGCCATTCAAGTCAAGACGCTTTGTATCGCCGGGACGCAACTCATTATCAGTTCCTTTTCCTACTGCTCCCATCGAGTTGCTGCCGGTATATAAAGCATAGAAGCGATCCACTTCCGCCTGATCTTTGAAATAGCCATCGGTACGATACAGGAAAAAAGAGTTCAACGGATACCCGTTAACAGACTTATTCACACCCGCTCCATAAGAGTCCGCACCTTCCAGTTCTTTCAACATACTCTTTGTGTCGCCAATATTGAAGTTGGCATAATATGAGAAACTTTTAATCTGATCACGCCAGCCGATAGTAAATTCCCATCCTTTCACATTCAGATGTCCGCTATTCGTCTTAGGGGCCTTACCACCGAGTACTCCGGGGAAAGCTACTTCTGACAGCATACCGATATTGTCCTTGATAAAATAATCAAATGTAGTAGTCAAACGGCTGTCCAGGAAATGCAGGTCAATACCTATATTTTTTTGTTCTACCCGTTCCCAAGTACGTTCCAGACTGATCAATCCATTGTTTCCCAATCCTGTACTGACCTGCTTTGCCGGACTGTATCCAAAAGCGGTAGTGCCCTGTGTAATAGCCGTTAAATAATCGAAATCCCCCAGTCCTGCATCATTACCCGAATTTCCATAGCTAAGACGAAGTTTACCAAAATTGACCACCGAAGTGACCGGCTTCAAAAATTCTTCCGAAGTAAATACCCAACCAGCCGATGCTGAAACAAAGTTTTTAAATTTATGTCCTTTGGCGAATTTTGAATTTCCATCACGACGTCCGATCAATTCTATCAGATACTTTTCAGCATAATTATAGTTCAGCCTCATGATGTAAGAATAAGAACCATTTTGTCCTTTTCCTCCCCCATTGCCTTGCTTTCCTGTGGCAAGATTCAGATCATATACCCCCGAATCTTCCATCTTTTCACGGGCAGTAACCATATCTTTCCATACCCATTTCTCAGCATTGATTCCTAACATACCTTCCAGATTGTGTACTTCCGCAAAGGTGCGTTTGTATCTTAACAATGCCGAGTAATATTGGTATTGCCGGTTATTGGCCTGCATCAGATATGCCGGATTATGAATATCTTTCAGATTCAAGACATCCTCCGGGTAAAGCAATGACTGCTGGGTATTTTTAACCAGATTTAATGCCGGATTTCCAAACCAGTCATACGTCTGTACCTCTCTCACATAACGGTCGCGGCGATATTCTTCATTTTGAAACGAAGCCATTCCCTCAAAACTAATTCCTTTCCAGATATCAACGATCGCTTTCACATCTATACGGGAAATCAAACTCATTTTTTCGTCACGACCGCCATCAGAAGTAGCAGCTACCGGCTGGCGGTCGCCTACCGCACCAAAATTAGCATACCATTGCCCATACGGATTCTTTGCCGGGAAAAAAGGAGGTTCGTTTCCATACATAGTGGCATCGATTCCGGACGAAGGCATTTCGGTATCCGTCTTAATCATATTTGCCGAAGTCTCCAACTTGAACCAGTCAGTCAGTCTGATACCATAGTTCAAACGCAGGTTCAATTGCTTCTGTCCATCATAAGCCGTGGCAAGGTTAGCCTGATTATCGGCATAGGCCAAAGAAATACGATATTCCGACTTTTCTGTAGAACCCGACAGACTCAGGTTGTGCTGGTATGAATAACGACGGGCAAACATTTCCTCCAGGCGATTGGCATTACCGACAAATATGTCATATCCCCAGTCTTTTGCATTCGTGTGATAGATTCCTTCTATCCCCTGTTGCATCTTCAGCATATTTTCTTCTGTACTCCAGTTCCACCAGTTTTTCACTTTCTGCTCTTTATTCGCTTCAATCCACATCGAAGCATACTCCTGCATACTCGGTGAGAAAGCCATAATGCCGTTAGTAGTGAAACGCATATTGAAATTATAATCCACCGTCGTCTTTCCTTTACCCTTTTTGGTGGTCACGAGAATTACACCGTTGGCAGCTTTCGCACCATAAATAGAGGCCGAACCATCTTTCAAAACACTGATATTCTCAATATCATCAGGATTCAGATTCTGAAAAGCCGAGGCATTCAATGCAGGTACTCCATCAATAACGATCAAAGGGCTACCGCCATTGACCGACGTCGCACCACGAATTTGAAAGTTCAGCCCTTCATTGCCCGGACGTGAAGAAGAACGAGTCACAACCAATCCCGGAGTAGCACCCTGTAACGCTGCTCCGACATTTGTTATGGCACGGCTCTCTAATATTTTGCTGCTTACCTGTTCTACCGCACCGGTCAAAGTCGCCTTCTTTTGTGAACCATAACCCACGACAACGACCTCATCCAAGGCATTATTATCTTCCTTCAATACAATCTTAAAATCGGAACGTCCATTCAGGTTGACTACCTGATCCACGTATCCGATATAACTAATCTTAATCTGTTTTGCATCATTCTGGACATTCAATGAGAAATTACCGTCTATATCAGTAATCACACCGGCCATTCCGCCGACTACGACTACATTACAACCAATCAGCGGTTCTCCATTAGCATCCGTAACAGAACCCTTGATTGTACGACCTGTCTGGGCGACAATCATGCTTTCTTCTACAGATTCGTTTGCATAGAGCACTATACCGGATGAGCCACCCAGCAGTATGGCAAAAGCCAATACGACTCCTCTACGACATGAGAATTTGGATTTAATTTCCATAATACTATTAAATTATTAAAGTTAATATCTGCTTCCCCCGAATCCGGTATTCAACCGACTCTGGAGAATTCTTTTTTCAAATAAGTGCGTATCGTTTTACGGGCCAGTAGCAATTGCCCTTCCACCGTACGGGGAGATAAAGACAGTCTGCCGGCAATGGCGGGACAGGAAAGTTCATGTTCGAAACTTAACTCATAGATCCGACGGCGTTTGTCAGGAAGAGTCCGGATGATTCCGTCGTGTATCTTTTTCAGTTCATGATAGTGAAGTGTTTCATCAGTCGTGTTCCGTCCTTCGTCTTTCACATTATTATATATATAAGAGACAAAGTCTTCCTGCTTATAATAGCGACGTATTTTATCCGTCACGATGTTACGGGCAATAGTGAAAAGTAAAGACCATACCGTATCTTTGTTTACGAAAACTCTGTACTCCCACAAACGAACAAAGACGTCCTGTGCCAGATCTTCCGCTTCATGCGGGTGGCAGATTCGGAGAGCAATATAATTCTTGATATACTCCTTTTTTTCCAGATAACATTCTGAGAAGAAGTCGTCAAATGTAGCTTGCTGTTTACTCATGGCATTAAATTTATCCGTTTAACGATGGTACAAAAATAGGGAGAAGGTTTATAAACGGATATCAGATAAGTAACAGATGACAGCACAATGGTAACAAGTGTATTTTTTCATCAAAACACCCCATTTCATCGAAGATTCCCAATGGAATACAAGAAATCGAGTAGGAGGAAAACGAAGTAGAAGTTTTCCTCCTACTTTCGTTTTCCGA
>ERZ860388.844-NODE-844-length-22656-cov-3.545286_pt1 | contig 22656 bp, 14 predicted proteins | sample MGYA00509978_ERZ860388 | MGnify/ENA primary metagenome ERZ860388 (study PRJEB30046, sample SAMN00715225) | human gut metagenome | study: EMG produced TPA metagenomics assembly of the A metagenome-wide association study of gut microbiota in type 2...
AAATCATGGGTTCCATCGGTTTACAGTTCACTTTTTAAAAATCTGAATAATTATGAAACTAAAAAATATAATTGTAGCTTTACTAATCGGAGCTAGCTTACACTCTTGTGATTATCTGGACATTGTACCCGATGACACCCCTATTTTGGCTGATGCGTTCAAGAACGAACAGACTGCCGAGAACTTTGTCTTCGCCTGCTATTCTTTCATTCCCAATTATCTGAACTTCCGTCAGAACTTCAGTTGGTGCACAACTCCGGAAACTGTCGGATCTGCCCACTGGACCACTACTTGGTTCACCTTTATGAGAATGCAACAAGGATTGTACAATTCTGCTGATCCGATCATTGATGTGTGGCAAAGTTCATACAACGGTATCCGCCAATGTTATACGTTCTTGGATAATATTGATGATGTAAAGCCATCACAAATCTCAGAGGCAGACCTCGCAGCCAAGAAAGTACTTTGGAAAGGTGAAGTAAAATTTCTGATTGCCTACTACCACTACCTGCTATTACAGAACTACGGTCCTATAGTCATACTGGACGAAGCAATCCCTCTTAATGCACCCAAAGAAGAACTTTTCAAGCCGCGTGTACCCTATGATGAATGCGTTAGCCGAATTGCTCAAATGTTCGATAATGCCTCTGCCGACCTGCCTATGACAGTGAAAGCTTCCAACTACGGTCGTGCTACAAAAGTCATTGCACAAGCACTAAAGGCAAGAATGTACTTGTACGCAGCCAGCCCACAGTTCAATGGGAATGCTGATATGTATAAGAATTTCAAGAACAAGGACGGACAGTTGCTCATGAACCTGACTTATGACAAGAATAAATGGAAAACTGCCATGGACGAATGTAAAAAGGCAATCGACATGGCACATCAAGCCGGAGCAGAATTGTATAAGTATACAAAGAAAGGTAATCTGCCGGAATTCAACCAAGCCATTGCCAATGCACGTAACCTGGTTGTAGACGCATGGAATAAAGAACTGATCTGGGGATATAGTGGCTGGAAAGAAACATGGGCCGATGGAAACTCTATTCAAACACACGTAATTCCCAAAGGTATCAGTACTTCCTCGGGAGCACCTTATGGAGCTTTAGGTGCAACGGCTTTCAGTGCGGACATGTATCTGACCAAGAACGGACTTCCGATAGATGAAGATCCGGAGTTTGATTATGCACATCGTTTCACAGTAGCCGAAGGGGATTCGGTAGCAGTGCTCCATCGCAACCGTGAACCACGTTTCTATGGTTCTATCGGCTTCAACCGCGGGGACTACCTGATCAACGGAGACACCATTAACCTCAAAATGCGCTTCAAAGAGCAAAATGGAACACGTGATGCGGGAAGTGACCAATTATATGGATCGTATGCTATCGCCAAACTGGCTCATCCAGAAACTTTTGTTAGTGGTACCAGCAACTCTCTGGTAGCTTTCCCTTTCCCTATCATCCGCTTAGGAGAATTGTATTTGGACTATGCAGAGGCTTACTTTGAATACAATGGAACACTGGAAGGAGATGCACTTACTTACTTCAACCTGATCCGCCAGAGAGCCGGTATTCCTAATGTAGAAGTTTCCTACAAAGGACTTCCGTCCGGAGACAAACTTCGTGAGGTAATTCATCGTGAAAGAACCATAGAGCTGATGTTCGAAGGACATATGTCATACGACTATCGCCGTTGGCTGATTGCCCTGAAAGAATGGAGCGGTATGGAAAATGGTATGATCGGATTGAACTCTTACGGTACAACCAACGAAGAGTATTATAAAAATGCACGTTTGGATGCTCAACCATTCATCTTCAGGGATGAACAGTATTTGAGTCCGATCAAACAGGATTACCTGAATGTAAATTCAAATCTGGTCCAGAATCCGGGTTGGTAATTCATCTTTCCTAATAATATAAATTAGCCTGTATATACCTACCACCGGACAGGGATATACAGGCTATTTTACCTTACAAAAACAACACCTTATGAAAAAGAAGAAAGTTACTACTTATTGCTGCCTCCTATTATTGGCAAGCTTTTTCACAACTGTCACGGCACAAAACACAAATACTCCCATGATGGGGTGGAGTTCATGGAACACCTTCCGAGTACATATTAATGAAGAACTAATTAAAGAAACAGCTGATGCCATGGTCAACCGGGGTCTGAAGGATGTAGGCTATGGATATGTGAACATAGACGACGGATACTTTGGAGGACGAAATTCGGAAGGACGTCTTTTTGCCAATAAGAAAAAATTCCCGAATGGGATGAGAGTCCTGTCCGACTATATTCATTCAAAAGGATTGAAAGCCGGTATATATTCTGATGCGGGCAGCAACACTTGTGGCTCCATCTATGACGCAGATACACTCGGTATCGGTGTAGGACTTTGGAAACACGACGATATAGACTGCCAAACCTTCCTCAAAGACTGGGGATATGATTTCATTAAAATAGACTGGTGTGGCGGTGAAGCAACCGGACAAAGTGAGCAGCAACGTTATACGGATATCTACAAAGCGATCAGACGGACAGGACGGACAGATGTTCGATATAATATATGCCGTTGGCAGTTTCCGGGCACTTGGGCTACCCAGTTGGCAGGTTCCTGGCGAATCCATACAGACATCAATCCACGATTCACAACAATCGACCGAATCATTGAAAGAAATCTCTACTTAGCACCTTACGCAAGCCCGGGGCACTATAATGACATGGATATGCTTGAAGTAGGAAGAGGGCTCACGGAAGACGAAGAAAAAACTCATTTTGGAATATGGTCTATCTTGTCCTCCCCGTTAATGATCGGATGCGATCTTCGTACAATTCCTGAAAAAACTTTATCGATCATTACCAATAAGGAAGTGATCGCATTAAATCAGGATTCATTAGGTCTGCAGGCTGAAGCCATTGAACGGGGAAAAGACTATCTGATTTTATCAAAAGCCATTCAGAAACGTGAAGGCAAACTACGTGCAGTAGCACTATATAACAGAAGCAATACAGATCAGCAGATCAGAGTCGATTTCGATAAGCTCTATTTATCAGGAGATGTACGAGTGAGAGATCTATGGAACCATCAAGAAATGGGAACATTCACCGATTACTATGAAACGCTAGTTCCTGCACATGGAACAGCTTTAATAAGACTTGAAGGTAGCAAACGTCACGACCGGACATGTTATGAAGCTGAATATGCTTTCATGCAAGAATTTCTGCCAGACAACAAACAGGCAGCTCATTTTACACCAAAATCAGGAGCCTCAGGAGAATATATTATGAAAAATCTTGGAAATTCACCTTCCAATTGGGCAGAATTCAGAAACGTGTATATTAGCAAAGGAGGAGATTATCAACTTAAGTTAACTTATTATTCAGGTGATAAACGCGATATCCAAATAGCTGTAAACGGAACAGAATATAAACAGTCTAACCTTTATTCCGGTACATGGGATCAAGCAGCTACAACAACTATCAAGGTTAAACTTCGCAAAGGCTATAACACGATACGTCTGTATAATTCGTACGGGTGGGCACCCGATATTGATAAAATGGAAATCATCAAAGGTCGTTAACAATAGGTAAACATATAATCCATACGAGTGTTACAGACTTCCGTAACACCCGTATGGTCTTTATGATTACTTTGTTATTCCAAGAACACAGCCGTCCCACTAGCAGTTACCATCAACATACTGCCACTTCCCCCAACTGTTTCGTAGTCCAGATCTATGGCGATTACAGCGTTTGCACCTAGTTGTGTCGCATGATCGCTCATTTCTTTTAAGGCGGTTTCTTTTGCTTCGCGTAATACGCTTTCGTAAGAACCTGCGCGTCCTCCGACAATATCCCGGATGCCTGCGAAGAAATCTTTGAATACATTTGCTCCGATGATTGTTTCACCGGATACGATTCCGAAGTACTGGGTAATTTCTTTTCCTTCAATCGTGTTAGTTGTTGTGAGTAACATAGCTTTTCAATTTAATCGTTTGAGGGCAAATATAAGATAAAGGGCGAACCAGTGTACTGATTCGCCCTTTGTTTTTATGTTTCTTTATATGAATTTATTTAACCGGTTGATCGGTCATGATAAATTCCAGCTTGCCGCCTTTTATGATGTCGGTGTGGCTGATGAACAGGGTGTCGAGGATTTTGCCGTTCAGTTTAACCTCTTTGATGTATTTGTTGGCTGCACTGTTGTTTTTTACCAAGATCTCGAAAATACCGCCTTTTACATGAATAAGCGCTTTGTCGATCATCGGACGGCCCAATGTATAGACCGGAATTCCCGGAGCGATCTGATAGAAGCCTAACGCACTCATTACATACCAGGCGGACATCTGTCCGCAGTCCTCATTTCCGATGATACCGTCCGGCGCGTTTGTGTAGAAATTTTGCATGATCTGATCCAGGCGCTCTTGCCCTTTCCAAGGAGAATCCGTCCAGTTATATAAATAAGCCATGTGATGGCTCGGCTCGTTGCCGTGCGCATATTGGCCAATCAGTCCGGTGATATCCCCGGAGGCTTCTTCACCATCAACTTGGGAAGAGGTGGTGAATAATGTGTCCAAGCGTGTCTCCAGCTCTTTTTTACCACCGATCGTGGAGATAAAGTTGTCCATATCATGAGGTGCAAAGAAACTCCATTGAAAGGCATTCCCTTCGGTATAATCGCTCTTCATATGGGAAGAATAACGGGGATTGAACGGTGTACGGAAAGAACCATCCCCCATCACCCCGCGCATCATCTTGGTCTCCGGGTCTAAGTAGCGTTTGTAGTATTCTGCCTTTGCCGCATACTCTTTTGCCAGTTCCGTATTTCCTGCTTTAGCGGCGATTTGGGAAATACACCAGTCATAGTAGGCCATCTCTAATCCCCAGGAAACAGATTCGGGAACCGAGTCGGCCGGGACAAAGCCGTATTTCTCCTTATAATAGGGGTGGCGGGTAATCAAATCCAACTCACGTGTTCCTTTGAACTTCTCTGCCAGATCGTTTCGGTAGACAGATGAACGGGCGCCTGCTTCGGCCCAAACGTTCAGATCACCTTCTGCCAGGTCTTTAGTCACTAAATCTGCCAGTACAGAGACTGCCGGATAACCTACCATGCAACCTGTATAGCTGGAAGCTAACGGCCATTTCGGAAGGATCCCTCCTTCTTTATATCCTTGCACGAGCACTTTTCCCCAATCGGCAGCCCGTTTTGGTTGGATAATCGTCATCAATGGATGCAAAGCGCGGAAAGTATCCCAAAGTGAGAAGACAGAATAGTTCACATAACCTGGTTCCGCCCGGTGCACCTTCTTGTCCATTCCTAAATAGCGCCCGTCCACATCCTGATAGGCATAAGGTGCGATCATCGTGTGGTAGAGAGCTGTGTAGAAGTTCACCATCACTTTCGGATCGGAGCTTTCGATCCGGATATCGTTTAAAGCTTTGTTCCAGATACGTGCGGATTCAGCCCGTGTAGCATCGAAATCCCATCCCGGCAGTTCGGCCAGCATGTTTCTCTCTGCACCGTCCGTATCGACAGGAGAGATCGCCACTTTTACATACAGTGGTTTGTTGCTCTCCGCAAATTTGTAATGGAATGTCAGATCGTCTGGTGTGTTGAGACGCAAGAACAGCGAATCTTTCCGTAAATTTCCGTCGATATACTGGTATAGTGTTTCGATCGGCTCCGAGAATGTGATCCGGTAAGAGACAGAATGGAAATGTGCCCATCCCTGCGTCCTGACAGTACCCTCCACCGTCGAATCGTTTACAAAAAGATATTCGTTCCCTACTAACTTATGTCCCCAGTTCGGTTGCAGCACATGACCGAGATCGAGAAGGACACGGCGGTCCTTCGGATTATCGTATGTGTATTTATGGAATCCGACACGGTCCGTACTGGTCAACTCCACATTAATTCCGAAATTGTCGAGACGTACTGCATAATAGCCTGGCGTTGCTTTTTCCGTCTCTTTCTTGAAAATCGCAACCGGTTTGATCGAGTCACCACCGGAGAAAGGTAGGATCGCCACATCTCCCAAGTCGCCGATACCCGTACCTGATAAGTGTGTATGGCTGAAAGCATATATTTGGTTGTCATCATAATGGTATCCGCTACTGGCATCCCAGCCCATGATATGTGTGTCGGGGCTGACCTGTACAAGAGCAAACGGACGGGTAGCACCGGGAAAGGTATGCCCGTGAAAGCCTGTTCCGATAAATGGGTTCACATATTGAATTTCATCTCGTAGTTGTTCCTCGTCGGACGGTTGGTTACAGGCTGCCAGAAGTCCGACCACTGCAGCCTGAAGGAATAGGATTGTTTTCTTCATGTTATATTATCTGTGTTTTATCTCCTAAATGAATGAATCGTTATTTTTGACTTTACAAATATAAAGAAAAAGAACAATATACGTGTATGTCCTGCTTTTCTTCGGGAAAAAGTTCGTAAAATTTGTAACTGTCCCCGTCCTCACTCTTCTTTTGTGACAGAGATGAGAACGGATGAATTCATAAAACGTATTTTGATTTTAAAGGATAACCTGTTCCGGGTTGTATTCCAGATCACGGGAGACCACAATTTGTCGGAGGAGATCGTGTAGGACTCTGCTAAAGATGCATTATTCTATTTATTCTTATCCTGACTACTTCATTTATATTCTATAATGCTTATCTTTGAAGCGCTAAGTCTAATTTAATCCTATTTTATTATGAAGACGAATATGGGAAAAGTATTTACTACGCTTCTTTGTATGATGATGTGTTTATCACTTTATGCGCAGGAATTTACTCTCGGCATGGTTGTTGGTTCGTGGAATTTTTCGGCTCCCGATGCTCCTTACGGTTATCAGAAAGGGACTTGCCAGATCAAGAAAACTGGTGAAAACCTTTCCGCTGTTTTCACGATCAGCGATACGGAAATGACCGTGAAAGAAATCAAGAAAGAGAGCGATACCTATAAATGCAATTTCTATGTAGATGGAACCTATGTTTCACTCACTTTTATACAGGAAGGCAAGAATAAACTGACAGGGAAAGCAAATGCAGAAGGTATGGTAATCCCTGTTACATTCACTAAAATAGTTAAAGCTGTCCAAGCACGATAATCTTTTTTTATCTATGTTTACTGTCATTGGTATTATGTTCGCGGGTATTGCCGCAGGCTATCTTTTGCGCAAAATCGAACTTTTGCAAAAGATCGGCAAACCTATTTCTTATACGATCCTTTTGCTTCTTTTCCTTTTGGGAATATCTGTCGGTGCGAATAAGGATATTGTCGATAATCTTGTCACGTTGGGCGGTCAGGCATTCCTGCTTGCCTTGGCTGGTACGGTAGGGAGTGTATTGGCTGGCTGGGGAGTCTATTGTCTGTTTTTTAAAGAAAGGAGTTGCGGATGAAAGGAAGTCTGATCGTTGTAGGATTTTTTGCGCTTGGTTGCTTGTTGGGATGGAGTGGCTGGCTGCCCGATGTTGTCATTGAAAACGACATTACGGTATATGTCTTATACCTGCTAATGTTTCAGGTCGGGCTCAGTATCGGTAGTGATAAGAAGCTAAAGGATATTCTCGGCAGTATTCGTCCGAAACTGCTTTTGGTCCCTTTGGCTACGATTGCCGGGACACTGGTCTTTTCGGCTTTGGTCGGTCTGTTGCTTACGCAGTGGAGTGTATTTGATTGTCTGGCGGTAGGAAGCGGTTTTGCCTATTATTCTCTTTCGTCTATCTTGATTACCCAATTGAAGGAACCTTTTTGGGGTGTCCAACTCGCCACAGAATTAGGAACAATCGCTTTAATGGCAAATATCATGCGCGAGATTATGGCTCTTCTCGGTGCGCCTCTTTTTGTCAAATATTTCGGCCGGTTGTCTCCTATCTGTGCTGGAGGTGCCACGACTATGGATACGACCTTGCCTATCATCACTCGTTATTCGGGAAAAGACCTTGTTTTCATTTCAATTTTTCATGGGATTATCGTAGATTTTACAGTTCCGTTTTTTGTGTCGTTCTTCTGCTCGTTTTAGATATGGTTCCTTTTTTGTTGAAATACGTGACTTATTTTGCTTCAAACAGGCAGAAAAAGTGTTGAAGATTCCCGTTTACAGGCTTTTTACACCCGGATGTGAACGGTCTTGACACCCGAGTGTGAATGATATCGAGACCCGGGTGTCAATGGGTTTATCTTATTATGTTATTGAAAATAAGTAATGTGAAGAAAAATGTCGGACAGGCGGTTAATGATAGTATGATAGATGAAATAGGCATCCATCATACCTACTATCATTGCTTGAGTTTATTGATATTCAATAGATAAAAGACAATTAGTGATAGTATGACAGTTAAATGTAACTATGTTTTATCCCTTCTGTTTATGTTCGTAGAGAAATAATGAAGTCATATTATCGGGTGAAGGCAGAACTGGTAATGCTTTCGTTTGGATAAACATTGAATCTTATAAGTACGGCAAAAAGTGAAGGATAAGTACGTGAATTGCGTACAAAAAAGAACGGCTCCCATTCCGTAGCAGTGGATGAGAGCCGCTTTGAGATCGCACATAATATTACTTTTGTACCTCTTTCAACATCTCTTTTACCGCCTCTTCCAGCTGGTGATCTTCGCCTCTTAGCTGTGATTCGGGGGAGTTGTAGACTTCGATGTCAGGTTCGAGTTGTTGGTTTTCGAGATAGCGGCCCTGCATATCTTGCATGCCGACTTGCGGGATACCGAAAACGATTGACGGGTCAATTTGGGTTTCCCACCATACGGCAGTCATCGTTCCCGGTACGGGAGCGCCGATCAGTTTGCCGATTTTCAACGTCTTATATGTCCAGGGAAAACCGTGGGCGTTCGAATAATTGTCTTCGCACATTAGTACGCATGACGGTTTCAGCCATCTGTTAAACGGATCGTTTCCAATGAACTGTCCGCGCGGAGTGAATTTAGCATACAGTTCTCCACTCAACAAAATTGCCAGGTCCTCATGAAGCCAACCGCCACCGTTATGGCGCGTATCGACAATCACGGCTTCCTTCTCGCGGCAACGACCTAACAGCTCGGAATAGGTATCGCGGAAACTTTCGCTGTTCATGCCTTTGACATGTACATATCCGATCTTTCCGTTCGACAGCTTGTCGACCATCTGGCGCTTCTGTTCCACCCAACGTTTGTAAAGCAAATCGGATTGTGTGCCGTAGGTGATCGGTTTGACTTGTTCTTCGAAACGTTCTTTGGTTGCCGGATCGTAAACGGACAGTAGTACCTGCTTGCCGGCTTTGCCGCTTAATAGCGGATAGTAATCTTCTCCACTCTTGATATTCGTGCCGTCTATCTTTTCGATGATGCAGCCAGGCTTGATCTTGGTGTCGGCTTTTGTCAACGGGCCTTTGGCGATGATTTCTTCAATCTTCAAACCGTCGCCTGTGTAATTGTTGTCATAGAAAGCGCCCAAGCTAGCTGTTGCTGGTGCGGAAGATGCAGAGCGGTAGCGTGCACCGGTATGTGAACCGTTTAGTTCGCCTAACATTTCAGAAAGCATTTCTGCGAAATCGTAGTTATTGTTGATATGCGGAAGAAATTTTTCGTATGCCTTTCCATATCCGGCCCAATTGATACCATGTATTTTGGGATCGTAGAACTTGTCTAATACTTGGCGCCAGGTGTGATGGAATATATATTCGCGTTCTTTCGCCGGGCGATATGAAAATTCGGCTTTGAATGCGATCGGTTTCGTTTTGCTGTCCTTGATTTCGATCTTCTTCAACTGGCCTCCCGAAACGAGGAAAATGTTTTCGCCTTTCTTGTCGGGGAACATCGTTCCACCACCGACACCTTTGATCAGTAGTTTGGTGGTGTTCTCCTTGAAATTGTGTTCCCATAGGTCGTAACCGTTTTCGAATGCGGCGCAATAATATAGCTTGTCGCCTTTCTGCGTCAGGACGGCGTCACCTAAGAATGACGAGTTGACGGTCAAGCGCATGATACGGTCTTTACGATTGGCCAAGTCGAATTTAAGCGGTTCGACCGGCTTATCTGCTTTTTCGTCTTTCTTGTCATCGTCTTTATCCTTGTCTTTCTTGTTGTCCTTGTCTTTTTCGTCCTTATCTTTGTCCTCTTTTTCTTCGTCCAACAAAGCTTGTTCCTCTTTGGTGAGGCGGAACTTGTCGTATGCTTCGCCGTCGAAGAACATGATGTAAATATCATCTTCTGCTCCCCAACTGCCATGACTGCGATAACCGGCCCGGTCAGACGACCAGATCATCGCTTTTCCATCCAGCACCCATTTGGCGTTGTTGTCGGAGTAGCCGCTTTCGGTCAGGTTGGTCATTTCGCCGCTGCCGTCCGCTTTCACCAAAACGATGTCCGTATTGTTCCATCCTCCGATCGCGATATATTTAGCGAGGAACCATTTGCTGTCGGGTGACCATTGATAATATTGATCGCCGTCGGCATACGAATAATTATATTTACCATCCAGGACGGTGCGTACCTGTTTGTTTTTCAAATTAATCACGCGTAGAGTCGTACGGTTTTCCAAGAAAGCGACTTCCTTTCCGTCCGGAGAATACATCGGCTGGAAAGAGGTCTGCGAATTTACCACCAACGGTTCTTCTTTCAATTCCTGTGCGTATGTGAAATATTTGTCGTTCTTGCGTACCAAGCTGCTTTGATAAACGCCCCAGGTTTCGCCCCGTTCGGCCGAGTAAACCAATGAGCGTCCGTCTGGGCTGAAATCGAGATCGCGCTCCTGCTGCGGTGTGTTGGTGATTTGTTTGGTAGTTTCGTAGTCGACCGAGGTTACATATACATCGCCGCGCACGATAAAAGCGACTTCTTTGCCATTAGGGGAAACTGCGATATCGGTGGCTCCGCTTGCCTTGAGTTGATGGATCAGGTCGTTCTCCACCTTATCCGAGATGATCTGTACATCCACTTTCTTAGGCTGTGTACCCTCTTTGACCGTATAGATTTCGCCATCGTATCCGTAACAGAGGTTGCCGTTGTTGTCGGAAGTTAGGAAACGGACGGGATGCATGGTATGATTGGTTATCTGCCGGCTATTTCTGCCGGTCAGGTCGTTTTTGAATATATTGAAACTTCCTTTTTCTTCACTCAGATAGTAGAAGGAAGAACCGTCTGTCGCCCATACCGGATTACGGTCTTCTCCTTTAAAGGAAGTTATTTTTTGGAAGGAGTGTTCCCGATCGAGGGTGCACAACCAGATGTCCCGTGTGATGGAAGACTGGTGGTGTTTACGCCAAGGATCTTCATATCCCTTCTTGTCTTGGTATAAGAGTTTGTCACCCTTCTTGTTCAAAGCTAGGCTTTCCATGGCGAGGGAAGAATAGAGTTCGGGGCGCCCTCCATTGATACCGATCCGGTAGATTTGTGGAAATTGCCCGGAGGGGAATTGGCTGTCTTTCGCATCCTGCTGGATCGCGGCCGAATAGAGAATGTGCTTTGCATCACTGAACGTTTCCGGATATTCATTTGCGGAGTGAGTGGTCAACTGTTTCGGGCTGCCTCCTTCCATATCCATGATGAAGATATCGAAATTTCCGTTCCGGTCAGAAGCAAACGCGATCTTGCTGCCGTCAGGCGACCAGATCGGGCGCGTATCGTGAGCCGGATGGGTTGTTAACTGGGTAGCTTTGCCACCGTTTGCCGGAACGGTGTAGATATCGCCTTTGTAAGTAAAGGCGATCGTTTCACCGTTTGGAGAAATTGCCGGATAGCGCATCCATAGCGGATCATTTTCGGCCAGCACGTTTGCCGTAAACAGTAGTGCTGAAGTTAGGATAAATAATGATTTCATGCTTTGCGTTTTTATGGGTGTAAAGATACGGTATTATTATAAAAAAAGATAGAAATAAACTTAATAGTAGCTGTTTAGTAGTTTATTTCTATCTTTACGAACTCAAAGTGAGGGGTGAAAGAGGTGAATATGCATGAAACAGAGATACATAGCAATACTATAGAAAAACTTAAACGTGGTTCCTATGAGGCGTTCGATACATTATATGATATGTACGCGGATTCTTTGTACGGTTTCGCCTTGCTGCATACGAAATCATCTGTCCAGGCGGAAGATATCGTACAGGATACGTTCCTCAAGCTGTGGAACATGCGTGCCTCCTTGTCTGTTGAAGGCTCTTTCAAATCCATGTTGTTCACGATTGCCAAGAACCATGTGATCGATGTTTTCCGCCAACAAATCAACCGTCCGGATTTTGAAGATTACATACGCTTTTGTGAAGACGAACATCTTTTGGATAACACTTCCGTAGAAAAAATATATTACAATGACTTTATCGACAAGCTGGCGATAGCTAAGCAAAAGCTGACCCCCGCGCAGCGGAACATTTTTGAAATGAGTCGTGAAGAGGGAATGAGCAATGCCGAAATAGCTGCTCTTTCGGATATTTCCGAGCAAACGGTAAAGAATCATTTGTCCGCAGCGTTAAAGATTCTGCGTGAGGAACTTCGGAAATATAATTATCTTTTCGCCCTTTTCATATAAGAAAACTTGAGAAGCTTACTTTCCTTTCCCAAAGCGGCTCTTGGAGTTCCAGATAGTTTCAGCGCTTGGAACTAAAAGTTCGTACGGTGAAACAGAAAGTTTCGCTAAAGGAAACTTCGAGCGTATTATAGGGGAAGAAACAGGAATATGCTTTAGAACATATAAAAACGCCTGGTACTTTTTCGGTACTCCTTCGTGTAACTATAAACAAGCAACAAATTATGACCGATTTATTTGATAAATTATATTCTCAATTCTTAAGCGGAAAGACCAACCGGAAAGACTTCGAGGGCTTCAAGGAGTCCTTGAATCATCTTTCGGACCAGGAACTGGCCGAAAGGATGGAAGCGTTTTGGGATGAGAATACGGTTTATCCGTCTATGGAAGTCGGTCGTAAGCGGGAAATTCATCGGAGACTTCGTCTGCAGATACATCCTCCTAAAATCTCCATACGCTGGTCCCGTATCGTGGTGGCGGCGGCCGTCTTGTCCGTTACGGCGTGGAACTTTTCTCTTCTGCATGAATTGCAAAATGCGAACTCTTCTTTCTTGGCGGAAGTTCCGGCCGGAGATAAGGTGCAGTTGACCTTGCCGGATAAGAGTTCTGTCAAATTGAATTCGGAAAGCTCTTTGTCCTACGCCTATGTCAACGGAAAGCGTGTCGCCCGTTTGAAGGGCGAGGGGTACTTCCAGGTTTCCAAGGACAGGAAACATCCGTTTGTCGTGCAGGTCGGCAATCTGAATATCGAAGTGTTGGGGACTTGCTTCAATGTCTATTCGTATGAGGAGAATGACTTTGTAGAGACTTCCTTGATTGAAGGCTCCGTGCGCCTCTACGATTCCAAGTCGCCTTCTGAAAGTTTTATCCTGAAACCGTCGCAGAAAGCGATCTATTCGAAAAATAATGGGAAAATCAGTTTTCACAATACAGACAATGTAAAAGAAACCGCGTGGACGCAGAATCATCTGGTGTTCGAATCGGAGAAGTTGGGTTCGGTGTTCCAAAAGATCGAAAGATGGTATGGTGTGCATATTGACCTGCTATGTCCGGAGATTGCGAACGATCAGATTTCCGGCTCTTTTAAGGACGAACAACTTCCGTATGTCATGGAAGCTTTGAAATTTCAATATGGATTTAATTATGAGATCACAGGAAACAATGTTACGATTAATAAGTCTAACCAATTAAAAATAAAATGAGCCTATGAGATGAACAGGTGAAATCTAAGAAAAAGTGTTTTTAAAAATCAATTGTTTAATTCTAACTTAAGTCTATTTATCATAGTCATGAAGAAAGTATTTCGGAGTGCAGCACTCCTGTTTTTGTGTACAACCATGTACGCACAGGACATTTCGCAAACAATGTCAATGAATTTGCAAAATGTCACATTAAAAGAATTTTTTAAGAATCTGGAGGCACAGACTTCTTTTTCGGTTGTTTACCGGGATATTATCCTGAGTGAAAATCCTGATGTAGTCGTTTCTGCTTCCAATCGCCCGTTAAAGGATATCCTGTCTCAGGTACTGGAAAAACACGGCCTTTCCTACAAAGTGAGTAATAAGACGATCGTTATCGTTAAGGCAGAAGCGCAGGCTCCCGTGAAACAGCGAAAAACCAAGAAAATATCTGGTGTGATTACCGATGAAACAGGTCTTCCGGTAGCTGGAGCGAATATCGTAGTCAAGGGAACGACTAATGGGACCATTTCGGATATGGATGGAAACTTCTCTTTAGAGGCTGCTCCGGGGGAGATGTTGGAAATATCCTATATCGGTTTTTTGCCTATGGAAGTAAAGATCGATAACAAGAATACGTTTGACATCCTGATGAAAGAGGATGCACAAGGTTTGGATGAAGTTGTCGTGATTGGTTATGGTACGGTAAAGAAAAGAGATTTGACTGGAGCTGTCGCTTCTGTCAATGCTGCCAAGATTTCAGCTGTTCCGACCTCTACGGCATCGGAAGCCTTGCAGGGACGTATTCCGGGGGTTGTCGTTTCGAACGCCAACTGGTCGCCAGGCTCTACTCCGAACGTGATGATCCGTGGTAAACGTTCGATCACGGCAAGCAATGATCCGTTGTATGTGATTGATGGTGTTCCCGTTACTGGCGGTATTGGCGAAATCAGCCCGTCGGATATAGAGTCGATGGAAGTGTTGAAGGATGCGTCGGCAACAGCAATCTATGGTGCTCGTGGTGCGAACGGTGTTATCCTGATTACGACCAAGCAGGGGAAATCAGGCAAGACTCAGATCGATTATAACGGATATGTCGGGGCGCAGACAATTTTGAACCAGCTCGATTTTTGGGATGGTCCGGAATATGCCGAATATACGCGCGAGTCTTATCGCAATACGAGCAATAATTCGATCCGCTACAACTCGGATGTGGCTTCAAAGGAGCAGGATATGGTTTGTCCGGGATTTACACGTGACCCGTCGATCATGGAATCGGTCATGATGGGTTGGGGTGACGATGGCGTTTACTATCCGTCCCATGTGCGTACGACCCGCTATATGGATCATGTGACCCGCACCGGTATGGTGACCGACCATCAATTGAGTATCCGAGGTGGTGGCGAACGGACGAACTTCTTGGCTTCCGCTACTTACAATAAGAATAACGGCATTTTCAAGGATGAGGATTATGAACGTTATTCGATCCGTTTGAATCTGAACCACGAAATCAACAAATATGTGAAGATCGGGGCGCAGACGCAATATTCGCATGCCATTCAGCAACGCGGGGCCGGACTTGCCAGTGGTTGGCGTTTAAGCCCGTTGGCTCAGTTGTGGGATGAGAATGGCGAGATTATTCCGTTACCAGGGTCTTATAATGTCTACAATACGATGATGGACCTTGTTCCGGGTGCAGTGGACCGTCCTGTGAAAACAACCCGTTACCTGGGTAGCTATTCTCTGGATATCAAACTGCCGGTCGACGGACTGAAGTTCCGCTCTAACCTGGGCCTCGATGCCCGTACCGTACAGGACTACGAATTCTGGTCCGCTAAAACGAGTAATCGTGGCATGGGGACTTCTTATGCGAAGAATGCCGTTGACAAATACACGATGTTTACTTTGGAAAACATGCTTTTCTATGATAAGACGTTCAACGACAAACACACCTTGGGCGTGACTTTATTGCAGTCCATTCAAGAAGACAAAAGGGAAAGTGTGAACGTCGCAATGGAGAATCTGCCGGCCGATAACCTGAAATATTATGATCTGGGGTCGGGCTTGGTGACCAATACGATCGGCAGCTCGATGATCAAGTGGAATATGGCTTCTTTCATGGGACGTATCAATTATAACTATTTAGGACGTTACCTCCTGACGGTTTCTGCCCGTTATGACGGTTCGTCTCGTCTGGCTGACGGACACAAGTGGGTGCTTTTCCCTTCTGCCGCATTGGCATGGCGTATCAATGAAGAATCTTTCATGTCGAGTACATCCGGATGGTTGGATAACCTGAAATTAAGACTTGGTTTTGGTAAGACTGGTAATTCGGCCGTAGATCCTTACCAAACGAAAGGTACGTTGTCGTTGATTCGTTATCCGTTTGACAATGGTGGAACTCCAACGATCGGATATGCCCCGAATGCGATGGCGAACAGTCTGTTGACTTGGGAAACGACGGACCAGTGGAATTTGGGTATCGATTTCGGTGTGTTGAGAGGACGTATCAACGGGACGATTGACTTGTATATGCAGAATACACATGATTTGTTGCTGAAACGCCAGTTACCGGTTGTTTCCGGTTTTCCCGATGTGCTATCGAATGTGGGTAAAACGCGTAATAAGGGTATAGAAGTTTCTATCAACTCTATGAACATCAATTCGAAAGACTTCCAGTGGACAACTGATTTGATGCTGTCTTCCAACAAGGAAGAAATCGTTGAACTGTATAATGGCAAGAACGACGATATCGGTAGCAAATGGTTTATCGGCCAGCCGGTGAATGTTCATTATGACTACCGGAAAGTAGGTATCTGGCAGAACACGGAGTCAGATCTTGCCGAGATGGCAAAATTCGCCGCCAACGGTACGGAGTTTGCTCCGGGCGATATCAAGATACAGGATGTGAATGGCGACTATAAGATTACGGATGCCGATAAGCAAATTCTGGGAAACCCACGTCCGAAGTTGATTGCCAGTATGGTGAATACTTTCAACTATAAAGGTTTCGACCTGTCGGTCTTTTTATATGCGAGTTTCGGTGCTATGCTGTATAATGATATTTATGCTGTGGAACATTGCGGACGTAACGGCGGTGTGAAAGTAGACTACTGGACACCGAATAACCCGACGAACGCTTATCCTCGTCCGAGTATCGATGAGGAGCGCCCGATCTACATCACATCCACTTATTATGAAAAAGCGGATTTCTTGCGTGTAAAGACAATGACATTGGGATATACCTTGCCGAAGACCTTGACCAATAAGTTCCTGGTGGAGAAACTGCGTGTTTATTTTACAGCCCAGAATCCGTTTATCTTTACCAATTATACGGGTATTGATCCGGAAGCAGCTAAAGTAAATTCGGCCGGTAATCCTGAAACCAACGGTAGTGGTTTCGGCACTCCGAGTGTCAGTTCCTGGATTTTTGGTATAAACTTGACTTTGTAATTTTAATCTTAATAAATCAAAGAATGAAAATGAAATCTGTATATTGCTATATGCTGGCAGGCCTGATGTTATCTGCTTCAAGTTGCAGTAGTTGGTTAAGCGAAGACGATGCACCGGTGATGTCGTACGATTATTATGAAACGGAAGCCGGTGTAAATGCAGCCATTACGGCAGCTTACGGTTTCCTTCGTTGGGGAGTTGGTGGTGAACGTTTCGATGTATTGACCGAATTAGGAACCGATTTGTTCACGGAAGGAGAAGATGGTAGTAATCGTGAATCGTATAATAAATATGCGACACAGTTGAATCCGGACGACGGTATTCTGTATGAAATGTGGGAAAATCACTACAAAGGGATTAGTGATGCCAATATCGCCATGCAGAAGATTCGGGATTCCCAAGACTTGTTGGAGAGTGTGAAAATACAAAGTTATGCCGAAATGCAATTTATCCGCGCCTATTTATATTTTGATTTGGTGCAGCAGTTTGGGCGTATTCCTTTGGTCACGGAAGGTAGTTTCGAGATTCGGACGGACTTCAAGCGTGCTCCGATCGCTGATGTTTATAATGTTATTATCAGTGATTTACGTAATGCCGCCGAAAATTTACCGGAGAAGGCTTCTGTTTTAGGACGTGCCACACGTTACTCAGCTGCCCATTTGTTGGCGAAGGTTTATCTGACTCGTGGTAGCGCAGTCAAAGATGCGCGTGGTCAGAAAGCGACAGATATGGATAGTACGCTTTATTATGCTGAGCAAGTGATCAACAGTGGAGCTTATGCTTTGCAAGAAAACTTCTCCTCTCTGTGGGATATCAAGAATCAGGGGAACTCCGAAGCTGTGTTTGCCGTGCAGTTCACAACCGAGCCGATGTTTAACGGAGATGGTAACAAGCAGCATCTCTATTGGCTGTCTTGGTATGAAGATCAGCCGGGTATGTTGAGAGATATTGAAAACGGTCGTCCGTACCGTCGTCACGTGGCAACAAAGAAAACGATGGACGATTTATTCGATCGTTTGCATGATTCACGTTTTTATAAGAGTTTCAAATGGGTCTACTATGCAAATAATGTAAGCACGCTGCCTGTTTGGGAGTCGCTTTCTTATGACGGAAACGTCTATTTTACGCCGGATCCTTCTAAAGGGCAAATAGAGGGCGAGTTGAAATTCCAGCATGGCGATACGGCGATTTATTATACGATGCAGGAAACAGGGCTTGCTTCTAATAGTGACGAGATGCGGAAATTGCGTGCTGACTATACTTATTCTTATTTCCCTCGCGAAATGCATTCGATCCGTTATTTTCCGTCACTGGTGAAATACCTTGATCCGAGCCGTCCTTCTGTGTCTGAAGAAAAGGGATCTCGCGAATGGGTGCGTATGCGTTTGGGAGAAACGTATTTGTTGGCAGCGGAAGCTGCCGGTCGTAAAGGTGATTTCGACAAGGCTGCTGAATATATCAATGTGATCCGCAAGCGTGCCGCTTGGGCCGAAGGTGAGCAAAAAGACCAGCAGATCTGGCTTTTCGAAGGTGGAGTGAACGATACGAAGAGTACGTATGATGCACTTAAAGTTTCTCCGGCTGATCTACAAGGTGATTTTATCGAATTTATTCTGAACGAACGCGGACGTGAATTACTGGGAGAAACCAATCGTTGGGAAGATTTGGTTCGTTGTGAACTGCTGTATGATTGGGTGAAGAAATACAATCCGGATGCAATCTACATTAAACCGTATCACAAACTTCGTCCTATCCCGCAGAAACACATCGACCGTCTGAATCCTGTTGGTGAGCTCAGTGAAGAACAGAATGAAGGTTACTATTGATGTCTGTCTTTAGAGATAAAGCGATATAAAAAGTAGGTATTAGTTAAAAGTGGCCGGCTACAATGGAATAGATGATATTCCGCCGTAGCCGGCTTTTTCTGTGTTTTTTCTAAAGAACCTTGAAAAAAGGAAGGAGGAATATCGGATTTTTGAATCTTCTGTTTATCTTTGTCGTGTACAGTAAGCAGGATAAAGCGTTATCGCTGGTACAACTTTGGTGGTGAACACGAAAGTTTATATATTATCTCTTGATTGAAACCTCGAAATTTCTAGATAACTAGTGGATAGTATGTGAATTTTGTTCGCGTTTTTTCTTGTCATGCAAGATGGGTGTTTATGCACTTGCGTATTCAAGATAAAAAACGTGGGTAATTATTGCATACAACTAGTTATAGGTTATTCGAGGTCCTTAATCGAGTGTATGTTACTAATTCCCACGTTTCTTTATAATAACCATCTAATTGGGGAATTGTTGGATATATGGGATTTTTTCAGGTCGAATTTAAGTAAATATGGAATTACCTTTATCTATTTCAAATCTTCAGGAGCAATGGTTGCTATCTTTTTTGAAAAAACTTGATCCTGCCAATATTACTGAGCTTTTTTGGCAATTGCGGCCTTATGTAGTCTTGCATCATGTGGAGTTTAAGGAGTCTTCGTTTTCTTTTTCATCAGTTGGTATTATTAATTTTGTAGATATTGTCGGTTTTGTCCGTAAGAATGATACTTTGGGTATTCTGTTGAGGAACGGCTGTTTCTATTTGTTTTCTGCAGTAAGTATGGACCGGCAGTGCATATTGGTTTGTGATCCTGAATTTTATAAGCAAACGGGAAGAAGGTTAGGAGGCTGGTCTCTTTTTGTCGCGAAACGGCAATTATTGTGGTGGAAAATAAAGGAATATCTGCATCGGAATATATTTTGATGCTTTACTTTTTTTACCTTTGTCGATTGACTAAACGATAATTAGGTATGAAGAAGAAACTTATCTTTTCTTTATTGGTTTTGGCTGGTGTCCCTTCACTGTCGATGGCGGTGGACGAAGCGCGTCTGTTGCGTTTCCCGGCTACGAACGGTAATGAGATTGTTTTCTCGTATGCGGGCGACCTCTACAAGGTTCCGGCTACGGGTGGCGAAGCCAGGCGCCTGACTTCGCATGTGGGGTACGAAATGTTTCCTCGTTTTTCACCGGACGGCAAAACGATTGCATTCACCGGGCAATACGATGGTAATACAGAAGTGTATACCATGCCGGTGACGGGTGGAGAACCGCTGCGTGTGACCTATACGGCAACAAACAGCCGGGATGACTTGGGTGATCGTATGGGACCGAACAATATCGTGATGACCTGGACGCCTGATGGCAGTCGGATTGTGTATCGCAACCGCATCAGCGATGGCTTTAGCGGAAAGTTGTTCACGGTGGAAAAGGAGGGTGGCTTGTCTGAAGCCATACCTCTTCCTGAAGGTGGATTCTGCAGCTATTCTCCCGATGGTAAACAGTTGGCTTATAACCGTGTCATGCGGGAGTTCCGTACCTGGAAATACTACAAAGGCGGGATGGCGGATGATGTCTGGATCTATAGTTCCGATAAGAAGACAGTCGAAAACATTACGGACAATCCTGCACAGGACATTATCCCGATGTGGATCGGCGATGAAATCTTCTTTCTTTCCGACCGTGACCGAACAATGAACATCTTTGTTTATAATACGAAGACCAAACAGACGGACAAAGTCACTGACTTTACCGAATACGACGTAAAGTTCCCAAGCGCAAATGGCAATACGATCGTTTTCGAAAATGGCGGCTATATTTATAAGATGGATGCTGGGAGTAAGAAGCCCGAAAAGGTGAACATCACCTTGACTTCCGACAATATTTACGCCCGTAGCGAAATTAAGGATGGAGCTGACTATATTACCGAGGCCTGCCTGTCGCCCGACGGTGAACGTTTAGTGGTGACTGCCCGTGGCGAAGTGTTCAACTTGCCGGTTGAGAAGGGTGTGACAAAGAATATCACCCGTTCGCCAGGAGCACACGACCGCAATGCGCAATGGTCGCCCGACGGCAAATTCATCGTCTATATTTCGGATGCGACCGGAGAGACAGAACTCTATATGCAGGATGCCATTGGAGGTGAACACGTCCAGCTGACAAAGGATAATGACACTTATATCCGCGGTTTTGAACTAAGCCCGGATTCCAAAGCGGTTGTTTATACGGATCGTAAGAACCGTATGAATCTCTTGGACGTTGCTACAAAGCAGGTGACGACCTTGTTGCAGGACCCGATGGGCGAGCCGCGGGGAGTGACTTTTTCGCCGGATAGTAAGTGGCTGACTTATACCCGTACAGGGAACAATGAATATAGCATCGTTTATGTTTATAATCTGGCTGAAAAGAAAGAATACCCGGTGACAGACAAGTGGTATGATTCCTCTTCCCCGGTATTCAGTACGGACGGTAAATATCTGTTTTTTGCATCTGCCCGTGATTTTAATCCGACTTATGGATCGCTGGAATGGAACCATGTCTATAATAATATGTACGGGGTTTATTTGACGTTGTTGTCCAAAGATACTCCTTCGCCTTTCATTGAGAAAGATGCGGAAGTCGCTGTTGCTAAAGAGGAATCAAAGAAAAATACATCGGTTAAGAAGGAGGAGACAAGGAAAGAAGAGCTTGCCACTTCTGTTGTCAAGATCGATTTCGATGGGATTACGGATCGTGTCGTCAAGTTGCCGGTGAGTCCTTCCTATTATGGGAATTTTTATTCAGACGGAAACAAGGTTTACTACTGGGGACGTGGTGGTACGAGAGTATTCGACTTGAAAGAGCAGAAGGAAGACGTGGTGGCCGATGGCGCTTCTATGGGTGTCGAACCCGGTAGCAAGAAAGTGCTCTTCTTCAAAGGCGATGCTCTTTATGTGACGGATATTCCTTCGGGAAAGGCAGACTTGGGTGATCCGGTGAACTTATCGAATATGAAGATTGCGGTCGATTATCCGAAGGAATGGGCGCAGATTTTTGATGAGGCATGGCGGGCTTATCGCGATGGTTTCTATCTAGAGAATATGCATGGGGTAGATTGGAATGCGGTCAAAGCAAAATATCAGGTGCTTGTCCCATATGCCAAGACACGTCTGGATTTGAACTACATCATCGGTGAAATGATCGGCGAACTGAACTGTGGTCATGCATATGTGAATCCGGGTGAAGTAGAACGTCCCGACAGGATAAAGACGGGGCTGTTAGGCGCTGAGATCTCCCGTGATAAGAGTGGTTTCTTCCGTTTGGAAAAGATCTTGCCGGGCGCTTCCTGGAGCAAGTCGTTGCGTTCTCCGTTGACGGAGCCGGGCATTGAGGCGAAGGCTGGCGAGTTTATCGTGGCGATCGACGGTGTGCCGACAAACAGTGTGAAAGACATGTATTCGTTGTTGGTCGGCAAGGCTGGTGTCCCGACGGAGATTTTGTTGAACAGCAAACCGCAGTTGGAGGGAGCACGCAAAACCGTGATCAGTCCGCTGGAAGAAGAATATTCTTTGTATCATTATAACTGGGTACAGGATAATATTAAGAAAGTCGACAAAGCATCGAACGGCAAGATCGGCTATATCTATATTCCGGATATGGGTGTGACCTGAAAAGTCACGTAATTGATTGTTAAACAGCAATGTATATTGCAA
>ERZ860388.862-NODE-862-length-22287-cov-6.642452_pt1 | contig 22287 bp, 19 predicted proteins | sample MGYA00509978_ERZ860388 | MGnify/ENA primary metagenome ERZ860388 (study PRJEB30046, sample SAMN00715225) | human gut metagenome | study: EMG produced TPA metagenomics assembly of the A metagenome-wide association study of gut microbiota in type 2...
TGTTGTCAGCTTTGTTTTTATATCGATGATGAGATGGAACAAAAAGTGATGTCGTTTCTGCCTAATCTTTCCTTGTCGCGCTGGCATCCTTTATTTGCTGACGTAAATGTGGCAGGAATAAGTAAAGCAACCGGCCTTTCGGTATTTGCTGATTATTATGGGATCGGAATGACGGAAATAATGGCTTGCGGCGATGGTGGTAATGATATTCCTATGTTGAAAGTTGCCGGAATCGGAGTGGCTATGGGAAATGCATCGGAGATAGTCAAGGCTTCAGCCAATTTTGTTACTGATACGGTGGAGAATGACGGGCTTTGTAAAGCGCTGAAACATTTTGGAATTATTTAATATTGGGTACTCTATAGCTTAATATTATAGGTGTTATTCCCCTATTGCTTATTCTTCGCCATTTCTGCTTTGTCCGTTGCTGTTGTTTTTACCTGTTTGGGAACAATTAGTTATCTTTTATTCTAGTTGGAGGATGGCTATAAAAAGGAAAAATTCCTGCAAGTGAAGCACTTACAGGAATTTTCAGTGGACCAGCCTGGGCTTGAACCAGGGACCTCCAGATTATGAGAACGGCAAAGTGATATTCAGCGATAGTCCATTTTATCAAATTCTATTGTGTATCAATTAGTTCGATTTTCTCCACTTCCTATAAAACTCACTAAATCCCCCTAACTGGAACCGTTTGTTTTCGCATTGTTTTCGCAGAAATGGTAGAGAAATACATAAAATAGGCAAGACAATGCTGTTTTCTAGTAACAAAAAATCACAAGAAACATCCTACTATACAATAAAAATCTATAACTTTGAATTTTAAAAGTAAATTATATTAGTTGTCTATTATAATTAGGCGACAACATATCGACCTATATCAAAAATATATGGCAAAAGAAGGATTAAATAAAAAAACAATATCTCAGCTCGTTCCTGCGGGTAAAACATGGGCATTATGTGTTGGTGCTGGCATATCATTCCCGATTTTTCCATCATGGAATACTTTAGCGGAAAGAATTATTTTACACAGTTCTCCAAATTCTATTAACATCATAAATGAGATAAATAGCTATTTTTCATCTGAAGTCATAATACAATCCTGTTATGAACAATTAAGATCGGAAAATAAAGATATAAAATTCCCTGAAATACTAGCAGAACTACTTTATAAAGATTTATTAAAATCAGTCAACCAAAGAGATAGAGATTTGTTGTGTAAATGTTTATCAACACAAGTACCTTCCCCTAATTTGGATTGGAATAGATTTCTTACACTTATAAAACAACTATCACCTGTAAGCTCAATAGATTTAGCTCAATTAGTTATAGAAGCCTATAAGAAAGATGCTGGTTTAAATAGTATAATTACTTTTAATGCAGAAACTCTTTTCCCTACACTTATAAATGCTTATGCCCAAATTAGCTTGAAGAAAAATGACAAAATATTGGATTATATAACAGAACCTACAACTTCTCATTATCGCGGTAGGATACCTTTTTATTTTTGTCATGGATTAGTTCCTTTGCCAGGAAGTAAGCAAAAATGGATGAATGCTTCTGATAAACAGGTTTTCCTAGAAAATGAGTATTTACAACTTGCAAATAATGCTTTTTCCTGGCAGGCAATAAGTTTTTATAATATCTTATCTACTAATACCGTTTTTTTTATAGGTTTGTCATTTCGAGATGCAAATGTCAGAAGGTGGCTTTCCTGGTTGCATAAGGCCAAAGTTGATACTATCAATAAATATGGCGGCGCAAATGAAAGTACCACTCATTATTGGATTGAAAAATCTCCAGAATCTTCTCAATTGAAAAAATGGTATGAAGCTTCGGTTGCGCATCTAGGTATAAGATTAATCTGGATAACAGAGTGGACAGAGGTTGCTTCTATAATTAGAACATCGGTTGAAAATTTACGTACATGATATTGTAATAAGTTATAGTTTTTAATCTTCTTATTGTACAATAGTGAAAATAATTTATTACCTTTGCATCATTATATAAGGTGAGCCATGACACAAAATGTGCTCTTTCCCTAGAAAGGAAAAGTGAGTTTGCCTAACCTTCGTGGGAAGGTTATTCCATTCCGATGAATCGAAGCGTAGAGGGAGTGCTAGTCGGAGGGCACTCTATGACAAACGAAACGCGAGAGTTGCTTCAGGGGTTGAGATCGATTAGCAGAAGCCCGGTTACCAGTCAGCGACAGGAGACAACGAGATTGCACCGCTGCATATAACGACAATGTTTTTATCCTTCTAAGGATAGGAACTCTGTGGTTATATGCAGCGTTTTGTGTATGTACGCCTCACATCGCAAAGCGGCTGTATTCAGAGGTTATGTTGAACATAAACAATGAATGCAATGGAAAAATTGACTAAGTCCTTATCTCTTTTCAAAGAGCGTGGTTGTACCGTTTCACTTGCCCTTGATATTCGAACCAACAGGAGGAAATCAAGTGAGTACCCTTTATCTGTGCGTTTTACATTAGAACGTAGAGCTTTTTATTATCCCGTTGGTGGGTCTTATACTGCAAAAGAGTTTTCGGACATTTGTAGTGCTGTAAAATGTAGGAGCGAGAACTACAAGTTGCAAAAGGAATGGAAGGACACGTTTATTCCCAAGTACAAGGAAATCTTGATGAATCTGAACAAGGGAGGCATCCTCACATACGAAATGGTACGTCGATGTATAATAGACGGTGAAGAAGCAACATCCATAGATGACAACGCTACTGTCTCTCAATCTTTTGTTGGCATTTGGGAGCAAGTCATCCATGACCTCCGAACAGAAGATGGCGGAGTACGCTTTACCACAGCCGAAAGTTACGAGTGTTCTCTCAAATCATTCAGAAAGATTCTTGGAGAGAATGCCATAAAAGGCTTTTGTATCAGTGCGGCAGAACTTCAGAAGTGGAAGGATGGTATGCACAATGGGGTAAAAGATGAAAATGGTGCGATTGTCGGGAAAATCAGCGACACTACGGCCGGTATTTATTTGCGTTGTTGCCGTGCCGTATGGAACAGGTGTGTGCATGAGGGCTACCTCAAAGATGTTCCTTATCCCTTTTCTAACAAGAAAGAGAAAGGCTTGGTAAGCATTCCCAAGAGCGCAAAGCGCAAGCAGAGTTTCCTGAACGTAAACCAGATGACAGAGCTTTATAACCTTTTCGTTTCAAAGCAATACCCCGAACATTGGACGGAAGATTATATGAAACGTGCCCATTATTCATTAGGGCTGTTCCTTGCGCAATACCTGTGTAATGGTTTCAACATGGCTGATGCCGGACGTCTGACTTACAACAGTTATTATTACCAGACAGAAGGCAAGGCGTTCCGCTTCAATCGCAAAAAGACTTCCCGAAGATGCCCCGATGGTTCCGAGGTGATAGTTCCTATTATCCCTCCCTTACAATATATCTTGGATGAGATTGCTGCGCCTCCGACTCGTGATGGCTTGGTGTTCCCCGACATATTAAAGGGATCGGAGACAGAAGAACTGCGCCGCAAATACACGGTACAAGAAAACTCAAACGTGAAAGACCGAGTCATCAAGATTTGCCATGAGGCATTGAATTGGGATAAGTCCATCTGTCCGTCCGGCACATGGTGCCGACACTCGTTTGCTACTAATCTGCATAATGCCGGAGTGGATATGGATTATATCTCTGAAAGCATGGGGCATTCAACTTCTGATCATGCCATTACTCAAATCTACATTGAGCATTATCCTCTCGATATACAGATGCAAAACAATTCAAAACTGCTAAACTTGGATAACACTTCTGAAAGGGATGCTCTGTTAGCGAAGCTGGCAAGCATGTCCACAGAAGAATTGCTCAAACTATTCAGATAACCTTAATCAGTAATACAATGATAAACTTCATAGAGAGGATAAAATCCTATTCCAAAAGAAAGGATACTGCTGATATGGCTATTCGTGCGTGGAAATCGGCCAATGAGGAAGCGTATGCCAACTTTTGTAAGCGCATAGATGCTGTGGCTAAAGGTAACATATCAGTTATGATGGACATGTATCTGATGATGCGGGATTGCGTACCACCTGAAGCCCTGATGATGTATAACTGGCTCTCTGATTTTGTAAACGGCAAGGATGTGTCAGACATTGCAAACCAACAATGGGCTGGCCAATATACCGAGACCATCGCCAGATGTATCACCAACATGCGTTTGTGGATAGGCATCAATGTGAAAACAGGTACGGTAGAACTGCTCACTTCTCCAAAGTCAGGGCTACTGATGGTTCATTCTGAAACACCTATTGAAATATGGAATCGTCTGCCGCAGGAGTTAAGGTCCTACTTGATTGGGCAATTAGATATGTTCATGAGAAACAGCAAAGGATGTTATCTGTTGAGCAAACTGGAAAGAAAAATGGTTTATCAGTTCCTGACCTATATCTCTCAAATTGTTTTCCTCTTTCATGCAGTATTCATTGGTGGGTTCATGGCTAACCTGTATGACCGTGTAATGGAAAAGAAAGAGGATTTGGCTTATTGTATGTATTATTTCGTGGTATTTGACCACGGTCTTTCACGTATGGCCAAATTACTTAACCGTCTGTTGAACAGTGAAGAGGTTGACCATGGCGATATACTTCTTGTAAAGTCATGCGTTACCCTGCTTGTAAATGGAAGTATAGAGATGGGCGCAGAAACCAAAGCGGATTGGGAAAACACCGTTGAGAAGTGTAACCCAGAAATCTGGAAGGAGGTGATGTTTGCCTTACGAAAAGTAAAAGGCAGGCGAGGCAATAGAAAGGTGATACAATCATTGGATGATATTCTTTTGGGCGACAAGGAACGTATCAAGCTGGGTATCCTTTTGTTTCTTGAAGAGAATACAGAGGACATAAGTCTTGCCTATCTGTTGAAATCATTGGTAAAGTCTGGCAAGATAAAAGCGTCCACAAGATACATGACATTCCACCGTGCCATAGAACAGTTCTCTCAACGACATTACGGGCACGACATTCCACAGAAGCGGTACTGGGAAATCAAAGAACTTACGTTGAACTCACCTCAAAGAGGAAGCAGTTACACCAAAGCAAAACGGATAATAGACCGATGGACGGACTATTTTGCCAATAACGGGTAGTTGGGAAATCCAGCTATCCGTTTTTTACAGCAAACATCTGTTGTAATTCGGTCGGTAAAATTAAGGTATAAATAAACCGACCAACACACAGAGTTTCATACACTACCTTTGCTTGCGAAATCGGTTTCACAGAGTTGAACCGAGGCTTAAAGTATTTAATCATCAAACAAGTAAAGATATGGAAGAAAAACTCAATTTTACCCAACTACTCCAAAAGCCCATCGCCATGATGACGGGTGAGGAGCTTTGCTTTCTCATCACTAAAAGTGTGGAAAGTACAGAAGTGGCCATTCCCCAAGTGGCATCCAAAGGCAACTACTATGGTATAGAGGGTATCGCCCGTGTATTCGGTTGTAGCGTACCCACCGCCAACCGCATTAAGAAAAGCGGTATCATAGATAAAGCTATCACACAGATAGGACGAAAAATCGTAGTGGATGCAGACCTTGCGTTGGCTTTGGCAAAGGAATCAGGTGGCATTCGCATCAAAGAATAGGTGTATGGAAGATGATTGGAAAAAGAATCTGGCAACAGACAGTTACGGAAATCCTGCTCGTTCCATCAGTAATCTCCGGCTTATTTTCACACTGGATGAGAATCTTAGTCAGATAAGGTACGATACCTTCTGTCAGGACGATGTATGTTTCTGCCCTTTGTTCCGCAATGTCAACGGAAACAAGATAGATGAAGAGTCGGCAGGAAAGATACAGGATTATTTGGAAAGGACATACAGAATACGTCTGACGCAGAATAAGGTATTTGAGATATTGAAGACCACTTCTTCTGAACGGAGTTTCAATCCTGTACAGGGATTCATCGCACAAGAGACATGGGACGGACAACCTCGCATAGCCACAACCATCATAGATTATCTTGGAGCGGATGACACTCCGCTTGTTAGGGAACAGACAAAACTTTGGTTCGTGGCGGCTGTAGCAAGAGTATTCAATCCAGGTTGCAAGTTTGACAACGTACTGACCTTGCCCGGTCCCCAAGGTATTGGTAAAAGCACCTTCTTCAAAGCCATCAGTGGGAGATGGTTCAACGATTCATTCTCTTTCGCCAGTGGTGACAAGGAGAAAGTGGAGACCATAACCAACGGTTGGATTATTGAAATCAGTGAGTTGAATGGTTTAAAACGGGCGAATGACGCGGAAGCAGCCAAGGCTTTTCTAAGCCGTTGCAGTGATTATATGCGTCCGGCTTATGGGCATAAGGTGGTGGAGTTCATGCGGCATAATGTTTTTGCTGCGACTACTAATGAAATGAACTTCCTACAAGGAGACAATGGAAACCGCCGATGGTGGATTATCCCTGTCAAAGGCAGCGGTCATGTGTCAGATTGGTTGGATGATTTGCAGTGTTCCGTTCCTCAACTTTGGGCAGAGGCATACGCATATTATCGACAAGGAATGAAACTCTACTTGTCACCGGACATGGAGAATGAGGCCAACGAGGTGCAGATGCAACATTCCAACATTCTTGTTGACCCAATCATGGAGGACATAGAAATGTATCTGGAACGTGAGGTTCCCGTGCAGTATGCAAATTGGATGATTCCGACACGACTGGCTTATCAGAAAGGAGCATACTCAGAACCAAATTCCACAATGACCTCACTCAATATGGTTTGTGCCCGGCAGATTATAGAGGAACTGCCCAATGATTTAGTCAGACGAAATCCGTCCAAATACACTTCGCAATACCTCAACCGCCTGATGTCCATGTTTCCCAATTGGAAACGGAGTGAACAGGAGAAGGTCAAGGGGCTGCATCCAGCCTACTGCGATAAGACGGGACGGACGAAATACCCATGGGTGAGGGTGGACGCTCCAAGTGAAGAGTCCTGCGCAACGCTGCCAAGTGAACTGGAATTACCATTTTAATTTCAAAATAAGGGAAAAGAAAAAACCAATGTCCCCTTGTCCCCCTTTTGCCCTCGAAAAAGAATAAAAACAGGAAGTAAGCAAAATAGAAAATTATAAAAAACGCTTGGGACACGGGACAATATAAACCAACAATATGAGGAAAGAAGAACTTATCAAACAGCTACAAGAATGTGACCCGTTGTTGGCAAATGCGGTCAGCCACATGGTTACGTATGTTCAAGACCGTTATCCCTCCACCTTTCCAAGCAAGGAACAGACCGAGGCGGTGAACAATTACCTACGAAGTGTCCATGCCGATGGAGACGGAAGTATATCAGAACGGAATTGTGAACACCGCCGTATCGCTTCACAGAACATTACCATTGCCGCCATCCGTATATTAGACAGCCGTCAACTTGACAGGCTTCAAGACGTGCTTGACCACATCGCATACGACAAGGAGTATTATGTGCCGGAGAGAGGTTACGGTATGCACCGCTGACTTTCTCTTTTGGCTGCACCATTTATAAACCATCTCAAATTATACAGACGATGAAAACAGATTTGAACTATTGTATAGTGCTTTCGTCAGAGCAACTTGCGTATCTGGCAGGAAGCAAATACGGCATTGACCGTATGAAGATATTGCACCGACTTATTGAAGCGGCTGTGTTGGAAGAAACCGACTATGCCATAAAAGGATTTTCCACAACCTTACAAGTGGGGCAAGCCATCCTTTCGGAAGTGGATTTGTCCTGCAAGTTAGGCTATGACAAAAAGACCATATCCCGCGTACTTAACAAGATGAACCAGTTGGGAATTGTCGCATCTACGCAGAACAACCGAACAAGCGTTCATACCCTGAAATGTATATCGGCATGGATGGAAAATGGCAATCGTATAGACAATCCTTTCTATGTTCGAATCAAAAACCGACAAGAGGAAGGAGAGAATACAGGCGCACTATCCAATGATGCGAAGCCTCTTTTACCAACACCCCCGCTGGAGGAAAACGTTTCCAATTCTAATGATTACAGTCAATCAGAAGTAATGAATGAGGGCTGTATTTCTGACACTGATTTTTCCTTTGAAGACAAATTACCTGTTATATCAGACAAAGGGGAACTACTCTCGTCCTCTTTTTCTTTCCCTTCTGCTTCGGTTTCTCCACCGCCTGCGAGAGAGGAAGAATCTAACGAGGATGTTTCAGCAGATGGTCAGACATAATCATATTGGATATGGCGGTAGAGCCTATATTTTGTGCGGGGTCTTGCAAGAAGTTCCTATGTCGCACAAATTCGTTACACTCATCCGTACTACATAGGCGTATTCCGGCAGTCGCAAGCTCCCACCCTGCTGTCCCTTTTTAGATTGATGTCTCACCCATAACATAACAAAACATGAAGAAAAAGAATATCAACAATGAAGCTGACGAAGAAAACGACAAGAAAGTTATAAAGCGTACCCTGCGACTTGAAGCCAGAGTAACGGAACAGGAATACGCCAAAGCGAAAGAACTTGCCAAGACCTGCGGTTTATCCATGAGCAACTATGTGCGCCGCACTGCTTTAGGGCAGCATCCACGGCAACGGTTGTCTGAGCGTGAGGTAGAAGCCTTATGCAGTCTGACGGATGCAAGGGGCGACCTTATCCGTATTGCGGCAGCCGTGAAATCCATCCAAGCGGACAAACGAGCCATATACTTCCGCGACACACGCTTTGTAGAGCGATGGATGATAGCAGCTACACAGCTTATTAACCGCTGGGGCCAGATAAAGAATTACCTAACAGAATAAAAATCCTTACCTATTATGATAGCAAAAGCCAGTACCATTCCACATGGTGCAAATGCCATAAGATATTCCGTCAATAAAGACAGAGCGGATATAGTCAAAGCCAACCTGTTGCCCGATGATATTTCACCGGAAGCGATGTACGGTCGGATGATGCTCGTGCAGAAGATGTTTACCGAGAAAATCAACAAGGGCAGACCTCTTGGCAGAAACGTGATAAGAATTGAAATTTCCCCGTCCGAAAAAGAGAGCCGAAACTGGACAATGGATGACTGGGCTCGTTTGGCAGATGAGTTCATCCGGGTATTCGATTCCATAGACCTTTCCCAAAAGACCAAACGGGCTTCCTCAAAACAAACCAATCTCAAAGGTTCGCAGTACATAGCCGCCCTGCATCGTGATTCTAAGAGTGGCATTCTACACCTGCACATTGATGCCAACCGTGTGGATATGAATGGGAAAATAAATGATAGCCATAAGATTGGTGAGAGGGCAGTCATGGCTGCGAATATCATCAACGAGAGACGTGGCTGGGTGCAGTCTGAAGAAATAGGTATACGGCACAAGCAGGAAATCTCAAACTGTTGTATGGAGATACTTCGTACAATGGACAAATTCAGTTGGCGACAATATGAAATGGAACTGACAAAACGAGGTTACAAAGTACACATACAAGAAAATGATAAGGGAAAAGTTTATGGTTATTCCATCAAACGGGGTAACTCAAATTATAAATCATCCGTGTTGGGTATCGGGAGAAATCTGACTCCATCAAAGATAGAGGCTACTTGGGCAAAACTGCATCAGCAGGAAAGGAAATCCGAGCCAACAAAATCTATTCCTCAACAAACACGGACAGCAGATTTGACTCCTATTTTACTGCCTGTTATAAAGCATTACGATATTGCGACAGACGAATATCACAGCTACCATGTAGAGATACCCGAAGCCGCTGACAATATCATCCGGCAAGATTGTTCTTTGAAGGAAGCTCATCCGTTAGCTAAGATTAAAGAGATACAACACACGGCTCTTTTACTCTTTGCAGGATATATGGATGCTGCTACCAGTATAGCTGTTTCAAGTGGCGGTGGCGGTTCTGACACTGGAGGTTGGGGAAAAGACAAGGACGAGGATGAACTTGAATGGGCACGCCGTTGCGCACGAATGGCAAACAGCATGTGCAAACGCAGGAAAGGGCTGCACAGATAATTCACTTTTTATAAATACAAGAACATGGGTATAGGAAAATCAAGAGGCACATCGCCTATAAATGTCAATGACATGCTGGAGAAGGTTGAAATGAACCAACAAATTGAGTCAGAAAAGCAAGAAATTGATAAACTTCTCGTAGAAATCAGAGAGGCAAAAGAAACGCTGATAAAGTTCAATGAGGATTTGGAGAAAGCTATCGCTGCCGAATGTCACATTGAGGGTGCGCTCAAAGCGGCAGTTGGCAGTTGCGATAATATTGTCAATGGCATCTGCAATGCCATTGTGAAAGCTGAACGAGACACGAAATTCAAAACAACAATTACCCCTGACCAACTTGCAAAGCTTAAGCAACTGATAGACCATTCTGTAGAAAGTTGGATTTCGGTATTGGCAAATCACCGTGCCGAACAATCGAAACTTATTACTGAACATGAATCCAACATGCGTAAAATCCTCAGACGGAATGAAGGCGTTTGGTTCTCGGATTTTTGGATGAGAGGCTTGGTGATATTCTTACTCGTTTATACGTTGGGATTAGGGCTGGTTGTATATTATGTAACATACAACTAACAGGGACGGTGTTCCGCCCCTGTTATAGTCTACTTATTGTGGTTTTTGTGTTTATCGGCAAATTGCCGGCAAATGAAATTATGCCTAAGTTTCTGTATACCGAAATCAAGATATAGGATAAGATGCATGCCAATAAATCAGAATTTAGAAGCAATGGCAAAGCAGTTCTACGATTACTGGTTCGTGCAGTTTGACTTCCCGAATGAGGAGGGCAAACCTTATAAATCAAGTGGTGGTAAGATGGTTTGGAATGAGAAACTAAAACGCAACATTCCTGTTGGTTGGCATTGTGGAAACCTCTTTGAAATTGCTGTTTTTACAAATGGTTTGGCTTGTCAGAAATTCAGACCAAAGGATGATGAAGAGTCATTGCCTGTTATTAAGATACGAGAAATGCACGATGGTATTTCCGATGACACAGAAGAGGTAACGTCAAATATACCAGAGTCAGTAAAGGTGTATAATGGTGATGTGCTATTTTCATGGTCGGCATCACTGGAAGTTATGCTTTGGGCTTATGGACTTGGAGGACTTAATCAGCATATCTTTAAGGTTACTTCTGCAAATGATTTCCCGAAGTCATTTTACTATTTTCAACTTTTGGATTATATTGATGTATTTAAGAAAGTGGCAGAAGCAAGGAAAACAACGATGGGACATATTACGCAAGATCATTTACAACAAAGCACAATTGCCATACCTGATAATAAAGATATTGCGGTTAGATTTGAGGAACTGATATCACCAATCTTTGAGCAGGTAGTGAAGTTGCATGAGGAAATATCATATTTAATTAAGCAGCGTGACGAACTTCTACCACTTCTGATGAACGGTCAAGTATCGGTAAATTCTGATTTATCGACTCTTTTTAACCCGTTGTGCTGCTAAATTACTATTCATATATACATGGGCATATTCCCACATGACCTTTAATAATTACATTATGAGGTATAGAATTATTCGAAAGAGATTCCTTAGAATCGTTTGTGAATGTTGTGGACATGAGTTCTATGCAGAATCTAGCGTCAATTGCTGTCCTGAATGTGAAAGGCATTGGAACGAAGACTAATTAAAAATGCACAAGAGAGGCTATCAGGTCTCTCTTGCTTATATTCTATATTATAATACATCATTTTTATAGAATTATGAAAGAAAACATCATTCAGGCAATAGTTGCGGAGATGCAGCGTGACTTGGACTGCCGACAAATGGCACGGCTTAAAACTGTGCTTGCATCAGAGTTACATAATGTAGAAATAGTCGAAAAAGAAGATTGTTCCAAACAACAAGCGCAAGAGAATGAGCATCTTCTAAGCTCGTTTATTTCGGCAAAGAAGATAGAGGGGTGCTCAGAGAAGACATTGGCATATTACCGTAATACTATTGAGCGATTATTACTTACGCTTTCAGTAGCGATTTGTCATATAACAACATCAGATATTCGAGCCTATCTATCCGGTTATCAGGAAGAGCAATCCAGTAAAGTGACCATAGACAACATGAGACGCATCTTCTCCAGCTTCTTTGCATGGTTGGAAGATGAAGATTATATTGCCAAAAGTCCCGTTAGACGTATCCACAAGGTTAAGACAGATTCGCTTGTTAAGGAGGTGCTTTCTGACGAGCAGCTGGAGCAACTGCGGGATAGTTGCACCAACAAACGAGACCTTGCCCTTATAGACATTCTTTCTTCCACGGGCATTCGTGTGGGTGAATTGGTTAAGTTGAATCGTGAAGATATTGACTTCCATGAACGCCAGTGCGTGGTATTTGGCAAGGGCAACAAAGAACGTGTTGTTTACTTCAATGCCCGAACTAAACTACATTTGCAGCAATACCTTGATGAACGCACAGATGACAATCCTGCTTTATTCGTTTCCCTCCACTCACCTCATACTCGCCTAACAATTAGCGGTGTAGAAGTAAGAATCCGGGAATTAGGAAAGTCCCTTTCTATGCCTAAGGTTCATCCGCATAAGTTTCGTCGTACACTTGCAACAATGGCTATTGACAAAGGTATGCCCATTGAACAGGTGCAACGTCTGCTCGGTCATGTGCGTATAGATACTACCTTGCATTATGCCATTGTGAACCAAAACAATGTAAAGTTAGCCCATAAGAAATACTTGGGATAAGTAATCATGCTGGATTCTGCTTGAAAATGTGTAACTTTGCATCCAAATAGGATGCAAATGGATAAACAGAAACTGGGAGATATTGCCACTGTAGAAATTAGTGGGGTTGACAAGAAAACAAAAGACGGCGAACAAGAAATCCGGCTTTGCAACTTTGTTGATGTCTATTATAACTGGGCTATAACCACAGCTCAGCATGATGGCTTTATGTTTGCGACTGCCCGTCCCAATGAGATTTCCAAGTTCCAATTAAAGAAAGGTCAAGTAGCTTTAACCAAGGATAGTGAGACTCGTGATGACATTGGTGTTCCCACTTATATTGCCGATGATTTTGATGATGTTATCTTGGGGTACCATTGCGCCCTGATTACTCCAAACAAAGATATTTTAGATGGACGTTACCTAAACGCCCTTCTGCATACTGACTATGCAAAGAAATATTTCGCTTGTAATGCTTCTGGAAGCGGACAACGCTATGCGTTATCCGTTGAAGCGCTCAATTCGTTTCCAGTTCCAATGATTCCATTACGTAATCAAGAGCGAATTGGCGAAATATTCTCTGCATTGGACAAGAAAATTGAACTCAACCGTCGGATAAATCAGAATTTACCGATGCCTGACCGTTCATCAAGAGTGGAAGAAGTTCGTCTCGCTGCTTAATCAAAGCGTTGATTTCTTCAATACATAGTTTGCGTTTCTCCCATAATGGAGATATGATACTTTCATATTTCTCAATCAAAATTGAATTAGGTAATACCATATTATACTCACAGAGGTTTTCTTGACTGATTTTTTTCTGAATAGAACCAGTTTCTATCTGCTTTGCAGGAATGCTCCTAAGCATTTGATAGGTAAACATTAAATATTGTTCGTTTTTGGGAAGAATTATATGTGCGTGATTGTTCACCCAATTCTTACCCCATATATATTGTACGATAGGGAATCCTTTTGAATCAGAAGTTGAACCATCTTCTGCCAACAGAATATAATCTCCATCAAAGATATATTCATTTACATAGTCCATAATACCTGTTGCACCATAGTACGGATAGTTGCCTTTTCTTTCCTCTCTATCTTTACTTGATAAAGGAATGCGTTTTGAATCAAAAAGATTGATAAAATCTTTTAGCTTGCAATTGTCCCATTCATTTGGTATCTTACGTTTCAACTTTTCATTCCAAACCATTTCACCACCGCTCGACTTGTATGGTTTGCCCTCCTCATTCGGAAAGTCAAATTGCACAAACCAGTAATCGTAAAGCTGTTTTGCCATCGCCTCTAAATTCTGATTTATCGCTCGGTTAAGTTCTATCTTGCGGTCAATGGAGCGCAATAACTTACCGATGCGTTTTTGCTCAGATAATTCGGGAATCCACACTGTGCAATCCTTGATTTTATCAGGTGAAGTGTGACGAATTTTAGTCTGTTGGGCAGCAGCACTTAGCTGTTGCTTAACGAGGGCGGAGGATATGAGATAAAATGCGAAATCCTTATCTAACAAGTCTTCCTTGCAGATAATCTTTGCTACATCTTGACTTTGTATGTATTTGCCGCTTTCAGGAATAATGGCAGTAGAACCAAGCAAGCCTATTGCCTGTTCTGTCAAAGGGGTAATAATATCTCCCTCTTCCATTAGAAACTCAGATTTGAAGTCTCCGACATAATAAAGATTGTCCTTGGACTTGTTCTCCTTAAAACAGTTGTTCTGATAGTCGAAATTGCCACAAGTCAGACGGATATATTCACCCTCAGTGGCGTAATACTCGCCACTGAGACTTGCACCTCTTGTAACATCAAGGATTTCTCCCAATTTATATTTCGTCAAAATCATAATAATCTATTTTGATTTTTTAGATATGATTTGGCTTCATGTTCAAAGCAATTCAAAAAGTATTCTTGTCCATTTTTTACATCTTCTTTATGCTCTGTAGTCCAATATGGATTTTCTTCAACTTCTTTTTTCATCTTAGCTTTTAGCCATTCTACACCATCGTGCAAGTCTTTTTCGGATATAGAGTAATGATTGTCTAACATTTCATTTATCGCAAATGCAGACAACTGAAAACCACCATTCGCATTCAATCCCATAGTGGTTATATATTCGGTTATTTTATCATAATCTATCATATTTTTCTTTCAACTTTTATCTTTATTGCCCAATTTTGCTTCTATCTCTTCAATCGTTGGTATTGTTCCATCCACCTTTTTAGGATAGAGTTTAGATAACTCATATTCAGATATTCCTAAAGGAAGATTACTTCCCTCCAATGCGTATTGCGCAAGTAATGAATCCTTTTGACGACAGATGAGTAAACCGATTGTAGGATTATCTCTTCCCTCTTTCTTGAGGATATGATTGCATGCAACCACATAACCACTTAACTGACCCAAGTCTTGAAAATCAAACTCACCAATCTTAACCTCAATTACCACATAGCATGATAAATTTATGTTGTAGAAAAGCAAGTCAATAAATTTTTCCTTTTGTCCTATCTGAAGTCGGTATTCTTTGCCAACGTATGCAAATCCCGTACCGAGTTCCAGCAGGAATTGGGATATGTTGGCGAGCAATGCATCTTTGAGAATTTGCTCATTGTAGGGTTTCGTTATTCCTGTAAAGGCAAAATTGTAAGGGTCTTTCGTCAGTTCTTGTGCGAGGTCGCTTGCCTCGTCTGGCAATGTACGTGTGAAGTTTGTCAGGGCCTTGCCCTCTCGTTCATATAGTCCTGAGTCCATAAAGTTGAGAAGCACATCACGACTCCACCCCTCTTTCATTGTCTTTTTTACATAAAAGAAAGCCTTTTCTGGTTCAGTTCCATATCTGTCAATCAAATAACGATGGTGTCCCCAAGGTATTGAAAAAAGCATCTCTTTCAATTGTCCCACAGTTTGTGGGACAACCTTTAGGTGTTGAGAATAAAGCAAATAGAATTTTTTTGCATAATAGATGTTAGTACGAGAAAGCCCCGTTGAATTCGGATTCTTGAGTTGTAAATCCACAGAGAGATTCTTAATGACACTCTGTCCCCAACGCTCTTCAACGTGCATTTCTTCTATGTCTCGACCAAGTTCCCAATAATACTTGAGCAATTCTCGGTTTACTCTTACGGCGGCTTTGATTTGACTTTGCCGATAACGCACACTAAGATTTTCTACCCACTGGGTATAGTCCTTGTCTATGATGGTCAATCCTTTACTCATTGTCGCCTACATTTACGTTGAATTGCAAAGCATTCAACTGTTTCATGATTTCTTCTTCCAACCGATGGCTTTCTGCAAATTGTTCGGAAAGGGTTTGCTTATAGTTAGCCATACGTTGGTTAAATTCCTCCTCGGTAATATCTACATAATCAATCTTGATGTCGAAATATTGTCCGGCTGAGAGCGAATATCCTTTTTCCTTAATCTCATCGTAGGTAACGGCTACAGAAAAATCATCTACGGCCTCCTTGCGTTGGAATGTGCCGACAATCTTTTCTATCTCCTCATCGTTTAGACGTACTTTCTTCAATCCGTTGGCATCCTTGTATTCCTCACCCAATTTGCTGGCATCAATCAGAATTACCTTATCTGTGGTTGCCGACTTGTCGAAGAATAACACACTTACATTCGTACCCGTATTGGCAAATACATTGCTTGGCATGGAAACACAGCCATATACAATCTTATCATCTACTATTTTATGAAGTATCTTGTTCTCAATACCACTTTTAGCTGTGATAAATCCGGTTGGGATAACAATCGCACCCTTGCCTGTCTTTTTCAGCGAGTTGATAACATGCTGGATAAAGCAAGTATAGATTGCCATTGATTCTTTTTTCTTAGCAGGCACATTAGGCACTCCTGCCCAGAAACGTGCAGGCATGGCAGCTATCTTTTCTCTTGTATCTGAGAAATCCATCTTGAAGGGCGGATTGCTGACAACAAAGTCGAATTGGCGCAGTTGCTGTCCGCCATCGCTCTTATGATAAGGATTAACAAGGGTATCACCTTGAATAGCATTGTCAAGTGAAGAGACAAGCCCATTAAGCAGCAGATTCAGCTTCAGCATCTTGTTGCTTCGTTGAGAAATATCTTGCGAGAAGATGGTACAACGGTCTTCACCAATCTGGTGACTAAGTGCCATAAGAAGGGTTCCTGTTCCTGCTGATGGATCATAACATTCCATACTATGAAGGTCAGCATTGTCACCCACCAAAAGACGGGCCATAATCGTGGCAATAGCATGAGGAGTATAGTATTCCGCGTACTTACCACCTCCGGCTGTATTGTAGTCCTTTATCAGGTACTCAAATATACTGGAGAAGAAATCGTAGTTTTGAGCAAATGCCTCTTCAAAAGAGAAGTTCACAAGCTTGTCCACCAAAGCACGAGCGAATGGCGCACGTTGTGCCGTGTCAGTCACAAACGGTGTTAAAGCCTCAAACAAAGGAATCTTTGTGTTGGCAGTTGTTTGCGTAGAGAAAATATCCGCATTTTGCTCCGCAATGTCTGTCATCGTGGAATCAAAGATTGTATCGAAATCCCCTTTACTTTGCTGGTTCCAAAGGTTAGCTATCAGGTGATAAGGCTCAAGCATAGGAACATCGGGCGAAATGGCACTTTGGATAAGCATACGCTCATCATCCGAAAGGTTCTCGTATGCCGTTTCCCATTTCACATCCCCTATCAGTTTCTTGGCAATATCGCTTTTGGCGTTTTTCAACTCATAGCCAAACTTGTCGTTCAAGAATTTATAGAGAAACACCTGAGTGATTATCTTATATTCGTTGCCATCGTTGCCCATACCGTAAGACTGGCATGTCGCTTTCAGTCCGTCAATGAGCTTTAATGTTTTTTCTTTTATATCTGACATAATTCCTTCTTTTTAAGCCATGCCGTATGTGGCATTGTATTGGTTGATATATTGTTGTGAAATTCGTTGCTGGATGAACTTATAATCGTCCATTTCCGGCCTTATTTGTGGAAAATGATACAAACACCCATTGATAAGAGCCATTACCGTGCGCCCGAAGTATGCATCTTTTTTCAAAATATCGTTACGGTCATATACTTTGGCATCCACATCCTCTTTGATAATATTGAGAATGGCTACAATCTCATCATCAAGGAATGAGAACATCGGCTTCTGCCCTTTCTCTTCTCTTTGTTTGTTGACCTCACGGATGCGCTTGTGTACTCGGGCAAACTTCTCATCCCCTTTATATTTCTTTACCAAAGCATTATTTCGTTTTTGCAAGTCCTGCAAACGGGTTATGATTTCATCCAAAGCCTGAGTCTCTTCGTTGAACTTGGCTATGCTGTCAATCACAAAGCCATGCTCCTTGAAGCGTTCCATAAAAGCATCACGCAGCGACATAAATTCAGGATCGTCTTGGTCGAAGTTCTGGGTAAACGAGGCAATGGTGCGTTGCCATTTCTCTTTCAGCTCCGCTCCACCCGAAATAAGGCGCATTTCTTCCTGTCCAATCTTAGAGAAGGTGAACTCTATATCCATCATCGCCTCATTGATTAGTGTCTTTGTTTCATCACCGATGCTAAAAGCTTCCTTTTGGTTGATGATGCCAATACGCCTTTGTACTTCGGAAAGCAACTGAGGCAACTTCGTGATTTCAAGTTTGGCGAATTGTTCCTTCATGTCCTCATCGCCGAAAGTACGCACGAGGTTTGCCATATTTTTCGCAGATTCCAAAGCCTGTTTTAGGTCAAGCAGAACAGCCTTGTCTTCTTCCGTGGAAATCTCCGAAGAAAACTCTTCCGCATTATCGTAGGAATAATCGAAGAGGGTCTGGCGTACTTTTTTCATTTGTGCCACAATCTCGTCCTTGTCCTCAATCACTTGAGTGAAAGTGTCTGTGGCATTGCCGTCACCAGTCTCTTCCACATCGTTAAAACGATTCAACTCTTGCAGATAAGCCTCGTTTGTTTCTTTGAAGTTACGTTTAATGTCGGCAAAGTCAATGACAAATCCGTAACGCATTCCCGGATATGGACGATTTACACGGGTAATGGCTTGAAGTAGATTATGGTCTTTCAGCTTACGACCGAAATACAAACGCTTCAAACGAGGTGCATCAAAACCAGTCAATAGCATGTTGAAGACAATAAGAATATCTACGGTCATATTCTTTTTGAAATCCTTGACTGTCTGTTTTCTTGTTTCCTTGTCGTCTGTGTCGTGGAGAATGATTCCGGCTTTCAGTGGTCTATACTTTGATTTGTAATCCACTTCGGGTTCACCTACCACAAACGTCCCGTCAGGGAGCTTAATCTTGATAGGCTTTGGTTGGTATTTCTGCCACTCCTCTTGGAATACATCATAAAGCCGTCTTGCTTGTTCACTGGTTTCGCAGATGACCATACCGCCTAATGTATCGTCTCCTTGTATCTTACGGAACTCTTTCAAGTCCTGCATGATATAGTGAGCCAGCTCGTTCACATAGCTGGGGTGCTCTATGATTTCCGATTTGCGGATGTCTTTCTTTTGCACCAATGTGTCCAGCTTGTCGTACACGTCCGAAAGTCGCTCTTTGTAGGATGTTTCTATATCCTCACGAATGATTTTCAGCGTATAACCGTCTGCAATGGACTTGTCATAATAATAGGTATGCAGGTAAGTGCCGAAGACCTTGCAACTTGCACGTTCCTCTTTTAACAGCGGAGTACCCGTGAGAGCTATCTTTATCGAATCAGTGTCCGCATCAAAAAGGTTGGCAAGAAAACATCCACCGGGTTTATAGCCACGGTGTGCTTCATCGAGAATGAAGATACGTTGCAGATTTGTAGCATAGTCATTGATGCGTACTTTTTCCTTATCCTCTGCAAAGCGTTGTATATTCACGACTGTAATCTCAGCTTGGCCGCTTGTTCCTTGTTGTGCTTGGTTGCTGCGGAACTGCTCCATCAGTTCCGCCCTTGTGTTAGCAGTTGAAACCACCAGTCCACGGGCTTCAAATTCCTGTGTGGCTTGCTCCAACAAATCAAGGCGGTCAACAATGAAATAGAATTTGGCGACCTTGTTCTGCTTAGAATAGAAGTCATTGAGAATATAGGTCAGATAATAAGACAAAGCTGTCTTTCCACTACCTTGTGTATGCCAAACAACTCCTGATTTTATTCCCTCGGCAAGTTTCTTACGAATAGCCAATGATGCAAACAATTGCTGGTAACGCATGATATGCTTTTGGTCGGTAGATTCAATCTTGCCGTCCACCTCTCGCTCCATGCGGACGTAAGCGATACCATATCTAATGATGTACAATAAGCGTTCTGGCGAACACATGGAAGTCAATATACGGTTGGTGGGCGTATTGAAATCGAGGTTCGTTTGATATTCGGGACTGGTATGGATTACCTGACAGTTGTAATCAGACAGTATTTTCTTTTCCGCTACCCTGTCAATCTCCTTATATGGATAATCATGATGGTATGGAGCAATTTTCTGGCCGCTTGGGTTTTCCTCACGAAAGCAATTGAATGGAGAATAAGTGCGTGCGCCTGTACAATAGAAAGCCCCTTGTATGGGTACGATACCACCCAACGCATCGTATTCCATATTATTACTGAAAATCATCAGTTGGGTTATATTGATGAAGCGACGGAACTTCTTATTCGGGAAACGCTCTTTGTTCATCCGTGCGCTTTCTGCCAGCATACCACCATGATTATTTGGTTTCTTTACTTCTACGAAGCAAAGCGGCAGTCCGTTTACAAACAGGGTGATGTCTGGCCGGAACTCATCCTGACCATTCTTGCAAGTAAACTCAGCTGTAAAATGGAAAGTATTGTTTTCGATATTGTCAAAGTCAATCAGTTTTACAGGAGATACGACTTTAAGGCGGTTGTAAAAGCCACGTCCAAGGTCATCATCGTTCAGTTCTTTGCGGATGTCTTTCAGCACTTGCATCCATTCACCCTCATGACCAGGGTTCAGTTTTTTGAACTGTTGCTCAAAAACAGGTAAAAGAATATTCGTGTCACCGTCATAGACTGTGCCGTTCTTATCTTCACTCAGCTTACCAAAGTAAGTATATCCTATTCGGGTAAGATGAACCATTGCAGGCATCTGTACCCGAGTCGCTTCAGAAAACTGCTTCATGCCTTTTGAGACAATATATATGATTTATACTCGCGAACTATCAATTCTTTAATATCTACTTCCAACAAATCTGCAATCCTTAGCAAACTGGTTATATCTGGCTGCGATGTGTTTGTACACCATTTTGACACAGTTGATGGATTAACCCCCATTTGTTCTGAAAGCCATTTGCTGGTACGTTTTTTCTCTACTAAAACGAGTTTAATTCTGTTTACGTCTTCCATTATTGCATCTTTTGATTGCAAAAATAATGATTATTTTTCATTTTCGTTATTGTTTGGAAATAAATTTATTAACTTTACACTCGAATATTTAAATCAGATAGGCTATATGAATATTATATTTACTGCCAAAACAATTATTGATGGAAACTTTGCACTGAAAGAGCCAGTACAGATATTATATTGTTTACATAAAATTAGTTTATATCTTGAGGGCGGAATGTACATGTTATCTGTTTCCAAAGAGATTAGTATTGAGCATTCAGATTTAGTCGAATTGTCTAAAAATGGAGAAAACAAATCATTTACCATGAATGTGGACAAATACCTTGACAGTAGGGTGCTTGATATATTTCGTAATATAGAAGTTTATGGTGGATTTCAACATGGCATAATGAAAGTCTATTATAATGAATACTTAGATCTATCATGGATAGATAAAGCTAAAAACAAGGTATTGTTTTCTATGAGAAAATCATTAAACAAACAGAAAAAGGTATTAATTACTAGTGACAATTTCTCAAAACTAATGTCTGATAAAACATTTATACCAGAAGCCAAAGTTCCATATAATTTCTTTCGAGAAGCTAATAGCTATCTAGACAAACTAGATTATATTTCTGCTTATATTCATTTTTACATGATTTTAGAATATTGTTTTGCAAAGGGTAAATTTTCTGGAGAGCAAAAACAGAATTTTAAGAAATCTAACATGCTTAAATATGCTGTATTATCGACAATAAGCATGATTAAAGAGCGGAACTATGATTTGTATTTAGAGATTAAACAGGAATGCACCGATAAACACAAAGAACTGAATTTTGATTCTCTTATTGACATAATGTATTGTTATCGCGGAGAATTGTCACACGCAACGAAAAGAGCTGTTTATGAAGAAAAGCAAGAATTGGTAAAACCAATAACACTCTTCATTTCATCTGTTTGCTTTTCTGTTTGTGGCAACATAAAAGTATATTGTGATAAATTTGTTTCGGAAGATACACGAAAACGCAGAGTGAATGATCACATTCAAGAATTAGAAAAGCGACTTGGACTTGAATAACATCAAATTCTACCCAATAACAAATAAAATATCACAGAGATTAACTAATATTCTATTTGTAATAATGTGAAACTCAAACCTTTTGTTTTCGCATTGTTTTCGCAAAACGAAAATCAGCGATTTACGCACAAACGTAAGTCGCTGATTTCTAAAGTGGACCAGCCTGGGCTTGAACCAGGGACCTCCAGATTATGAGTCTGTTGCTCT
>ERZ860388.863-NODE-863-length-22265-cov-2.327645_pt1 | contig 22265 bp, 17 predicted proteins | sample MGYA00509978_ERZ860388 | MGnify/ENA primary metagenome ERZ860388 (study PRJEB30046, sample SAMN00715225) | human gut metagenome | study: EMG produced TPA metagenomics assembly of the A metagenome-wide association study of gut microbiota in type 2...
CCCTGTGCCATCAGTGCTACGACTGTGATAATGCTTCTTGTCTTTAAATCAATATCTTCGTTGTTCCAATTCTCTCCGAACAGAACATCATCGTTGAAATGTGCAAACTCCGGTGCAAATGTTCCCAGAGCATTTCTTCCTGCTGTCTGTGTGATCTTTGCCATGATATCAACCCTCCGTCTTTCTTATTTATGGTAATTTGTCATACTCTTCTTCCGGAAAAAACTCAAGCCATTCATTGGAAGCTCCTTCTGCCGGAACTTCAACAGCCAGATGCTGGAACCAGCTGTCTTTCGCTGCTCCATGCCAGTGTTTTACTTCCGGTGGAATATTTACCACATCTCCAGCTTTCAGTTCACGGGCCGGTTTTCCTTCTTCCTGATACCATCCTCTTCCACCAGTAACCATAAGGATCTGACCACCCTTGTGATGGATGTGGTATGCATTGATTGTTCTTGGAGCGAAAGTAACCAGACCAACAGGTACTCTCTCTGTTGTAAGCATATTCAGATAGCACTCACCTGTAAAATACTTTGCAAATGCTACATTTTCCTCACCGATTGGAAATACGTTACCACCGCCTAAGTCTTTTTTCATCTGTTCGATATCCATGAAAATCTCCTCCTTGCGTTTTTATTTTATGGTACAACCTGAATCAAGCTTTAGGTCAATAGGTTTTGCAACTTTTTACATAAAGTTCACATTTTTCCTGTGACAGTTTGCATTTCAGATTCACTTTATTTCTTATCGTTTTTTATCATACACCCATATTGCTTCCTATGTCCAATACCCATTATTGTAGGTTGCTTAATGCCTTTTAAGCATAATCAAATTTTATATCACAATGCAAAACAGACCTGCCGCATCCTGGCAGATCCGCTTTGCATTGTGGTATAGCTTAAAGCTGTTTGATAAGATTTAATTCCCTTTTGGACAGTGCCTTTTTCAACTTTTGATTCTCTTTTTTCAGATTCTCATTCTCGCTCTTCAGCTTCTGTATCTGTTGCTGTAGCAGATACATTTCTGTTTCCATTGCCTGGCTGATGATGTTTCTCCTCGGATCTACCATGCCAGCCTGCTGTTCCATTGCTGCATCAATCTCACTTCGTACAATCGGATTCTTATAAAAGAATCCTCTGGACAATCCTGTCCTCTTTGTCAGTTTTGGGACCGTCACTTTTTCCCGTTCTGTCAGCATCTGCCTGATTTCTGTCACTGCCCTGTTTACTTTTTCTTCACTGGCTTTTTTATTGCAGGCTATCATCGAATCGTATTTTTTCATATTCTTCCTCCCATCCTTCCAGACATTCCAGTACCATCTTAGATAATCGGTTTCTTGTTTTTCGTGTATCATCTGCCAGTATTTTGTTGCTCATCTTTCTGTAATACTTTACATTTCTCAGGCTTCTATGCCCCAGTAGTCTTGCGATTGTCCAGTCATCCACATGCATCTCGGCAAGCTTCATGCCATAAATATGCCGATACATGTGAGAACCGAATCCAAAATATTCTCCCTTATCATCTCGGAGATTTTCCTGATATATTTTATCTGTAATTTTTTGCTGGACTGTAGCATATTTCATTGGTTTTGAAGGATCACTTAAACTTGTAAAAATGTATTTACCTTTTCCGTGCTCCTTTTCTCTGTATCGAATCGCTTCCTTTATTAAGGCAGCCAGTTCCTGACTAATCGGTTTTTCATAAAAATGTGTTTTCATTTGGTGGATCTGTATTATGGTTTCACCGTCTTTTTCAATCAGGCAGTCTGTCCTGAGTGTCAGTGTATCTGACATTCTTGTTCCAAGCATTTGATGAATAAGCATAAGTCTCGCCGTCTGCACATCCACTTTCGTAAGGAAAGCATTAAATCGCTTTAATTCCTGATCGGAATAAATTTTGATTTCTCCCCTTATATCTGGTGGAATATCCCGATTCAAAATTAAATCCTTTACCTGCGGATATTGATAGACGTCAGCTACCATATTCAGCAATGCCCGCAGTCTCGTCAGCTCCGCCCGATATCTTTTTGTCCCGGTATCTTCTGTTTTCATGTATATCAAATACTCTTCCATGATTTTCCTGTCCAGCTTTGAGCAGGAATCTACTTCTTTATTGTTTTCCTTCAGATATCTTGAAAACCTTCGAATGGCAGTCATTTCTTTTTTTACAGTACCGATGCTTTCTGTTTTCAGTTGAAAATAAATTGCCTTTTTTACTTCCTCTCTGAGATCCTGTTGGGAGATTTCCTTAAAATTTATAATTCTGGTCGTGCGCGTCAGATCCTGTTTCACTTGTATATCAAGTTTTTCAAGTTGCCAGACATCCTTTGTCATCTCATCTACATCAGCATCTCTTAAATCAAGGAAATAATCTATTAATCGGTCAATATAGTGTAATGTCTTTGCCTGTGATACCGTTTCATTCCCACAATGGGATTTTGAAATTTCTGTCAGGGGCAATCCCTGCTGTAAAAGCCATATTTTCATCTGCTGCTTCCATTTTTCTTTGTCCCAGTCCAAAAAACTTTCCGGTCTGTCTCTTCTGGTTTGCAGCATTTTACATAAATGATGGTAAAATCTTCTCTCAGTATAAAATTTTTCCGCCCCAAGCTGTTGTCCTCTGTATTTCAGGAACTTCCTCATTTCTTTCTGCATCTGTACAGACGGCAGTAAATCAAGGTCATACGAAGGTTCTGTTCCCATTCGTATTTTTGAAATTTCACTTGCTTTCTCATAGGAGTCCAATTTTTTTATGTAAAATTTATTTTCCACGTTTGCACTTCTTGATTCCTGATGCCAGGCTGTTTTCTCCTTTCCTGAAAAACTCCTGATTCGCTGCTGAAATTTTCTTTGGCATAAAATCCACATACTGCTGTGTCATCTCTTCATAATCATGTCCCAGATAGTCCCGGATACTCTGAAGAGGGACTTCGTCATCATATAACAGAGTCGCTATCGTATGGCGGAAATCATGTGATTTAAAATCATACCCTTTGAAAATATCCTGCCTCTTATTAAACAGTTCTTTCATTTGCCACTTAAACGAACCATACTGATATGCCCCTCCCCGTTTGTTTTGAAAAACATAATCCTCACTTCCAATATGATATTTTTCCAAATATCTTTTCATAATCTTATAAAGAACATCTGGAATCGGTACTCTTTTGTATGTTCGCATTTTCATCTGATAAACCTGTATCCACGCATCTCTTCCCTGCCAGGAATAAGCATCCCCTTTCAGGGTGCATACTTCACTGATCCTTAGTCCAATCAGCATAGAATGTAAAAGGATCAATCTTGGAATTTCAGGGAAATTTTTTAATTCTCTCAGAATCCTCTCATATATTTCCATCTCTACGCTTCGGTTATTATGACAATGTATTTCTTTTTTCAAATAATACTCATAACGAAATGGTATCCTGTCTATGATTTCTTTCGTCTGCAGATATTCATATAGCTGATAGATTGCTATAACAATATCATTAAAATAAGAAGCTTCTTTTAACTCAATTATCTGGAAATATTTTTTTATTTCGGTTTCTGATGCAAGTTTCAGCTCCATCGCGGTTTCTTTTTCCATCCACATGACAAATGCCAGAATCCTGTAGAATTCGGCTTGTATGCCACTCATTGCCAAATGTGTAACACCCAGACAGTATTTCATGTATTCCTGCAAAATTTCCCGGTTCTCTCTTTTTTCTATGCCCATAAAGGAAAATTTTTTCACAGGATTGGATGGGTTGACTCTATATTGTTCCAGATGCAGTCTTTCCAAATACCAGACTGTTGAATCCCATAAAATATTCTTGGCATGGCAGAAAAGATATTTCTGACATTCTCGGAGTTCTCTTTCTGCAAGCTCTTTTGCATATGCCGTATCTGCATATTTTTCAAGTTTATCGGCCTGTACCTGTGTAATATATCTTAAATCCTCAATATGTTCCTGCATACAAAATTGATATACCACCTTCAAACCGTTTAACCGCATTGTGCATTCTCTCAGCATTATGTCACGCAGTACGACATCTTCGATAATTTCTAAAAGCTGACGCTTGCATAGCTCTGAGCCGTTTACACGAAAATCCCAAACTAATTTATCAATGGCAACTTTGCAGTCATATCTTTCTGCGATTGCCGGATTTGGGTGATATGGTAAAAAGAGCAGTTCGTGGATTAAATCTGTATTCTTTGCTATCTCCTGCTTTCCTTTTAACGTATTGGCATGCTTTCTGATTGCATATAATTTTGCCTTATCCATTCCACGTAAATAACTGCGTACTGCTGAATCAGAATAAGTGCTTTTCAGATATTTCCGATAATCCACTCTAAGCTCATAATCGATGTCTGCTATATGCCACACTTCATTTTTTACCAAGTATGCTTTCAGACAGCCTTTTCCAGAGTTGCTGTCCATGCTTTCATCTAATTCCCGGCTCAGTTCTTCTATCTTCTTTTCCCGTTCTTCACTTGATGTCCATTGTTCTTCCGGCTCCCAAGCAAACACCCTTCTTGCCGGCATCTATCTTCACCTCCTGCTTTCCAAAAACTGTTCTACTCCGTAAAGTTTGGAATATCGGCGGTAAAATTCCTGACTTGCTGTTTTCAGCTTGTCATCTAAAACATTCAGATATCGTATGGTTGTATCGAGATGCTTGTGTCCCAGTGCCTGGCTGATCATTTCCAGCGGCCAGTCTGCTTCCCACCTCGTATTTGCATAATATCTTCGAAGCATGTGCGGTGTGATCTTGATCCCAGTCTTTTTCTCCATGCGTTCAAACATATCGTAGACGCTGTCTACTCTTAACGGCTTCCCTATGGTATCCCCTTTGATGTTAATAAACAGGTATTCCTGTTTTTGCAGGATGTCCCAGTATTCCCCGATATAATAAAGCAGGAATTCAAAGGTATCATCGCTCACCCGTCCTCTTCGCTCTTCGGCATTTTTTGCTCTTGCATCGTTTTCATTATCATCCCGGAAGTCTACCCGGATCTCATGGTTTTCGTAATCGATGTCTTTGGTATAATCAATTCCCAAAATTTCACCGATGCGGAATCCCAGTTCCGATGTCAGTAAGATCAACACCTGATCCCTGCAGTTTGTACAGGCTTCTAAAATCGTTACGATTTCGTTCCGTTCGGCTGCCCGGACGTTTCGTTCCTCTTCTTTTAAGTATCCTTTAAATGACCGGGAGCGGATGGTTCTTCTGACCCCGATGGCATTTGCCTTTGTGATCGGCTGATTATAGGATAATACCGACAGGCAGGAACCGTTATTTCTGACTACTTCTAAAAAAGAATAAAACCTGAACACTTCTTTTAAGTAAGCGTTACAGGTTTTATTCTGCGGTTCTTTATCCAAATTGTCGGTATGTTTCCCAGCTTTCAGCCATTTCAGATATTCTGCGAAAAAATCATATTGCGTTTCGTAATCCATTCCATAGACATCTTCTGCTTCATGTTCTTCTTCCAGCAGATATTCCCAGTAGTAGGCAAGGGCAAATGCATTTCTCCGTATAGTATTCGGGGAACGGTTTGCCCGCACCTGATGCATTAGATACTTGCTTGGCAGCAACACAATTTCCAGTGTTTCCATATCCCGTATAAAGAAATATTTTACGGAACCTTCTCGCTGCATTTCCACTTTATATCGCTTCATGTTGTCTGCCTCCTTTCCTCTAACGCTATACACAGTATACCCAACTCATGCCAATAAAGCTATCACCAATACCACCAATTCGCTCCAAACCGCCCCTGAAATACCACTAAACTTTTTGTCCTGTCTGCTACCCGGATCTGGGCAGAACCAATAACGCCACGGATGTTCTCAGCTATAGTACCGCTCCACTTTCCGGCTTCGGATAAAATTTTCTACTTCTTCGATCCGTTCTGCCATTTGGCACTTTGGCAGTGCTTCCAGAACATCACTCCGATACCTGCCTTTCTTTGCTGTCCGGTGATCCAAAATGGACACAACGCAGGTGTCCTGCTCCGTGCGGATTGCCCGGCCGAATCCCTGCCGCAGCTTCTTCTGCATATCCGGGACTACGATGGTCTGGATGTAGGATTCCAGGGATCGGTACTGCTCCTTTTGTGCTTCATGGATGGGGTCCGGAACAGAAAATGGCAGTTTTACGATGATGAGAGACGATACCATGTCCCCCGGAAAGTCCACACCTTCCCAGCAGGAGCCGGCTGCGAACAGCACTGCATTCTCCATCTTCTTAAACCGTGCAATCTCTTCCTGGGAGTTTCTCCATACCTGCACCATCGGGAACGGGATCTGATCCCGCAAAAGCTGATGCACATTTCCCATCAGGGTATAAGATGTGAACAGTACCAGCGTATGCCCGTAAGTGGAACACACCAGATCACGGATCTGCCCGGCAAGCTGCTCGGCCTCTTCCCTGCTTCCCTTTTTCATAGGTCTTAAATGCTCCGGGATGTAAAGCAGACAGTTCTCTTTGTAACAGAATGGGGATTCTGCCACACACTCCCGGACGCCCGTTTCTTTTTCCAGCCCGGTCATCTGTCTGGTTCTTGCAAACCCGTTCCCGGCTTTTAAGGTGCCGCTGGTTAAGATCGCCGGAAATCCCCGGCTCCATAAAGTCGCATCCAGATACTTCGGGATCTCCCGGCTGTCCTGCTGTAAAAACAAAATATATCGCTTGTCGTTCTTTAAAAACCATCCGAACAGCTCTTCCATCTCTTCCATCCGCCGAAAGATCCAGTAAGGAATATTCCCGGCAAGCCTTTTGATCATAAGCTGAAGCCTTTCCTGCATCTGGGCTAAGGCTGTGCCAGCTCCCGGCGGAAAATAAAAACTTTCTTTTCCAGCCATGTCCTCTGTGCCATCTTTCCGATGCTTTCGGATCTCCGCCTGAAGTGCAGAAAACCCTTCCATCAGCCGTTTTCCATCCGTGCCTTTATGCTCTCTGCCTAAAAAGTAAGCAATCTCCTGCACATCTTCCCTTCCAATGCTTCTTCCATACATCTGGCTGGCGGCTTCCGGGAGTTTATGGGCCTCATCCACTACCAGAGCCCTGTAATCTGCCAGAAGCGGCCGGTACCCATTTGCCCGGTGCATGGCATCTGCCAGAAGATAATTGTGATTGCAAATCTGTAAAAAAATGTCCTCTTTCCTGGAACTATCCAGATGCTTCTGATAACGGCATTCTACTTTTCCCGGACACTCCCTAGGGCAGAATTTTGGTACGCACACCAGCCTGCGGTCAAAACCGCTCAGGTTATGTACGGAATCTAAATCAAAGTTATGCCGGAGGGACTTCAATGCCTCCATCTGTGCCTGATTTTTATTCTTGTCCCGGACTGCCTCTAATCTCTGGGCCAGCCTGTAATCGCATACAAAATGTTCCTTTCCCTTGCGGACGACTGCTTTTAATTCTCCCTGAAGCAGATCTGCTTTTAACAGTACATCCGATAAGAAAGGAACATATTCCTCTATGATGGCTTTCTGTAAGGCGATACTGGAAGTGGATACCACTACAGACCGCCTGTCACATCCCGAATAACCGGAATGCAGTACACTATATTTCCGCATCAGGATGCAGGCTGTCAGATAGGCATAGGTCTTTCCGATGCCGACGCCTGCATCACAGAGCGTGATTTCATTTTTCATAAGGGCATCCAGCATTTCATGGCAGAGACGGATCTGTTCTTCCCTTACATGAAGCCCGGCTTCCGGGAGAAGCTCCCGAAAGATCTGTTCCACTTCGCCATGTGCCCTTTTCTGATATTCATTTTTATAACACATTACTTCTCCTTGCCAGAAAGCTTATCTTACCGTACCCTTACGGACGGGTCTGGTCGCTTCCGGTGTATTCTGTCCCTGTTCCTGCATTTTCTTTATGGCAGCATTCCCTCTTGCCATCATCCTTCGGATATCCGTCCGGGAAACATTCCATGTCCTTACTTTCTGAGGAGCTTTCCTTACCTGCTCGGACAAATGGCATTCACAGAGTTTTGGATATACCACCATTGCTTCCGGTAATTCCAGCGGATACTCGATCATGGGATGGTACACAATATCCCGGATCACCTGCTCATAACATTCCATCTGCATTCTTGCCGTACTGTCCTGATAGATATTTTTCCCTTTCATGGCACTGTAGACCTGCGATGAGATGTATCCCAACGCTTCAAAACTACAGTACCCATACAGAGTCACGCCGGAAAGGGAATCCGGATCTTTTAAGGCATTCAGATAAACTTCTTTTCCCTGGGCGATCAGCCACATCCGAAAATCGGAAAAACTGTCATCACTGCACCCTGCTTCCATCATAATACCTGCCGCTGTCCATAAGCCGTACTTATAAGCCGCATCCCGGTAACTGTAAACAAGATTGTGGAATTGGAGGACATCCTCCGGTGTCATATAGAAGAGCTGCTGCTTGATCCACACTGCCGAAGCATCCAGATCGGTGCCGCACACTTCCTTTGCTTTTTCAATCAGATTCCAGAATTGATCCTTGCTCATTCCACTTCTTTTTGTTTCTTCCATCTGTTCTCTCCCCTTGATGTGACGTTAATACCACAAGAATACGGCTGTAGTCTCCTACAGCCGCATGGTATCTGATATCAACGACACACTTCTTCATTGATTTCTTTTTTATCTTGCTGTTCCGCATTTGACCTCGCACCCCCGGAACTATTCCTGTATTTCTTCTGGGAAAGGGGACACTACAGGCGGGCGGCTGGCCTGCCGCCGCTCACAGATGTCCTAGGGGTCTTTCTGATTACAACCCGGAGTCCATCTTCCACTCTCTGGCTGGTAACGTGTATCATTATCCCCCATCCGTGATCCTGGCGAAAGGCTGCCACCGCCTTATTCACAGCTATGCTTTCTCGCTCCAAGTCTAAGAATCTTTACCCTATACTTAATCATGGCGCTCATACTGTCACGCTTCTACGGTTGGGAACGTACCTGTAGTGCCGATATTCACTTGCCAAAGAACAGCCGAGGGATGTCCCTCTGTTTACTAGCCGATGGCAGTGTATTTTTTTATTCACTTCACAAAAAAATATTTTATCTTGCATCCCCGGATCTGTTTTTCTTCTTTGCCGGATTCTTTTGTTTTGCATCGTTCTTCCGGCTTTCTTTCTGTTCTTTTTCTTCTTCCGGCGGCATCTTCATCACATGAAGTTCTCCGTTAAACAGAGTAAAAATTTCCGGTGACTGGTATTTTTCTTTAAACTTTTCAATCTGTTCCGGTGTCAGCGAAGTAAAATCATCTTCTGTCAGCCCTACTACAAGGAAAGTCCCGGCTATCGCATCATAGACCTGTCCATGATCATCATATAACGCCCGGTTCAGTGGCAATCCCTCAAATTTTCCATTGCCGTTTAAAAGGATTCCAACTTCATCATCAAACGGATAGGTCATTTCAATGTCACCGCCTACCGCCTGCTGCAGATCCTCCAGCTCATTTGGGATGTGCTTGACATAGGGGGCCTTCATCGGCTCGACTACCAGTACCGTCATCATTTCTTCCTGCATTTCGGACACTTCTTTCTCATCCATCGTATCAATCCTCCTGTCTGTTCGTTCTAATAGTCAGCCGATGAGAACCTTTTGTTTTATTCAAATTTCATGGACTTTTTGATCTTTTCCCTTAATCTCCGCAGTCTTGTATAAACCGTCTGCTCCGGCAGTTCCATGTGATGACTGATCTCTTTTGGTGCATATCCCATCATCTTCAGGACAATCATCTGAAGAGTTTTCTTATCAGTTGATAACAGAATCTGAAGCAGTTCTTCGTTCTCCACGGTATCCAGCAGGGCTTCTACGCTCTCCGGCTGGGACTCTTTGGTTTCTTTTTCTTCCAGGAGCAGTTCCATACAGTCCAGAAGCGAGGTCTGGTGTTCCCGGAATCTCCGCTCTGCATTGAAATCGTCCCAGTCATACTCCCGAAGCTTCTGGATCGTCTCTTCATCCACGCCCTGTTCACGCAGGATCTTCTCTTCCTCTGCTTTCCACTGGTTCCATCTATATTCTTCTTTTGCTTTGTTATAAGCCACTTATCTTTTCCTCCGATCTGAATTTTTGTGAAATCAAATCGGAGTGTGGCGGTGATCTGGCTCGTTCTTCCTGTCCACAGGAATGTCCGGCATCTCTGCTGTTTCCCTGCAAACACGGATCTCCTTTGTAATCATATCTTTACAAAGGCACAGTGTATCGGATGTACCTGTCAGTTAACGGTCAGAAAACTGTCAATTGACGGTCAATTTTTATCACCTTCTTTCCAGCACAAATAAAATAAGACGAACAATCTTTTTACGGATTATTCGCCTTACTGCTGTTCGTTTTCATTATTCAATTCAAATTTGTAACCTATATCCCTGACACTGACGATGCAATTTCCGGCACCATCTTCAACAACATTCAGCTTTTTTCTCAGTCGCTTTACCAGACACCAGATGATATTTTTAATATCACCAACAGGATAATCTTTCCAGACAAGCTGGTAAATCTGTTCAAATGTGTATACTCTCATCGGTGTCACCGCTAATAAATATAAAAAATTATATTCTTGTCGTGTTAAATGTAACGCTACATTATTCCAAAATACTTTATGTTTCTTATGATTCATTACAAGTTTTCCCTTATTAATCAGCGTTTCGGATTGCTTTTGAGTTATTTTTTGTTTATTATTTCGTCGTGCCAATGAAAAAATCTGCAGATCTACTTCTTCTGTAGTGCTATTTATATCCATTACACAGTCTGCACCAGCGTATATTAATTCTTTTTTCCATGACATACACAATAAAGAAAAAGTATCCGTCAAAATAATAATTGGTATCTGCGTTATCTTTCTAATAGCAGATATAATATTACTTATGTTCTCTTTATAAAGGATCACTCCTATTATAAGCACATCATAAGAAAATAAACTCAAATTATGCAGTAAAATTTGTAGATTTTCTGCATAATCTGAGTTTATCTCATTGAATAGTTTTCGATATGATTGATTGTCAAAATATGCTAATATCTTGTATTTTGTGTCTTTCATATTTAATCTATTTTAGCAAAGCAACATTTTCTATTTCTTCACAGGAAAATTATCAAATGTATTGTCAATTTTTTGTGCAGCAATCCCTCTCATCGCATGCTCTTTCAGTTTTTGAAAACTTTCATCACTGACTGCATGTTCCATGCGACAAGCATCAACTTCTGCAGTTTGTGGATTAACTCCAACGGCTATAAGTTGATAGGTAAAAAAGCAATGGCGTTCGTAAATTTTTTCAGCCACATCCCGGCCAAGGTCGGTCAGGTGTATATAATGGTTTTCGTCTGTTGTCAAAAAACCGCCCTCTCGTAAAGTTCCTACTGCGTAACATACGCTGGGTTTTGAAACCTCCATGTACCGAGCAACATCCACGGAACGCACCATACCGAGCTTCTTTTGAAGTATAAGCACGGCCTCCAAATAATCCTCTCCGGCAGTATGAAGTTTCATAGGCAGCTCCTTTCGTCATTAAGCAAGACTCCAGCCAGCCGCACTCTTTCGGATATTGACAAAATCCTGATAGATACCAGACTGTTTCAAAAGTTCCTCATGGGTTCCTTGCTGTGCAATCTGGCCGTTGTCTATAACTAAAATCTGATCAGCAGTTTGGATCGTATTCAGACGATGAGCAATTACAAGCAGGGTCTTTCCCTTCACCAATTCGGAAATAGCCTCCTGAATATAGCTTTCATTGTCCGTATCTACACTTGCGGTAGCTTCATCCAAAATGACAATAGGCGCGTCTTTCAGAATACAGCGGGCAATCGAAATACGCTGTTTTTCGCCGCCGGAAAGTGTTGCACCGCCCTCACCAACCACCGTTTGGAATCCGTCGGGCAAAGCCATAATGAAATCATAGCAGCGGGCTTTTCTGGCAGCCTCATAGACTTCTTCTTCCGTGGCATCCGGCTTTCCCATGATGATATTGTTGTAAATGGTGTCCTGAAACAGATACACGCGCTGGAATACCATGCTGATCTGATCCATCAATTCCGACAGAGGTACATTGCGAATATCCACGCCCCTTATCGTCACATTGCCGGATTTTACATCCCAAAGTCGCGCCAGCAAGTTTGCAATGGTGGACTTACCGCTACCGGACGGTCCAACCAGCGCTGTCATAGAATTTTTCTTCATGGCAAAACTGATATGATGCAGAACCTCTTTATCCTGATAAGCAAATGTAACATCGTTGAACAGGACTTCCGGCTGTCCCGGCTGTGCCTGAGCCGGAATATGCTGCTTGCCGTTGTCGGAAAGTTCCGGTTCATCCAATACCGCTTCAATACGATCAAGGGCAGCGTTCATAACGGTTAGTCGGGTTGCTTCTCCATAAAGAGCTTTCAGAGGTCCAAAGAGATCAAAGACAAACAGCAGCACGCCCAAAAGATAAGCCAGGGAGAGTACGCCTTCCTGATGTAAAAAAACGGATAAACCGAAGATAGCGGCAATACCCACGCCATAGAGAATGTTTAAGCCAGTGGTCCACGGTGTCATTTTCTGCTCAAACTTCGTATTGACATCCCTTGATTTTTTGAAGTTTTCCGTTAATTCGTCAGATTTTTCTCCGAGCAGATTGTAACTTTTGATAACCCCAATTCCTTCAGCAAAAGACAAGACCGCATCCGTCAAATTCTCGCTTTGGTTTTGACGCCCGACAGCCTCCTTGAAGGAAACCTTATTCATATATTTTGCAACCAGTGATGCCAGCAAGGTAATGATTACCGCAATCAGCCCAAGTCTCCAATCCAGTACGAACATAAAAACAGCTAAAACCAAAGTAGACAGCATATAGCTCATCATGTTGCCAATGGTACTCATAGAAACTTCCTCAATGAATACCATATCCGTACTGAGAACAGAGCTGATTTTTCCAATATTCCCCGATGTAAAGTAACCCATCGGCATTTTTCTTAAATGATTTCCCAACTCCATCCGTTTATCAGCAAAGATCATAAATCCAGCGGCACTTTGCAGACGGTCGCTCAAATAGTGAACCACTGTCTGAACCACTACAACAGCTAATAATCCAAGTCCGACAAACAGACAGGTCTTTCCAGTCAGCGTATTATCAGCAAACCCGGCCAAGACAATAAACGCCATGAAGATCGGCATTTTGGAGAGAATGGACTCGACAAATGCACATAGAAATGCAGCCTGAATACGGCTTTTATACCTCCCGGAGAGGTTCAGGATTCTTGAAATCAATGCAAACATTTATCTTCCCTCCTTTGCAGTAGATACTTTCCACTCGGCGCTGTCCTGAGCCGCTTTCCACAACTTTTGGTATTCTGGGCAAGCTTGAATCAGCTCCTGATGTTTTCCGGTTGCCACCATCTTTCCGTGATCCATAACGCATATTTGATCTGCGTTCATTATAGCGGGAAGTTTGTGAGCGATAACTACCAAGGTTTTTCCCTTCACCAGCTCCGCAATAGCAGCCTCCATTTTTTCCTCATTTTCTGGATCAGCATAGGCCGTGGCCTCGTCAAGCACTACAATCGGGGCATCCTTCAATATTGCCCGCGCCAGGGAAATTCGCTGGCGCTGCCCCCCGGAAAGCATTTTCCCCGCATCGCCCGCCATGGAGTGAATACCTTGCGGCAGCTTTTCCAGAAACTCCATACACTGGGCTTTCTTCGCCGCCTCCATTACTTCCTCATCGGTAGCATCCAAACGTCCAAGACGGATATTTTCCAGCAGGGAGGTGTTAAACAGGTACTGATCCTGAGCCACATAGGAAATGCGGCTGTTCAATGCCTCCAGGCTCATATCACAAAGTTTCTGCCCGCCAATGGAAATGCTCCCTTTCTGCGGGTCATAGTAGTGGATCAACAGTTTTGCAAGGGTGCTCTTGCCAGAACCGGATTCACCAACCAGGGCAGTTTTTTGTCCTGCTTTTGCCACAAGGGTAATATCGTGGAGGACTTCGTTTTCCGCTATTATCGGTTTCCCATCTGGGCCAGGCTGTGTCGTCTGATACGCAAAGGAAACATGATCGTAAGAAATGTTAAAATCCTGTCCGTGGAAATCATCCTCAGCAGCTTGCAGCGGTGCCGCATTTAACATCTGTTCAAGTGCCGTGATCTTATAATTCAGATTTGGAATCGTTTCCATAAAGCCCAGTGCTTTCAGGAGAGGAATCCCAATGCTGAGGGAAAGGCAGAGGACTAAAATCAAATCAGGTAAAGTGCTTATGCCACAGAGAACAAACCATGCCCCAAGAGGCAAAGTCAGAATAACAGTGCAGGGCAGCAGACTTCCGTATATCGCCATCCAGGGCCAGGCGGCCTTATACCATGCCAAGGTATATTCCCGATAGTTCGTTACATCCTTGCGGAAGTTCTCGTAAGATTCACTCTCCCGGTTGAAAACCTTGACAACCTCCATACCATTGATGTACTCAATGATCGTGTTGTTCATTTTCTGTGCAGACTGATAGTAGGGACCCATGCGCTTCATTCCAACAGAGTACATAATGACCATGGAGAGCAGGCTGATCGGGATAGAGGCCAAAGACATAAGAGCCAGTTTCCAGTCCGCACAAAACATAGCAACATAAATCACCAGCGGGATCAGTAAATTTGCGATACCCTCCGGGACTGAATGAGCAAGGAGCAATTCCAAGCTGTCCACATCATCGACAAACAGCTTTTTGATTGTCCCTGTCCCTTTTTCCTCCACAATGCCAAGGGGAAGTTTCTCAAACTTCTTTTGCAGAGATACCCGCAGCCGGAACAATGTGTTATATGCTGCTTTATGAGAAATTGATAATCCCCATCCATAAAAAAACGCCTGCAAAACAAGACAGATCAAAACCCCTATAACACGCAATAAAACAAATTCTGTTTCAACAGAATCGCCCATAACCAATGGCGAAATGACCTGATAGGCCAGCACAAAAGGCAGGATGCCCATAAGAACGCTGACCAGTACGACAACCGTGGCCACATACATATTTTTCTTATATGGCCCTGCGTACTCAAAGATTTTTTTGAACATAAGCCCTCCTTATATTGAGCCGTACTGTCTGTGCTTCAAAAACAAGAGGCCGCCAAAGTAAAGCGGCCTCTTATCATTATCTTTCTGTCCAGTCAAGTCGGCCCTGACATTCATAATTTCTAAAATTCACTGGCGGATTCGGAAAAAATCCAAAACCTCTTTACTGCCGGATTCGTCCAATGGATAGCTTTCTTTTACTTGCCCTTTTTCCATATGGACTACATACGAACATCCCGCCATCACCAACTCCGGATCATGCGTAATAACAAGAAGCGTTTTGCCCTGATCCGCGAGTGACTTCAAACTCCGCGCAACTTCCCGCATATGTTTGAGATCAAGCCCGCTGGTTGGTTCGTCAAACACAATGATCTCCCGGTTACTCACAATGGCAGACGCGATCGCTACCCGCTGTTTTTGCCCGCCGGAAAGAGAAAGCGGGTGCCTGTCTTTATATTCCAGCAGATCAAACTGTTTAAGGATTTTATCCACAACAGTTTCATCCTTGTTGTCCATGCTCAGAAGCACTTCATCCGTCACGCTTTCGGTAAATAGCTGATGGCTGGTATCCTGCATTACCATGTAGCAATGTTTGAGCCGGGCTTTCCAATCAAGGGTTTTCCCGTCAACCTGCAAAAGGCCACACTTCTTTTCCAGTCCGCAAATACAGCGGGCCAGAGTAGATTTTCCAGCGCCATTCAGACCGATAATGGCAATCGTTTCTCCAACCGGCAGTTCTGCACTCGGAATATGGAGGCTTTCCGGTTCCCGCTTTTTATACGCAAAGCAGAAATTTTGAAATTCCATCTGTTTAGCTGTATGCGCCTGATACTGATTCGCAGGCTTCAACTTCGAGAGAGAAAACGGCCGCAGCCCCATTTCTTTTCGAGTGCCATCCGATAAGCTGTCAAATTCAGCAGGCGTGTATTCCCGTTCAATCTCCCCATCTTTTACATACAGCACACGATCTGCAAGATCGTGAAGGTAGTAAAGGCGGTGTTCTGCGATCAGAATTGTTTTGCCCTGCTTTTTCCAGAGGCTCAGGACCTGCCGCAGGTCATCAATAGCAGCCATATCCAAATTAGAAGATGGTTCGTCCAGGACCATAATTCCCGGCAGCAATACACTTGATGAAGCACAGGCTATTTTTTGCTTTTCGCCCCCGGACAGAGCAAACACGCTTCGCCCCATCAAATCTTCAATATGATAATCGGAAACTGTCCGGTCAATCCTTTTCAGGATATCCTCCTGAGGATAGCCTAAATTTTCACATGCAAAGGCTAATTCACTATCCGTATCCACGTTGAAAAACTGACTTTTGGGATTCTGGAATACAGATCCCACCATAGCAGCCAAATCATAAAGCGGCGTATCTGATACGCTTTTTCCGTCCAGAAGGACATCACCCTCTAAATTGCCCTCGTAATAATGAGGCACCAGCCCGTTTACCAAACGGGTAATCGTTGTTTTCCCACAGCCGGATTCTCCCGTGAGTAAAACAAATTCCCCTGTGTTTATGGTGAGATTGACATTTCTAATCCCTCCGCCGCTGGATTCTTCACCATAAGAAAAAGAAACATTTTGAAAATCTATCATGGCAAAATCCCTCCTGCGGAAATTATCGGGGAAGCAATCGCCCAAAACACTACAAAGCAACAAAACAAGATCAGCACCACATCGGCAAAATTGAATTTAAGCTGGCAAATGTTTGTGCGTTTGACAGGAGCACCGAGGCCACGGGTAATTGCCGCAGCGGAAAGTTCCTCACCGATTTTCACGGAGCAGGTAATCATCGGGATCAGCTTATACTCCAATATTTTTGAAGATTTTTTCCCTCCAAGTTTAATCCCACGCATTTTCATAGCGTCACTGATTGCTTCTGACTCCTGAAAGACAGTTGGAAAGAAGCGGAACATGACCGTTAAGGGGATCGTCACTTCTTTAGGCATATGGATTCTTTCCATGCCGGAAATCAATTCACTGACCGTTGTTGTTTTCACCGCATAGGCAGCAATCGCAACACTGGGAAGGATTCGGCAGAAGAATCCTGTTGTAAACAGAACGAGGAAATTCAATATTCCCGTAAGGTGCGGCAAAACATAAATTTGAACAGCATAAAAAGCAGAAAACACAGCAATATAGCCCACAGCTTTTGCACATTGTTTCGAGGTAAGCAGCAATATAGCCGGAACTGTACAAAGAACAAGGCGGATCAGCCCCATAGCTTCTCCGCCTGTTCCACCCATGACAAAAATGCTTATGATGAAGATGAGCAACAGTTTTGTACGCGGATCGAGCCGTAACCCTTGTTCTGTTTTTTTGCTGAGCAGAATTTCCCGCGCCATTATGCAATACCGGCACGCTGGAAGTGCTTTTTGCAAATAGCTTTCCCAATCACACCTCCGACAAGGCCAAACACAAAGCAGGCAACCAGCAGAATAGGCGCAATCCACATAGGCATATATGTATTAAGGGTAGCTGCATATTCAGCGCCGTATCCTTCAGTCAACATTACCATATAGCTTTCACGGTTCAGGAAAATGGGAGCAAAGTTGCCAAACACCCAGATGCTGAACACGCCGCAGGAAAGAACTGTACTCTTTGCACTTTTGTAGTCCGCCTTTTTCAGGATCACGTCGGCCAACAGGCCGCCAACGAGACCAGTTACCATAGTAAGATAGCCGTTGCCGAAGAACACCATGATTAGGCCAATCAGGAAACCCATGATTGCAGTCATCCCGAATTTTTTAGCCTTTGTAACATACAGCATATAGGGGATGCCGCCAATCAAAGGGCACAGCACCGCCATCAGCGGAATAAAAATGGGGATAAAGCCAAGCATCGCCACCAGCATAACAATCACGACATAGATGACGGTGTAGATGCCGATAGTAATTAAATCTTTTCCCTCAAGCCGGGAACTTTTTTTCTGGGAACTCATACCAGTATCCTCCTTATCTCTGAGAAAATGAAAATGTGGTGCGGTTAGCTTCTTCTAACCACACCACATATAATAGCAATTTGCGCCCACGATTCCAACCCAAAACCAATTTTATTCTACCCAAAATCAGTATTTTTGCATTTATCCAATCTTAGCTTCTGCTTTATAGTTTTTCGGATTCACTCCGTATTTCCTTTTGAACGCCGCTGCGAAATTGCTCGCTTTTGAATATCCCACCAGTATAGCCACCTGGCTGACATTCAAATTACTTTCTAACAGCAGGCTTGCCGCCTTTTCTAACCGCTGGTCGATGACATACGCATGAACCGATGTTCCGAACAGGGAGGAAAAGCCCTTCGTCAATTTTGAAGTGCTGATATTGACCTGCCGCGCCAATTCCTCGCAGCTCGGAGCCAGGGCAAGCTGGCTGTCAATAATCCTTTTTGCTTCGGTAATCGAATCCCTGTCACTTTTGGAAATGCTAATATGGTTCGATGAAAGAATACTGAGTTCCAATACTTCACTTAAATATACAGACAGCAATTCAAAAACTTTACTTTCCAAGAATAAATACCCTAAACCACCTCGGTATTGCGTAAAATCTTTTACCTCCGCAAAAATGTGCTCCATATACGGGGTAACGCTCACTTTTGAAATCCCTGTCAGTAATTTCTTTTCATAAGCGTTTATTTCACTATCTTCAAAGTAGTCATTCAAAATTTTGTGAAAATATGGCATGGGAATTTTTATATTCTTAAAAAGGAAATCTTTCTTCCCAGAATAACACAAATATTCCATTTTACCATGTCCCCGATAAATGCAGGATTCGCCTTTCTGGATGCTGACACTTTGACGTGCATCTGCAATATTCCACGATACGCCATCATTGAAGCAGAATAAAAGTTGAATATAATCTTCGCAGCTTACACCCTGCACATTCATATCTGAAAAATAGTTCATTTTCCAGTCTGATACAACAGCTCCTTGCTTTGTAACAACTTGCGAAATCTGACCTGTTCCCATATCAGCCGGAATATCTATTGTCACTGTCTGCGGAGAGTTGGAGAGCAGATCGTGATACAGCTTCGTCATATATTGGTTTGTCATTGTGCGCCCTCCTTTTCTAGTTAGTTAAAGCTAATCACATAATACTTTATATTTGTTTTTTAGTCAAGGTAATCTAAACTATTGACTACTCGCTAAGAGTCAACATATTAATTTTCAAAGTATGCCATATCCCATGATTGTTCCGTTATTGATATCATAACTTCTCTGGTTCACGGCATCGCTGGAGTTTCCCTCTACCGTATATACGGTACTTCCCTCAGTTTTCTCCACGATTCCCACATGGTCTGAGGTTCCGTCCCCATTCCAGTCAAAGAAGATCAGGGTTCCGGGTGCTGGCGAGTATCCTCTGCTCTTCCATTTCCCCTTGCTCTGGAACCATGCGATTCCGTCATCGCACAGGGAGAACTTCGGCATCTTGCCGCTCTCGATCAGTCCTGCCTGATCCCCACACCAGCTGGCAAAGCAGGCACACCACGCCACATGGCTGTCAAATCCATACCATGACCAGAACTTCTGGCCTCCTTCATTTCCAAGCTGGGTAAGTGCCACGGATACGATCTGGCCGTTGCCTCCAAACAAGCCGGCAAACAATCCGCCGCTGGAATAATACCGCAGAACGTGAGGGACGTATTCTGGATCACCATAGGCACTCCAGCCATGCGAAGCAGCCTGCTCATTGGAAAACTGCATGGCATTTTCTGCACTGTAGCCGCCATATTTCTGAATCGCCCACGTTATGTACCCGTTTCCGTAGTTATACCCTTGCAGGGACAGCTTCAGCTTGTCCATGTCCTGTGGGCTGGTGCATCCGGCTTCTCTTAGGCAGTCCGCATAATACTGGATTCCTACCTGTATGGAGTAGTCCGCATCCTGGATGGCATTCGGGCTGTTGGAATACCGGGTGTTGTATGGGCACTCACTGCTCTGCATGGGATCGGTCCCCCGGCCGCCAGATTCCTGCATCATGATTGCCTGTATCACGGAAACGTATTCGGGGATTCCATACTGGTTGGCGTATTTCTGGATGGTTGCCGTATAGGAAAGTACTTCCTGGCTGAGTGCTTCGTTGCTCTCTGAGCTTCCAGAGAATGCCGCACCGCCAATGATCCCGACCATGATAACCAGAAGCAGAACCATGACCGCTCCGGCGGCTCCCAGTGCAGCCATCATGGACTGCACCGTTTTCGCTGCCGCTTCTACAGCGGCCTTAGCTGCCTTGAAGGTATTCTCTCCTGCCCTTGCCGTTTTCTGTATCCGGCGGACTCCATCGGAAGTCTGCAAGGCGGCTTTCTTCGCCGCCTGCTTCGCTGCCCTTCGTTCCATCTGCTTCTGCATCCGGGCTGTCAAGGCGTTGGAACTGGCCACCCGGAGCTTCTGCTCTGGCTGGATGCTGATCTTCACAGATGGAGGGGCGGTCTTAATAGTACGCCGCTGTATGGTCTTCGGCTCCAACTGTTTCCGTGGCTTTTCCTTGATCCGGATGGTTTCCGGCTGTTTCTGGCGGATGGCATTCTGCCTTGCGGTATCTTCGGCCTTGCTTTTCTGGTTTTGTCTTTTGATGGAAAGCGATCCACCTTCCGACATTTCCTGTCCATTCTGGATTCTTGGTGTCTCCCTGGCTGCCCGGATCTTCTGTTCTTTCGTTTTGACGGCATCTGAAATCGCCTTTTGCCGCTTGGCTTTCTGAATCTGGACTTCCTGGTTTTCCCGTTCCTTGACCTTCACACGGGATGCCCCCTGTTCCCGTTTTTTTTGCTTCGGTGCTTCCCGACTGACCGGATCGGGAGCCTGTGTGTCCCCTGTTCCTCTGGCGGCTTCTTTCTGCGCTTCTTTTTTACCAGTAACTCTCAGTTTGATCTTCTCGTAGGAAGTCTGTGCTGCTGTCTTTCCGGCGCTGGTTACAGTTCTGCCAGACTTTCTGGCAGCCCATTCCTCTGCGGATGCGACTTTTCCACTGGCATACTCGGATGGGGACTGTTCCTCCATGTCATTATCCCTGGCATTTGCGATGGTCTGGGACTTTTCCTTGCTCTCCAGTATGGCCGTCCGCATCAGTTCCTTCGGGATTCTGGAGGCAGGATTTTTAGTCTTTGGTTTTGTTGTGACTTCTTTGGTTTTGATATTCTTCATCTCTCACCTCCAGTCCCGGTCTGTACTGCTCTTACGCTTCGCCCGGCTTGGTCGTCATCAGACGGTACAGCTTTGTATTTCTTGGGAACGAATTTTCAAACGGCACCAGATTCCCGGAGCAGCGGATCAGGCCGTGGCCGGCACCCACATTGGTGATGTAGGATAACTGGTTGTCCGAGATATTCAGAAGTGCCGCAAGCTCGTCCCGGTCGGTGCTTGCCTGATTCAAAAGGATCAGGAACTCACTATTTGCCAGCATCAGGCGGGCGGTATCGGATTTCAGAAGTTCCTCTACATTCTGGGTAAGCCCGGTCACAAATCCCGAATACTTACGGATACGCTTGTACAGGCGGTAGAAAAAGTCTGCACTGTATTCATAGCGGAACAGCAGATAAAACTCATCCGCAAAGATCCATGTCGTTTTTCCCTTCTTCCAGTTCTGGATCACACGGTTAAAAATGGAATCCAGTGTGACCAACATTCCAAGTGGCATCAGCTGTTCGCCCAGCTCCCGGATGTCATAATCGATGATACGGCTCTTCGTATTGACATTGGTTTCCTGGGCAAAGGTGTTCAGGCTTCCGTTAATAAACAGTTCCGAAGACAATGCCAGCCCTCTGGCTTCTTCCTCCGGCTGGAGCATGAGCTGTCGGTACAGATCCTTTAGGGTCGGCACCTGCCCTTGGTATCCGCCCCTCATATAATCCCGGTACACGTCTGCGGTGCAGCGGTCGAGAATGGATTTCTCCTTTGCCGAAAGGTTCCCGGCTCCTACGAGCTGCTCAAACAGGGACAGGATGAATTCGGACTTTTCAATCAGAGGGTTACGGTCATTGCCATAGGCGGAGTCCATGTCCAGTGCATTCAGATGGGTATCGGACGTTGCCGAGATCCGGATGACCTCGCCGTTTAAGGCTTCCACCAGTGAAGCAAACTCGGACTCCGGATCGAGGATAAGGATGTCATCCTCTGTGGAAAGGGCAAGGTCTACGATCTCTTCTTTTGCCGAGAACCTCTTTCCCGAACCACTGACACCCAATCGGAAACTGTTTCCATTCATCAGTTTCTTCCGGTCGGCTACCAACAGATTCTTACTGACTGCAT
>ERZ860388.878-NODE-878-length-22083-cov-19.940167_pt1 | contig 22083 bp, 19 predicted proteins | sample MGYA00509978_ERZ860388 | MGnify/ENA primary metagenome ERZ860388 (study PRJEB30046, sample SAMN00715225) | human gut metagenome | study: EMG produced TPA metagenomics assembly of the A metagenome-wide association study of gut microbiota in type 2...
CTGAATTTCAACAATTTCAAAGAACGACTATGATTTTTTAGTGGACACTAATGAAAATATATAGCAAAGGGCAAACAAAATGACTTGACAGAAGTACTTCATTGTAGGAATGTTGTGGAAAAATTCAAAATAGAACTAAGGCAGATAATGCTTGAAGACAGTAATACTGCTCATATTCTCATAAATCATTATATCGCCAAACATGACAATATAACTGATAGAAGAATTCACCTTCCTTCAAATCTATCAATGGACGACAAGGTTAAAATAATAAACTCATATTTAGATAGCAAAGACCCTAATTTAAATTATGTCCGTCTAATTTGTCAGAATAAGGATGACAAAAATGGACTAGTATTAGATCCCAAAACGAAAGTAAAAGCAGAACGTCTAGCTCAAAAGTTGAACGATGAGTTTATGTCTGACAGTCGTACTGTTAAAATTTCTCATAAATTAGCTGTCGCATTTTCTAATGAGAACAATATAACACCAACAGACTATAGAATCGAAGGAGGTTATCCTACTTATTTATACAGCATAAAGTATATTCGTTCTTGCAACTCTATAGAGCTGGTGGAGAATTGCAAAACCTTATTCTATTGGATAAATCGTCACGGATTATTGGAACTCATCAATAAAAGTGGCGAAATAGATGGACTAGAGATTGCTTTTATGGATAAAAGTAAAAATGCCTATCCAGATTACAGCTATTTCCATCAAAAGAACGACTTGGCATTATATCAAATATGTGGATACAACAATGTATTAGCTCAATTAAACATGTCTTTTGAGCAAACGCTAAAAGAATTTTACGAAGTACATCTTTTCAACAAATATGGCTATCCTGCATTGAAATTGAACTATCCTAATATTGAGGATAGTTGGTTAAATAAATGCCGGATACTATTCCCTGAACTAGATTCTGTTGTCAAACAATATAACACCTATGTTCAGTATGATGAGATAGACAAAGACATCATAAGGTTAAGCAAGCCTTTGAAAATGACAGAAGGCAAAAGTCTTTTACTTAACAAATATTATGAAATTAATGAAGAGTCTTCAGAAATTCGTGTAATACTAAACTGCATTTTTGGTTCTAATACTCTACTTGGTTATGTTAAGCCCTTTAAGGAAAAGCATTATCATAATCTTTTTGATTTATTAAACAACGAAGAAGTATATTATGAATTTTATGAAGAGTATCAAAAAACTAACATAGATTTCCTTTTATCGCATGATGTCATAAAAAAAAGTAAAGGCGGACAGCTATCTATACCAGATAATGATTTTAAAATTATACTAAAATCACTATGGGAATATCGGGCTTGTTCTTATTGGCATTATTCTGAAAAAGGAATGAAGTACCTTGATGAGATGTTAAATAAAGGTTGGCTTATAAAAAGTGACAATTTATTGACGAAAGAGGAGAAACGATACTTTAGCTACTACATGGATAATGGAGAATTCACTAATGGACATGCATATCGAAACCTATATGCCCATGGCTGTATTATTTCAGAGGATGATACCAATAAACACCATATTGCATATTTGGTATTTCTACGGCTTTTAACTATCTTAATTTTGAAAATTGAGGATGATTTACAATGTGCGACAAGAGCTCTTCTCACAGGTATAGTGTCACATATAAGCTCAAAATTAAATTGCTGAAGTAGTTTTTGGATTTAAACTTAAAAGTATATAATCTAAGATAAGAAGGCTAAAGCTGGGACTTTTTGTCGCATAACATATGATTACAAGTACGTTTATTCAACTTTTATATATGGGCATATTTAAATCAGTATCGTCTTTTTCCGATATAGACTATGGTATTTTATGGAGTAAACAATGAGGGAGTGATTGTCGGTTTGTAGAATCAACAAGTAGATACCGACTTTATCAGTGAAATGACAAAGGCTAGACTCGCCTTGTATCAAAAGTATAGCTTATACAGATTGAGCACTAAGGGCATATCATTACTTTCATACGAATTAAAGAGGATACACATGAATTAGAATTTACTGCATACCCAAATGGATACCAACAAACTTTTTCGTTATTATTACCAATACTTCTCGTAAATAAATCCAGCAGGAATGAAACAATAAATATTTAGATTCGTTTTGACTATAACTGTCCAATATTGGATTACTGTTTGTGGACAATTGTATTGTATTCTAATCACATATTTTCTCTACAATTGAATGGAACTTTATAAAAAACGATATAATCAATTCAATAGAGTATCGCTAAATCTTGTATTGCTTCTTAAATATAATATGGACGTCAGCCAAAACTAGATAATGAGCAGATTGAGGAAGAAGCCGAATTAAACTCTTTGACTATTCAAACAGCACTATCTTTGAAGGATTTGTAAGCCATCTTATCCATAAAGATTACACTTCATTATAGGAAGTTCATATTGATATACATGATAACTGAGTAAAATTGATTTCACATGGTGGAATGCTTTATGGAACATTGATTAAAGTCGACATATATAAAAGTATCGTATATGCTATGAAATCCGGTTATTGTAGATATGTTTCGATTAGACTAATTAGAAAAACGATCAGAACACATGTACACCATAAAAATAAGGTAATACAACTTAGAAAATCTTGATTTTTTAATCTCATTATATATAAATTACAATTTAAGGCTACCTTTGTAATTATGGTAAAGGAATAGAATAAGTTTTTAGATAAATATATAGAAAACAAAAAAATATGGAAGAAGAATTGTCTGATGTTGAACGTTGGCAGAAATCTGAAGATGAACGTTTAGAGTATGAAGGCTATTGTAATAAAATTCGCAAAGGATTAGAAGACCTTGACGAAAAAAGTGGCGAACGTGCCTTATGGGAACTAGTTCAAAACGCACGTGATACGAGTAGTGAAGCTCGTATAAAAGTAGAATTAAACGATACAAATATAATTTTTTCTCACCATGGTAAACCATTTGACTATACCTCATTTCGTGCTTTAGTTAAGCAAGATAGTTCTAAGGATAGAAATGGAGCAGACCAAGTTGGTCAATATGGTACAGGCTTTATGACGACTCATGCTTTTAATCGTTTGGTATATGTCAGTGGTCCATTTGTAGTAAAAACTGGAGAAGAAACTATCAAGGGGTATGTGCAAGTAAAGGACTTTGAGTTAGACCGAACCCTCGTTGATACAGCTGAAGGTCCTAAAAAAATGAAAGAACAGCTAGAAAAAGTCAAACAACTTTGGAAGGGAGAACTACTTCAGGAAATTAACGATGATGCAACATCTTTTCGATACGATTTGACTCCATCACAAGTTCGTAATGTGTCTGATCAATTATCAAGTGCAATTCACTTAATGCCATTTGTATTGGTAATCAATTCTCGCATCAAAGAGGTGGAAATATGTAATCATTATACCAAAGAGCATTTTACATTAAGAAAATCAGAGCAACAGTCCATAATTCCGCTAGAAAAAAAAGGATGGCATGTAGTTACTGAAAAAGTGTTGCTCATAAACCACGCAACAGAAGAAGATTCAGCACCTTTTACCTGTAAAAGTTTGCAGTCTGATAATGGCGATGTAGTGGTCATTCCACCATTTCCCAATTTTTGTGGATTGCCGGTGGATATTCCAAGTCTATTTCTTTGGTTTCCCCTACTTGGAACTGAAAGATTCGGTGTAAATTTCATCTTTCACTCCAAACGTTTTTATCCTGTTGAAAAACGTAATAATATCATGCTTCCGGGTTCCACTCCTATTAAGCAGGAAAATGGAAATAAGAATAGTGTCGTATTGAAAGAAATAACTGAAGTCTTGTTTGCATATTTTGCGAAGGATGAAAACGCTAAAACACTCATTCGTCAGATGTGTGAAGTTTCATTTCCAAATACGAGTGAAGATAAAGTAACTTGTCAATTTTACAAAGATATGCAGGAGCTATGGAATACTCACATACCTTATTGGAAGATATTACCGATAAATGACGAATATTATGCTATAACGGACGCAAGAGTCAAATTATTGCACCGTGACTTCTATTCAAAACTCAATTTAGAGCAAAGGCTAGAATATGAACCAATATTAACATATTATGCGCAATTGCCACAGAAAACAGATGGATATCCCTATCTAATGCCATCAACAGATTTAATAGCTTGGTCAGAAACAATAGACAAATGGGGATGTAAACACGATGAAGATTTTTTCATTACTGTATCTGATGTATGTAAAGCAATTCGAACAAAGAGCGAGAAACTTCATTCTTTTCTGAAATTAATGAAGGATAGTGGTAATACAGAAGTAATGAAGGATTATGCATTACTTCCTAATAGATACGGTGAATTACGAAAGAAAGGCGAACTTTACCATGCTGCATTTATGACTCCAGAGGTTTATGAATTAGTAAAAGTAGTGATGGGGGATGATTCAAAGAAAATTTATGATTCAGCTTACCTTGATGTATGTGAAGTAAACCTTTATAGTCAATCTGATTTGCAAAGAGCTATTGCTTCTACTATGGGAACCTGGCGTACTTCTGTTTTATCTAATCACAACAGAACATCTTTTACAGATGAACAATTGTCCGCCATAATTACATTCTGCTCCGCATCATATCTACCGGAGTTCAATAATGCCAGAGGTAGAATGATGCCATTACTCGCAGAATTCTATGGCATAGAATATAAGACTGTTCCGACAATCAAATTTAAAGAAGATAAAGAGGAAGATTTCTACAGTTCTGCTTTTAATCTATTATTAGACTACACTTTATATAAATTAAGTCAAAAGGATATAGAATGGGTACAATCCAATAAAGTATGGCTAAAATCGTTTCTTGAAGAATATAGCCCATTAACCAATGAAGAACACAAGAAACGATTGGATGATTATAGTGTTCTTCCAAATCAGAAGAACGAACTATGCCTAATGAAAGACTTACATAAAAACAATGGTATTCCACCGGAAATGGCTATAATCTACTCAACTATCTTTGGCAAGGATTTACATGAGTCGTGGGTAGATTCAGACTTTGAGGACATTGTACCGTTAGCAGAAAACAAGCCGGAAGATATTGCAAAAAAAATAGAAAGCAGTCTCGTGGCAGACATGAAACAAGAGACAAAAGACCGTAAATTTGAGAAAATTGTCCGTACAATTATTTTAAAAATTGCAGAATCGAAAAATTGGGAAGAGTGGTTCAGTCAAATCAACGACAAAAAAGCCACTTATACCTTCAGTATGAAAAGTGGTAAAGCTCAAAAAAGTTTATTCTCTTTAATGGATATTGAAGATGACAATCTAGACCGATTGGCTAAACTAACCGAAAAGGGAAGCATTAATATAATGCTTGATAAAATGGAGCGGCAACAAGAGCTGGAATACGAAAATGAAGCTCGTTTCAATCATTTGCATGCAATAGGAAAGCATATAGAAGATACATTACGGGAAAAAATAGGCTCAGATTTGATACAAGTAGATAATCCTATGAGAACAGAGGGCAATACCATTGTCGAAGATGTTCAGAATGGACAAGATATTGTTGTTCGTATAAAAAATGGAGAGGAGTGGGTTGATATCTTTTACGTAGAGGTAAAGAGCAAATGGGATTTTTCTGAACCAGCTCACATGAGTACTCGTCAAGTTCGCATGGCCGCCCTTCATCCAAACGAATATGCATTATGTTGTGTTGATTTACGCAAACACAAACATGAAGATCTTGAAAATCTGCCGACTGAAATCATCCTTGAATGTACAAATGTTAAAATGGGAATCGGAGAAATTCTTAATCCCATGCTTAAAGCCATCCTTGAAGCTGATAACCGCTCAGACGATGAACAAATTAAGATTTCTGAATATCGAAGTAATATGGGTGCATCAATTTTTGAGAAAGGTGATTCCTTGGACGTTTTACTGAATACCATTGAAACAAAAATACGACAGAAACTTTCTAGTATGTCCTCATAATACAGAAAGAAGCAACGAAGCATATCAAGGTTATCGAGCCAGATAAAGTGTGGAATAAATGAAAATCATTATTATCTATTATGCATTTCAAATGACGTCAGACAGGAATAAGATATTCTGTAGCTTACTTATACCATGATTTGTGAACTGTCTTAAATAGATAAATTAAATCCAGGCGAGTACATTAAGTATCTTTTCTAAGAGAAGGAATTAGAAGAAGAGTCAGTTGTTTGAGAATTCCGAACAACTGACTCCTATTGAAAATATTACTTCATCAAAACAATTTTTGTAAGAATATTTACATAAATACGTTGTAATTATAGCGGAAAACCTAAAAAAAGAATCAACAGAGCTACATCTTTTAATTGCTATTTGATAAATATCGTGATATAAACACATAATAATCAAATCAATGTGGCGATTTTAACAAAATATCCGGTTTTATTTGTATCTTTGTATATGATATTGGGAAATTGTACCCTAATAACAAAAAGAAAACGATGCAAATTCATAACAATATATTGATAGCGGAATGCTCGTCTTACGATTTTAAGGAAATGCTGGAACGTAAGAAAGTGAAGTCATGGCTTAAATCCGTGTCGGCTTTTGCCAACACGGACGGTGGTAGCTTATTCTATGGAGTAAATGATGACGGAGTAATTGTAGGTTTGGAGAATCCGCAAGCAGATGCCGACTTTATCAGTGAAATGATAAAGGCAAGGCTTGACCCAGTACCAGAGGTACAACTTATTCCGATTGAACATGAAGGACGTAACCTACTTGAAGTAAGAGTAAAGGCAGGAACGCTGACACCATATTATTATTATCAAGACGGAACACGTACAGCTTATACACGAGTCGGTAATGAAAGTGTGGAATGCAATTCGCAACAACTTCTTTCATTAGTATTAAAGGGTACGCACATGACTTGGGATTCGCTACCTACACAAGTAGATGCCAACAAACATTCTTTCGTTATCCTTGCCAACACTTTCCGTGAGCAAACCCATCAGGAATGGAATGATAAATATTTGGAATCATTCGGACTTGTCACATCTGACGGGAAACTGACCAATGCCGGATTATTGTTTGTGGACAATTGCACCGTATTCCAATCACGTATTTTCTGCACCCGTTGGACGGGGCTCTATAAAGACGATGCCATCAGTTCCGTAGAGCATCGGGCAAATCTCGTATTGCTTTTGAAATATGGTATGGACTTCATCAAGAATTATACCATGAGCGGATGGGTGAAGATGCCAAACTATCGCCTGAATCTCCCAGACTATTCCGATCGTGCAATCTTTGAAGGGTTGGTAAACCATCTTATCCATAGAGATTACACAGTAATGGGTGGTGAAGTACATATTGACATCTATGATGACCGAGTAGAATTGGTATCACCAGGAGCAATGCTTGATGGTACACAAATTCAAGACCGAGACATATACAAAGTGCCTTCCATGCGCCGTAACCCTGTCATTGCGGATATGTTTACCCAATTGGACTATATGGAGAAACGTGGTTCGGGTTTAAGAAAAATGAGGGAACTTACGGAGAAACTGCCTAATTTCTTGCCGGGCAAAGAACCACAATATCAAACGGAAGCAATTTCTTTCTATACCACATTCTATAATTTGAATTGGGGAGAGAACGGAAGGATACCTGTTGAGGAAGTTGCCAACAGAGTAAATAGTACCCTCGAAAAGTACCCTGTAAACGAAGAAAGTTCGGTGAAAAAGTACCCTGTAAACGAAAAAAGTACACTCGAAAGGTACCCTGTAAAACAGAATCTCAATAAACCTGTTGGTAGAACGGCTCAACGTATCATTGATATGGTTATATCAAACCCTATGATAACCCGTGAAAAAATGGCAGATGAATTGGGGATCTCTTTGGAAGGTGTCAAGAAACAGATAAAGAATCTTAAGGACAGAGGCATTCTCGTCCATGAAGGATCTGATAAGACTGGCTATTGGCGCATTATTATCAAACCATAAACAATAATAGAATCACATGGCAATATTCATATTAGTCTTTATCTTACTAATGGCTTTCTTAGCAATAGCCTTATTGCTTGGTATAGCCCCAATAAGCTCTAAAGCTAAATCCAGAACAATGCATGTGGGCGCAACGCTTATGATACTGATAGCTGTGATGACTTGCGATTATATAGATATGTAAACTGACCTGACGGCTAAAATCTGATTTCATACAGTATTGATCTTTGCTATTACAGTCGGATCTTTTTGCATAGCTGTAGCATATATGGAAAAGTACAACACTGTAAAACGCAAGAATCAAAAATTAGAAGAAGCCCTTACTGCTAAAGAACAGGAAAAAGTTTCCATTCTATTGGAACAACAAAACGAAAAGCAAAAAGCACTTTTGCAAGGAGAACTTGAATGGCTGACAAATAAAATCAAGATGTTTACCGAAGAAGAACAAAAAACTATTCTTGCCTGGTGCCTATGCATTTGCAGAACACGGCTTGATAGTAACACCTTCAATAGTGATACAACAAAACGACACATGTAGTCAGCAAGACCTTATGTATTTTGTTTGTTCTGCTTTTTTCAACACGGGTAAGAAGCATTGTGATATTGTAAGTTTCCTATATAAAGTTTTTCCTCTCTATTTCCCTGCTGGAGAAAGTGTACTAGCTAAAAAGATGCCTGGACAGGAAAGGGTAAAAGAGAGAAGGGAGAAAGAATATAACAAAAAAATAATACAACAATGGGACTATTAGATTTCATATTCGGCAAAAAGAAGGACGCAAAAACTTCTGTGCCATAGTCAAAACCAGCAGCGAAGCCGCAACCGACGGCTTCAAGACCTGCGACAACTACAAGTTCTGCTCCAAAAACTGCAGAGCTGAGTATTGTACCGTTTGTATTCGAGTCAAACCAACACCAGCGCTACGAGAATGGTAATCCAGTACAAGACTTGCAAGAATGCCCTCGTACAATTAAGGTTGAAAAGAATGTCAATGGTTGCAGTGGTTATCAATTGAAAAACGGTGATGACTATATTGTTCGTATGATTAATGGCGATACTGGCCAACCTCAGATGTCAGCGAAGCCTATGCGCGTAATCAAATCAACTGTTACTGAAGCCATTCTTAGAGGGTATATGGTAAGTGCTCAGACTCCTTTCGGCTTTCAGGATTTTGATATGTCTGACTATGGACTTACTGTCTCTCTGGAAGACGGTAAGGTCGTGAAGTGTGTTCTTCATATGTATGACCGTAATGCGGATATTGAGTACCGAAAAGTATTGACGAAAGCTTTTTCCCAATCATCAAACAAAGTTTCTGCAAAAGAGGAATTAACCGAAGTTGAATTATATGTTGTTCAAGCATTAACACAATTGGGTGCTGGAAATGATGGTGACGCTGTATATCATCCATTGTATAAAGCGTGGCGATCATTCCAAAATAATCCTGGCCAACTTAAGAAGATTATTAATGCAGGCTCATTTGGTAAAGGTATGATGATATTCTTGTCGTATGGTACTGTTACAGACATTGACAACGAACAGCAGTTAGCAAGTATTGCTTATTTATTTTTAAGTCTTGCCATTCAAAACAATCAAAATGATGCAAATCTGATATTAACCCGTTTGCTCGTTATGCTAAATAACCGTGAAGCTTTCGAATATACAGTCTCATCTGTAGTAAATAAGGATGAAGGTATGATGTTTATGAACATGAACCCTTTTAAAATACCATTGAAATACTTGATAAAATCCTGTTCGCTCCGCTCATTCTGTGCAGCGATTTCGTTTTCCTTATCAGTGTATAGGATGGCACTATCGTATTCATGCTGCCGTAACTTCCGCACATTGTCGGCATAGATACAAGCCTCTTGGTCTATCGTTGAACGGCATTGGATAATCCCATTCAAATCACGTTTAGGCTTATAGTTGAATGTTCCATCCGGCAGGATGCGTGCAATGGACGATTTGTCCCAAACAGGCGTGGATATAGTCCGGTTAATGGATTCCACCACACGGCTTGCACGGGTTGAACCTCGTTTGTACACTGGGTACGACTCTATAATCAGATACCACTCTTCTTTGTAGTTCGACCTTCTGAGTTTGACGGTCACTTTGGTATTAGGTAATGCTTTCTTCATTTTACTTCTGATTTATATAGATTATCAATTTCTTGCTTGGGTACATACACATAGTTTCCTATTTGTCTTGAGGGAATAGAGTATTTTCTAACGTGCGCCCATACTGAACTGTCATTAATATGGTACTTCTCACAAATCTCAGTAATGGTATAGCAATCCTCCGGCTCTAAGCTGTATGTTTTAGGAACAGGCTTTTCTTTCTCTGCGATACTTTCCGGTCTGTTTATAAAAAGCCGTTCCATTTCAGAGCGTTTGATACGTGTGAGCCTTGTACCCATGTTGATAGTTGGAATACGTCCCAATTTAATCAGGCGATACAGGGTGCTACGTTCCACCCCGAACATAGCGACGGCTTCCTTTACAGAAATGTACTCTCTGATGTCTGATACTTGTTTGGCAATGGCTTCTAACTTCGTGTTTCTATCCTTTGCATCCTTTTTGCGTTTCCAAGCCACTTTACCACATTTAGGGGAACAATAGTGACTGTCAAGTGTTTTTGCGACAAACACTTTGCCGCAGAGCTTGCACTTCCGTTTGATTTCAAATCCGATTGTTGGCATGTTATCTACTTTTAAGTATGTATTAGTATGTATAAATGTGATTAAGTACCACATTATCTACTTTTTTGTCTTGTCGCAAACATGTCGCAAATAAGAGATAAAAAAACCATAGAAAACGCATAGCAACCATGAACCCTATAAACGCAAAAAGCGTGCAACTCATTGAGCTGCACGCTTTTGCTTATTGTTTGTTATCTGTTTCCTTATCGGAATCATTTGACTTCCTCAAAATCAGCATCCTGCACATTATCACCATGCTTGCTGTTATCTTGAGCACCACCAGCTTGTCCGGCATTCATATCAGGACCAGCCTGAGCACCACCTTGAGCACCGCTCTGTGCATACATTTCAGCACTTGCAGCCTGGAATGCAGTATTCAGTTCTGCCATAGCAGTATCAACAGCAGCTAGATCCTGTGCCTTATGGGCATCTTTCAGTTTCTGTAAAACAGCTTCAATCGGAGCTTTCTTGTCAGCCGGCAACTTGTCACCTAATTCCTTCAACTGATTTTCAGTAGTGAAGATCATTGAGTCAGCCTGATTCAGCTTATCAATCTTTTCACGTTCTTTCTTATCAGCTTCTGCATTAGCTTCAGCTTCAGCCTTCATCTTTTCAATTTCTTCTTTGCTCAAACCGCTGGAAGCTTCGATACGAATAGCTTGCTCCTTACCTGTAGCCTTATCCTTAGCAGATACCTTCAAGATACCGTTAGCATCAATATCGAACGTTACCTCAATCTGAGGAACACCACGACGAGCCGGAGCAATACCTGACAGGTTAAACTGACCGATTGACTTATTTTGAGCAGCCATCGGACGCTCTCCTTGCAATACATGGATCGTTACTTCGCTCTGGTTATCAGCAGCAGTAGAGAACGTTTCGCTCTTCTTGCACGGAATAGTAGTGTTAGCATCAATCAGCTTAGTCATTACACCACCCAGGGTCTCGATACCCATAGACAGCGGAGTAACATCCAGCAATACCACACCCTTGATTTCGTCCGTCAACACAGCACCCTGTACAGCAGCACCTACGGCTACTACTTCATCCGGATTTACACCTTTAGAAGGAGCTTTACCGAAGAAATCTTCAACCAACTTCTGTACAGCCGGTATACGTGAAGAACCACCTACAAGGATTACTTCGTCAATATCAGAGTTGCTCAAACCAGCATCAGACATAGCCTTCTTACACGGTTCCAGACAAGCTTGAATCAAAGTGTGAGCCAAAGCTTCGAACTTAGCACGAGTTAAAGTCTTAACCAAGTGCTTAGGTACACCACCTACCGGCATAATGTACGGTAAGTTAATTTCAGTGCTTGTAGAAGAAGACAATTCAATCTTAGCTTTTTCTGCAGCTTCTTTCAGACGTTGCATAGCCATCGGATCTTGAGTCAGATCGGCACCTTCGTCATTCTTGAATTCATCTACCAACCAAGTGATAATTACCTGGTCAAAGTCGTCACCACCCAAGTGAGTATCACCGTTTGTTGACAAAACTTCGAATACACCGCCACCGAATTCAAGGATAGAGATATCAAATGTACCACCACCAAGGTCGAATACGGCAACCTTCATATCTTTGTTCGCTTTATCGATACCGTAAGCCAAAGCAGCAGCTGTCGGTTCGTTCACGATACGTTTCACTTCCAGACCGGCAATCTGACCGGCTTCTTTTGTTGCCTGACGCTGAGAATCGGAGAAGTAAGCCGGAACGGTAATTACAGCTTCTGTAACTTCTTGCCCCAAATAGTCCTCAGCAGTTTTCTTCATTTTCTGAAGAATCATAGCTGAAATTTCCTGCGGAGTATAAAGACGTCCGTCAATATCTACACGCGGCATGTTGTTGTCACCCTTAACAACCTTATAAGGCATACGGGCAATTTCTTTCTGAACCTGATCCCAAGTCTCACCCATGAAACGTTTGATTGAGGATACGGTTCTTGTCGGGTTCGTGATAGCCTGACGTTTTGCAGGGTCACCCACTTTACGCTCACCACCGTCAACGAATGCTACGATAGACGGAGTAGTGCGTTTTCCTTCACTGTTTGCAATTACTACAGGTTCGTTACCTTCAAATACAGCAACGCAAGAGTTTGTAGTTCCTAAGTCAATACCAATAATTTTTCCCATGATCTTTAATATTTTATTTGTTATTATTCAAGTTTCGGTCGCCTGCATCAGCAGCAGACGCCAATAAAAAGACAAACGTCGTGCCAAAATGTTCAGAGAGGTTGTAATTTTATAGGTTGGCAGAAAGGCTGTCAGTTTGGCAGAATACAACTGCTTTTTTCTGTCGAAAATTACCATTTGTTAATCGCTCCTTCATGCAAAAGCACTACTTTTGTCGGCGAAAAAGCTAAGAGCTACAAGTGACAGGCTACAAGCGACAAATGCCTTTCGGCATCATAGCGCAGCCACTCGTAACTCGTAGCCTGTAGCTTGTAACTAATATAATATGGAAAGAGATAGCATTGATTTTAAAAACACAGACATCGCGGCACTGTTCCGCAAACTATTACTCCCTACCGTACTGGGAATGATATTTTCTGCATTATTTGTCATTACGGACGGAATATTCGTTGGAAAAGGTATCGGCAGTGATGCCCTGGCGGCAGTAAACATAGTAGCTCCACTCTGGTTATTCTCCACTGGTGTCGGATTAATGTTTGGCGTAGGGGCATCTGTTGTGGCATCTATCCATTTATCACACGGAAAAGTAAAAGCTGCCCGCATCAATATCACACAGTCTATAGCTGTATCTTCACTATTGCTGATAAGTACCTCTACATTATTTTGTTCATTTGCTCCACAAATAGTACACCTTTTAGGTGGTTCCGAGCGCCTGACTCCACTGGCTATAGAGTATATGCTGTGGTTTGTTCCATTCTCGGTATTTACCGCCCTGCTTAATTCGGGAATGTTTTTCCTGCGCCTCGACGGGTCACCCAATTTTGCCATGATGTGCAATGTAGTGGCTGCCGTTCTGAATATCATTCTTGATTATCTCTTTATCTTCCCTTTCGGATGGGGTATGTTCGGTGCAGCTATTGCCAGTGCTATTGGTACTACGGTGGGAGCATTGATGATAATCATCTATCTCTCACGTCGCAAATGTGCTTTACGCTTTTACCCTGTAAAACTCACTCGTAAAAGTATGCAGCTGACCCACCGTAATATAGGATACATGTGCCGTTTGGGATCTTCTGCATTCCTGTGCGAAGTAGCTATTGCCTGTATGATGTTCGTTGGAAACATCGTATTTATCCATTATTTGCAGGAAGAAGGTGTAGCAGCGTTCAGCATTGCGTGTTACTTCTTTCCTATTATATTTATGGTATACAATGCCATTGCACAATCTGCCCAGCCCATTATCAGCTATAACCACGGACTACATGAAACTGCTCGCGTCCGCCGTGCCTACTTGCTGGCGCTGAAAACGGCTGTCGGTTGCGGTGCTATTTTTGCCTTCATAACCGCCCTGTTCAGCTCAGAGATTGTTTCCATGTTCATCGACCGCAGTTATCCGGCCTATGAGATAGCCAGTAAGGGGCTTCCTTTGTATGCTACCGGCTTCATTTTCTTTGCCATCAATATCGTATCTATCGGATACTTCCAAAGTGTGGAACGGGCACGCTATGCCACTATCATTACCTTATTACGTGGGTTCGTCCTACTAACGGCCTGCTTCTTTGGACTTCCCCTGCTCTTTGGCAACGCGGGTATTTGGCTGGCAACTCCCTTGGCAGAGTTACTAACTACCCTTTTCATACTTATTATTTATATAAAAGCGAAAAGGGAGCGTAAAGAAAATATAGTATCTTTGCCACATGGAAACGATGATAAAGAAATTCTGCCAAAGATACAGACTTCCGGAAAAAAGCCTGCATGAACTTTTGTCACACATGACAGAATATCATTTTGGCAAAGGAGAATTAATTGTGAAAGAGGGAGAACGGAACACCAACTTATACATTCTTAAGAAAGGCATCTGGCGTGCTTATTATATGATAGACGGAACAGAAAGTTCTCTCTGGTTTGCCGGAACAGGCGAAATAGCCTTTTCATCCTGGGGGTATGTCAATAATGAAATTTCACAAGTGAATATTGAATCTGTGAATGAAAGTACTGCCTATTATATTGCCAAACCGGATTTAGAAGAGCTCTTCAACAGTTCCATAGAGTTATCTAACTTCGGTCGAAAAATCTTTGAACAGGAAATACTATTCATTGACGGCTACACATTGGCATACGGTACTCCAAGCGCCAAAGAACGTTATCTAACCTTGATGGAAGAGAACCCGGAATTATTGCAATATGTTCCATTGAAACATCTGGCATCCTATTTATACATTACCCCACAGTCATTGAGCAGAATACGGGCTGGATTAAAAAGAAGAAGATAAACTCATAAAACCTTTATGAAATTTTTCCCTTCTTCACCCTGTCAACTCCATGCCTGAACCCTATCTGTGACATACTTGCTCCGTATCTTGTCCGCATAGAGGTACCTCCGAATGGGGAATGTACGGAGCAAGTATGTCACAGATAGGGTTCAGGCATGAATCATATATCATGAAAACGAGATATAAAACAGTACTCATATGGATATAAATCAGATTATTGATCATATAGGCAAACTCCCGGAAGCGTCAAAGAATACGCTAAAAGAGATTATTTCTGAGGTTACTTATCCCAAAGGACACATTTTATTTAAAGCAGATAAAGTGGAAACCAAGGTATATTTCATCAAGAAAGGTATTGTCCGCGCTTATACAGAGTTAGCTGACAACGAGATTACATTCTGGTTCGGACGTGAAGGCGACACAGTAGTTTCAATGAAAAGCTATGTATCCAACCAAAGAGGCTATGAAAATATAGAGCTTCTGGAAGAATGTGAACTATATGAAATGAAGAAACAATCCTTGCATGAACTATTCGGCAAAGACATACATATTGCTAACTGGGGAAGAGAATTTGCAGAACAGGAACTGCTAAAAACAGAGGAAAGATTTATCGGCAGACAATTCAAAACATCTCTGGAACGCTATAGGGACCTGATGAATCACACTCCTGATCTGCTACAAAGAGTACAATTAGGCTATATAGCTTCTTATCTTGGCATCACCCAAGTCAGTTTAAGCCGTATCCGGGCCAAATTCAGGTAAATCACTTTTTATCATTTGTTAAATAACAAGTCAAAACAATTCATGAACTTTGCACACAAAAAATAAAAGTTATGAGTTGGATATATTTGATTGTAGCCGGGTTGTTCGAAGTAGCATTTACATCGTGCATGGGCAAAGTAAAAGAAACAACAGGCAGTGAAATGTACTGGTGGTTCACCGGTTTCTTAGTATCTATGAGTATCAGTATGTTTTTACTGATAAAAGCAACACAAGCCCTGCCTATTGGTACGGCTTATGCAGTATGGACGGGAATAGGTGCAGTGGGAACTGTATTAGCAGGCATACTGATATTCAAAGAGCCTGCTACCGTATGGAGATTACTTTTCATTGTAACGTTGATCGGTTCGATCATCGGTTTAAAAGTTGTTTCTCATTAAAACTAAAAAACGGGATGTCAATTAAATATTGACATCCCGTTTTGCTATATCCAGTTTTTACGGATTACTTCTTCACCAACACCATCACCAGCGTATTGTCTGCATCATAAAGTCCGATGCCACCGCCTGCCAATTTACCGAAAGACTTTACTTCATTCAATGCTTTCATCACACGGCCTTCCACTTCCATATCCGGACAAGCCATCATTGTACTGATAAGCTGCGGGAAAGAGATAGCAGAGGAATTCTCATTATCTGCAACAAATCCACCGTTAATAAGATTACAACCGGCATTACCGTGTATTCTCTTCTCCGGAAGATTAAATTCAATGAACGGTTGCTTCTCCATGCCTTCGGGAATGGCCTGGCCACCGGCTTCAGAAATCATCCACTTACCACTCAAATCTGATAATTTCACTGTAGGGTTTTTCTTTTGTAATACAATAATAGGGCGATTGGACGAACCGCACAAGGCTATATTCTCCTTGCCCAGTTTTTTATATTTCTTCACTTGTCCTAAAGCAGACAAAACGTTTTGTTCCAAGGTCATATCCGGACAAGCCATGCGTGTGCTTGCCATAGCACCGAGATCAATTGTACCGGGTTTAGCATTCACATCAAACGAACCCATCATACGATTGCAACCACTGTTACCGAATACTTTTCCGGTATTTGTATCAAAACCGATAAAAGGGAATTCCTGATTAGGAGCAGGCACTACAGCAGCACCATTTATTTCAATAATATTCCATTCACCACTGATGGAAGATAATGTCGCAGCATCCTTGGACGAGCGACAAGATGACAGAGCTACCAAAGCCCCTGCCATACAGAGAGAAACTAAAACTTTCTTCATTGTTATTCGTTGTTTAAGTTAATTTTACGGGGCAAATATATACAAAATAACCCAAATACAAGCAGTTTGTTTAGAAATAGAAGCTTTTTATAAAAAGTATTTAGTAGGATTTTAATGTTTATCTGCGAATTAAATCCTATATTTGCTCACCAATAAAAAAGAGGTTCCCTGATGAGGGAAACGTACTTTTTATCATGAAATGGAGACGGAAAGATTCCGTCCTTTAGTTTATAATTTGTAACTCGTAATTTGTTATTAAAAGAAATGGGTAAAGTTCTTATTATCGGTGCAGGCGGTGTAGGTACCGTCGTTGCGCACAAGGTGGCTCAAAATCCGGATGTATTCACTGAGATCATGATTGCCAGCCGCACAAAGTCCAAATGCGACGCTATCGTAAAAGCAATCGGTAACCCTAACATCCGAACCGCACAGGTGGATGCCGACAATGTGGATGAACTGGTAGCTCTCTTTAATAGCTTCAAACCCGAAATCGTCATAAATGTAGCACTCCCTTATCAGGATCTTACCATTATGGAAGCTTGCCTCAAAAGCGGAGTTAATTACCTGGACACTGCCAACTATGAACCGAAAGATGTGGCTCACTTTGAATACAGCTGGCAATGGGCATACAAGAAACGTTTTGAGGATGCCGGACTGACCGCTATCCTGGGTTGCGGTTTCGACCCGGGTGTAAGTGGTATTTATACTGCCTACGCTGCCAAGCATTATTTTGATGAAATGCAGTATCTGGATATTGTAGACTGTAATGCGGGCAATCATCACAAGGCATTTGCCACGAATTTCAATCCGGAAATCAACATCCGTGAGATCACACAGAACGGACGTTATTACGAAAATGGAGAATGGGTAACTACTCAACCTCTGGAAATCCATAAAGATCTGACGTACCCGAATATCGGGCCACGTGACTCTTATCTTTTATATCACGAAGAACTGGAATCTTTGGTGAAAAACTTCCCAACCATTAAACGTGCACGTTTCTGGATGACTTTCGGTCAGGAATATCTGACTCATCTGCGAGTAATCCAAAATATTGGCATGGCACGCATCGACGAAGTGGATTACAACGGAGTGAAAATTGTTCCGTTGCAATTCCTGAAAGCCGTATTGCCCAACCCGCAAGACCTGGGCGAAAATTACGAAGGAGAAACCTCAATCGGTTGCCGTATCCGTGGTCTGAAAGATGGTAAAGAACGCACTTACTATGTTTACAATAATTGCAGCCATCAGGAAGCCTATAAGGAAACCGGCATGCAAGGAGTTAGCTATACAACAGGTGTTCCTGCCATGATAGGTGCCATGATGTTCCTCAAAGGACTATGGAAGAAGCCGGGGGTATGGAATGTGGAAGAATTTAATCCGGACCCGTTCATGGAACAACTAAACAAACAAGGATTGCCGTGGCATGAGGTGTTTGATAAAGATTTGGAAGTATAAACTAAATGAAGAACTAAAAATGAAGAATTCAGCTGCACGGTGAAAGCATACCGAAAGGAAATTCTTCATTCTTCATTCTTCATTTTTAATTTAATTATAGATTATGCAAGTCGGAGATAAAGCGCCCGAAATACTGGGCATCAATGAAAAAGGCGAAGAAATCCGCCTCAGCGACTATAAAGGAAAAAAGATAGTTCTTTATTTCTATCCTAAAGATATGACTTCGGGATGTACGGCACAGGCCTGCAACCTGCGTGATAACTATTCTGAACTACGCAAAGCCGGTTACGAGGTAATTGGCGTAAGCGTGGATAATGAAAAGTCGCACCAGAAATTTATAGAGAAAAATAATCTACCCTTTCCACTGATTGCAGATACGGACAAGAAACTCGTAGAGCAGTTCGGAGTATGGGGAGAAAAGAGTATGTACGGACGTAAGTATATGGGTACTTTCCGCACCACCTTCATTATAAACGAAGAAGGGGTGATAGAGCGGATTATCACGCCGAAGGAAGTAAAAACCAAAGACCACGCCGCACAAATCCTATAATTTACGATTTGACTATTTACGATTTACGATTAAAGGTAACTCTTGTAAGGTAAACGGAAATCCCAAATTGCTAAATAGACTAATTTAAATCGTAATTCGTAAATTTGTAAATCGTAAATAAACTAATTTGAATCGTAATTCGTAAAATCGTAAACATAAAGATGGCAAAGAAAGACGAACTTAATTTTGAGAACGAAAATAAAATAGCACCAAGCGAAAAGCTGAAAGCTTTGCAGGCAGCTATGGACAAGATAGAAAAGAGCTTCGGCAAGGGTTCTATCATGAAAATGGGAGACGAAAGCGTCGAACAAGTAGAAGTAATCCCCACGGGCTCTATCGGACTGAATGTAGCACTTGGCGTTGGCGGCTATCCCCGCGGACGTATCATTGAAATTTATGGTCCGGAATCTTCCGGTAAAACGACTCTGGCTATCCATGCCATTGCCGAAGCACAAAAAGCAGGGGGCATTGCCGCATTCATTGATGCAGAACATGCATTCGACCGTTTCTATGCTGCCAAGTTGGGTGTAGATGTAGACAACCTATTGATTTCTCAACCGGACAATGGAGAACAAGCTCTGGAAATTGCAGAACAGCTGATCCGTTCTTCTGCAATCGATATCATCGTCGTGGACTCTGTAGCTGCTCTGACTCCAAAAGCAGAAATTGAAGGTGACATGGGTGACAATAAGGTTGGTTTGCAGGCACGTCTGATGTCTCAGGCATTGCGTAAACTGACAGCAGCCGTAAGCAAGACACGTACCACATGTATCTTCATCAATCAGCTGCGTGAAAAGATTGGCGTTATGTTTGGTAATCCTGAAACAACTACTGGTGGTAATGCCTTGAAGTTCTATGCTTCGGTACGTCTGGATATTCGCGGAAGCCAGGCTATCAAGAACGGTGACGAAGTATTAGGCAAGCAGACTAAAGTAAAAGTAGTAAAGAACAAAGTGGCACCTCCTTTCCGTAGAGCAGAATTTGATATCATGTTCGGTGAAGGTATTTCCCGCGCCGGTGAAATCATTGATTTGGGTGCAGATTTAGGTATCATCAAGAAAAGCGGTTCCTGGTTCAGCTATAATGAAACGAAACTGGCACAGGGACGTGATGCAGCCAAACAAGTGGTTGCCGATAATCCGGAACTGGCAGAAGAACTGGAAGGATTGATTTTCGAGGCACTTAGAAAGGACAAATAATTTCACAATAAAGGGGGAACCGGAATCGGCTCCCCCTTTTCAACAAACTATTTACACCTATCAGCAGATGGCCTCATTCTAGGTCTTCCAAACGCTTTTCAAGCATCTCCATGCTTTCCTCAAATCGTTTCCAGGTATCAGCATCCATCTGTTTCTTTAAATATTCGCTATCTTTCAACTTACCTAAGTCTTTCAAACTTTTCAATCCTTTCAGGCTTTCCAGACTTTTTAAGCTTTCCAGACTCTTTAAACCTTCCAAGCCTTGTAAACCCTCTAATCCTTGCAAGCTCTCTAATCCTTGCAGACCATTCAAAACGCCCAAATCGGCCAAATCAAGAGTACCATCTACGATACGATATACATTCCCTCCCTCATTCATACTTGTATTCTGATACATCATGATATTCTGAATATCCTTTAAAGTCATTTCGCCTTCCAGATAAACAAACTTCAAGTTGGCAGCACCATCAATAATCATAATCAGCTCTTTTACTTTATCCCCTTTCCTATTGATATAAAATTCGGAACTGGATACGGTGCCTTTCTGCTTCATCAGCAACTCATACTTAGAGGACTGCACCAATGCACGCAAATCCTTACGCATGTCTTTCTTGATATTGCTATCCATCGTAGAAAGAATCTGCACACAATCCAATTTACCGGATACCTTTCCTATATAGATATCTTTCGTGAACAGGTTAGGATTCATTTCAATCATCGCCTTTGAGATATAAACGGAGGAGACGCCCTTCATATCATTGTAGGTGTTGAATATATTTTTCTGCGCCTGGCAGAGCAGGGGTAACATCAGCAACACACCTGCCAATAAAATCTTGTTGAGTTTCATAATCATTTATCTTTGTATTTCTTTTTTTATTTCCTGATTTACTTTCTTCATATCAACCTGCGTCTCCTTCACCTGAGCAATGCCTTGGTTCAAATTGGTAGAAACTTCCATTAAAGTAGCTTGCAGCACCTGATAAGCTTCTTCCGGATCAGAGAATGTATCTTGCGGCGTAGGCGGACACACCCCTCTTCCGAGATTTTCGACCCCATATCCTATGCCAATAATCACCAATATGGTAGCTGCAACACTTCCAATCCAACGCCAGTTGCGTTTGGACTTATTAGGACTGAAGAACCGTTGCTCTTCCTCAGCCTTTTCATCAATCAGCAGGCTTAGTTTATCCCCCAGCCCCTCAGGAACTTCCACATCTCTATCTGCGTCTTGGTAAAGGCTAAGAAAAATTTCTTTATCCTTCTGCAGATATTCAGGTACTTCCGTTGTTCTGAAATAATCTCTCAACGCCTCTTCCTGGCTCTCGGTAGTGTTCCCCTCATAAAACTCGGCGAGCAGCCTTTCAATTTCCTCGACTTTCATAGTTATTCCATTTATTAAATTCCTCACGTATTCTTTTCCTTGCCCGGGACAGCAGTACACGAACATTTGTAGAATTCAACCCGGTCACTTGTTCTATCTCTTCGTAAGAGCATCCTTTGACGTCACGCAGGTTCACAATCCGTTGCTGCTGTTCGGGCAAGTGGGCAATGATATCTTTTACTTGCCGTACTTCGTCGCGCACTTCCAGGTTATCATTTTGAGAAATATCCTGCGCAGCAGTTAATTCTACCGTCTGCCTGGATAAGACATATTTTCCTGAACGAAGCAAATCAAAGCACATATTCTTAACCAAAGTGACACTGAACGCTTCCGGATTGCTGATAACCGTCAATCCTTCTCGCTTATCCCATAGCTTCAGATAGGCTTCCTGAACCAGATCCTCCGCATCGGCCGCATTCTC
>ERZ860388.887-NODE-887-length-21965-cov-4.491100_pt1 | contig 21965 bp, 20 predicted proteins | sample MGYA00509978_ERZ860388 | MGnify/ENA primary metagenome ERZ860388 (study PRJEB30046, sample SAMN00715225) | human gut metagenome | study: EMG produced TPA metagenomics assembly of the A metagenome-wide association study of gut microbiota in type 2...
TCATGTAAGATAAATGTATAAAAGATAAAAGAAAAAGTATAATGCGTTTTCCCTGGAAAGAAGCTTCATTTTCATCGGCTAATGTACTATGGCTGCCCGGCTAATGGAGATTAGCCGATTGACTAATGAAGGATAGCTGATCAGCTAATCTGCATTAGCCTCTGATGTTTGCGCCTTCAAAGTTACAACAGAAAGGCAGGAAAACCTAATGATTCCTACGTTATTTCATAAACGGAAGTATTTAAAGGAATCTTTCGAAAACACTTGCAAATCGCTATCCCCACATTGTAACTTTGATGCACGAAACTTAAAAAAGAACAAATATGATGGAAAAAGTAACCCAAATGATCGCCATGCTGATAAAGGCATGGAAAAAAGAGAGCGTATCACAGATTGACACACCTTCCGTTTCCGCAACGCCCGAACCGAAGCGGCAGTCCCCCAACAACTCCGCCTGCCTGACGGAACGGGTAAACACCTTTCTGCAAACTCACTATGACTTCCGCTACAACCGCCTGACGGAAGAAACAGAATTTCGCCCATTAAGCGGAACAAAGACCGAATTTCGTCCCATCGGAAAACGTGAACTGAACACACTCTGCATGGAAGCTCATGCAGAAGGCATTTCCTGCTGGGATAAAGATGTGAGCCGTTATATTTATTCCACACAGATCGGAGAGTATCATCCCTTCCGGCTTTATATGGACGAACTTCCTCCCTGGGACGGCATCGACCGGTTGACTCCGCTTGCCCGACGTGTATCCGCACTACCTCTATGGGTTAAGGGATTCCACACATGGATGCTGGGACTGGCTGCCCAATGGGAAGGAAAGACGGGCGTCCATGCCAACAGCCTGGCTCCCATCCTAATCAGTGCCGAACAGGGACGGATGAAATCGACTTTCTGCAAATCGCTGATGCCCAAAGTACTGCAACGTTACTATATGGATAATCTCAAACTGACATCAGAAGGACAGGCAGAACGTCTTCTGTCAGAAATGGGACTGATCAATCTGGATGAATTCGACAAATATGCAGAGAGTAAAATGCCGCTTCTGAAGAATTTAATGCAAATGTCGAGTCTCCATGTCTGCAAAGCGTATCAGCGTAACTTCCGGGACTTGCCGCGTATCGCCTCTTTCATCGGAACTTCCAACCGCTCCGATCTGATGAGTGATCCGACCGGCAGAGATCGAGGCACTGAACGCGGAGACCGCACGCCTGACCGATGCCAGCAGCGCCAGCGGTGCCCGCAAGGACACCCTGAAAGCGGAACTTGCCGACGGATGTCCGTATTGGTTCGACAAAGAAACGGAACGTGAAATACAACAGAACAATGCACCCTTTTACCGTACTTGCCCTGCCGAAGAGGTATTTCTCAGCTGTTTCCGCACCACAGCCTCAGCAGAAGAGAAATATCTGCGACTTTCTGCCGCCGATATTTATAAAGAACTGAAGAAACGGAACGCTGCCGCTCTGCGAGGTTTCAATCCGAACCATTTTGCGCAAGTACTGATAAAAATGGGGGTAGAACGGAAGCATACGGAATATGGAAATGTATATTTGGTGGTAAGACGATGATTGAATTTGGTAACACAGCTGAAAGCACTGAAAGCGGTATTCCTTGTTTTTAGGGTAGTGCTTTCAGCCGGAATGCCGATGAACAAAGAGTTTCATGATAAAACTGAACAATCTGAACCCTAATCGGTGCCATAATTCTCAATGTGATGCAAAGCAGTAGTAAATCATTCAAATCGAGATGAACGAAACACAATTTCACTAACTTCCCATACATTAGCAGCAAATTCTATTCGCTCTATCTAAAATAGTTGAAGAAAATAATAAAATAATAACAGCGGTAAATAGAAAAGATAGGCGGCAAAACATTCATTTAGCCCAAAAATCATTCAATAAACGATCAATTCACCCACCCCAAAAGCCCATTTAAAAGATTGAAAAATTCACCTTAAAAATTGAAAAAAACACCAATTAACGATTTCGCATTTCTCCCATACCTTTGCAATGTCGATAAGGAACAAAAGTTTCTTGCGAAACAAACAAAAGAACAAAACAATAAAATCAGTATATAAACAATTAAAGAAACATTGCCTATTAGAAACAAACAAAATCATTCCTCTCGGAAGTTACTTCTTTTTCCTTATATAATATAAGGGCTTCCTATTAAAAAGAAAATGATGTTTTTAACAAAACAAACGGTCTTCATCCTTTAGATGACTCTCCTCAAAAGAAGAAAAAAAACAATTAGCACAGTATACATTATATATAGTGTGCAAACCCAAAAAAGAATTATAGCATCACACATTAAAATCAAAACAAAAATGAAAGTAAAAGATTTATTATTAGCAGGTTTGGCAGTAGCAGCCATGACAGCTTGTAGCAACAATGACGAGATCGTTGAAAACGGTATTCAAACAACAGGTGAAGAAGCGAGTATGCAAATTAACCTCAAATTCGCTGATCAAGGAACTAGAGCTGCATCTGGTGATACAAATGAAGGAGCAGATTTCGAAAGGGAATCTTCTACAGTTACAGCAATTATTGTGTACCCGAACAGCACCAAAAACAAAGTCTATAAAAACTTAACATTGGTAGAAGGTAGTAACAAAACATATAAGACTGAAGCTTTCAGTGTGGAAGCTGCTAATGGTGTAAATGTTTACGCAATTATCAATTATGACGCAGACAAGGCTAATGCTCTTGCAGCGACAGCCAATCTTACAGAATTAACCGTAGGAGCACAATCACTACCTGATAAAGGTTTAGCATACATCGCAGAAACTGTAGCTAAAGAGAACGCATTTTTAATGAGCGGTTCTACAGCAGAGCCTATAGATATCGAAGCTGGTAGTACAACCAACGTAGCTCCCATTACCGTAGACCGTGTAGCAGCCAAATTGAATGAATTGACAAATTTATCAGAAGCATTTACCATTGAAAACGGAGATAAAATTTATAATACAACCGGCAAGGCAGTATCTGTTAAGCTTGAGGGATTCTCTTTCTCTAACTTATCAAGCGATTCTTATATATTCGGTGGTAAAACAAGTGCATCAAGTTGGTTACAACAATATATACCTGCAACAGAAACAGCTACTGATGCTACTTATAGATGGATTACTGAAGGAGTCACTTACTGTTTAGAAAATAATACTATCGCCAACCCAACTAGAGTTCACTATAAAGGTCAAGTTTGTTTAGATGGAACAGCTATAGAGGAGGACTTCTTCATCAGAGCTATTACATTTGATGGTGTAACAACATATCGTCTCTTCACTACATGGGAAGCGTTGACTACATATTACGATAATGCAGCTATTACAGCACTTGATCCATCTAAGCCTGCAGACCTTGCTAAATATGGTATTATGAAGTATCTAGGCGGTATTTGCTACTACGAAGCTGATATTAAGACTTACTCACCTGCAGAATCTACTTCTGTTTTACGTAACAACTGGTATCAACTGACAGTTAACAAGATTACTAAGATTGGTCTGCCGACTCCGGCACCAGAACCAACTCCAGACGCAACAATGTTGACTATCGAAACTACAGTTAAACCTTGGACTATCCAAGTTAACGGTTACGACCTCTAATCTCTAAATTATATATCGGGAGAGGCTTTCTCCTCTCCCGATACTTTTCACACTCGATTTTATATACAGAGCATCGCATTCAAACAAAACATACGCTTCTCGAAAAGCATAAAAAAAAGACAATGAAACGAATACTAACCACCATACAAAAAAGAGCAAACAAGATATTGTCAATTGCAATATTGGCTGGTGCAATCACATCATGTGATTCTATCTTGAATTACAACGAAGATTGCGACATCGAATATTGTGTTAAGTTCAAGTATGACTACAATATGGAAGAAAAGGATGTATTCGCAGAACAAGTAAGGAGTGTCACCCTTTATGCTTTTGATGAAAACAATAATCTCGTCTATCAGAACACGGATCAAGGTGAACAATTGGGAGATATAGACTACGCTATGAATATAGCAGGTATAGACCCATCTCAATGTCGGCTGATCGTTTGGGCAGGATTGAATAACGAATCATTCGCAGTACCTTTACTATATCCAGATCAATCAAAGATTGAGGAATTGAATGTAAAGACATTGCGCAAACAAGCTACAAGAAGCACCTCTGAAGAAGAAAAAGGAAAATATATAGTAGACAGTAGTCTGTATTCACTTTGGCACGGTGAAGTAAAAAAAGGAACTACTACTCGTAGCGGAAGAATACAAACCACTGAAGTGTCCTTAGTGAAGAATACCAACACCATACACGTTATTGTAGCACAGGTTAATCAGTCAAACGGACCGATAACAAAAGCACTTACCGAAAACACATTTGAATGTGCAATCTATGACGATAATGGTTACATGAACTATGACAACTCATTGCTTGAAGACAATTTATTGACTTACAAACCCTATAATACCAAAGCTGAAGTTGTAACAACAAGAGCTTTTAGTGCAGAAAACGAACCTGCCAAAGAATATAACGGCATCATCAGTGATGTAAGTGTAGCAAGACTTGTGAAGGGACAAACTCCTGAATTAACGATCAAGAACTCTCAAACACAAGAAGTATTATTCCACAGTGACGACCTGATAAAATACTTCGAAGAAGTAGATGCGGAAAAATATAAAGATCGAAACTATTCTCTCCAAGAATACTTGGACCGTGAAGACGAATATACCATAAAGATTTTTGTAGACGAAAAACTTGCACTCATCAAAACAGTAATTGATGTAAATGACTGGATCATCCAAATTAATGATATTGAACTTTAATACAAAAAAATGAAATACTCTAAATTGACATATTATTTGCTGGCTATCCTCTGCATAATGGCAACGTCTTGTGTCTCAGACGGAGTTATGGATGAATGTCCGGGTAGCAGCAAGAGCAAACAGACTGTAAAAGATGCTCGTGTAAGTCTCGTTCTAAACTTTGCATTCAACAGTTCTGTAACAAGAGCAGGAGAAAGCGATGGAGACACAACAGAAGGAGAAGAAAGCGAACGCAAAATCAAGGATGTACATATATATGCGTTTCAAAATAACCAGTTCAAGGAAGAAGTAAAGTACGTATCAATATTTGGAACTGATGGAGAGAATACACGGATGATACAAGGTACATTGACTGAAACTTACGATTCAAATAATGCAGTGAAATTTGTAGTCATCGTAAATGGTGAAAACAAAAAGGTTATCACAGCAAATAAGCCCAGTAATTATACAACTCCCGAAGCACTATATAATCAATTAGTTTTCGAATTTAATAGCAACGATGACTGTACAAATATCCCTATGGCAGGAATGTGCGAAATAAGACCACTTGCTGAAGGAGAAAATGTAGCAAAACTAGCGTTAACGCGTGCCGTTGCAAAAGTTAACGTAACAGTAAATGAAGGCAAAGGTTTAGATAATTTCAGAATTACTGAAATCAGATTATGCAACTATAATACATCAGGCTATTGTGCCTCTAATGATCTGAGTGAACCATATATTCCGACTGATGTTCAGCAATCCACAACACCTATATCTTCCGGTACCATTACAGATGCAGAAATGAATGCTTATGAGAACCATTTATATCTTCCGGAACATAAGAATATAGGTGTAACAGGTAAAAAAGCTTATTTAGAAATTGATGCAATGGTTAAAGGAGAAAGCAAAACTTATACATTAGCATTTGCTCAAAATGGAAATCCTCATGATGTCTTACGTAACTATATGTACGTTTTCAATATCAGAAGTGTGAAAATGGATATTGATGTAGGTATAGACTATGAAGTGGCTATATGGGATGAAAAAGAGATTGAAGTAGCACCTTTTTAAATAACGTCAAGGAGAAAGTCTGATGAAAAAGCAAAACAACATATCAAGAGTAATTAATAAATTACTATATATCACACTGGCTTGTATTATTTTTAATGCCTGTACAGATGAAGAAATTATATCTTCTACAAAAGTAGAAGCCGGTATTCCTGTAGAAGTTCAACTGGGAATGTCAATCTCTGGAATGAGCGAAGTTTCAACTCGATCACTCGACGAGGATGCAGAAAGTCAAGTAAATGACCTTTATGTATTAGTATTTGATGCAAACAGCCAACAAAAAAAGACAGGCAAGTTTTTCTCTACAGACGAAATTGTCAGTACAACAACTAATAAGAATAAAGGAAGTATCGTTTTGAAAACTACCAGTGGTGAATGTCGTATCTATGCAGTAGCAAATGTCACTACAACAGAGTTGACTGGTACAAACCTAAAATCACAGTTGGACAATGTTGACAAAATATCCGACTTAAACAATATTACTGCAGCTTTAACAGAAGTCAATATCCAAAGAGTACAGGCAGCTCTAAGCATGAGTGGAGCATACAAAGCTACCAATCAACCAAACAAGGCGGAAGGATATTGCGTCATAAATGAAGAAGGAAACGTTTCTGCAGGAAAAATAGAACTCAATCGTTTAGATTCTCATATCACATTCAAGATAGCAGTAGGTTCAGAAGTTAAAACCTTTACTCCTATTAGTTGGCAAGTAAAGAACGTACCATTGAAATCAACCGTATTCCCTCAAGAAAAAAGTGTATTTACCAACTCTGATGATTTTGCAGAAGAAAGTTCTATTTCCAAAGCATTCGGAACAGTAACTAACGACAAAGTTTATCGTACTTTTGACTTCTATATGTTGGAAAATATAAAATCTGCTAAAGAGTATAACGGAGAAAAGATTACCGCAGATGTTAGTAATATGAATATTCAAGAAAGACAAGCGGAGTACGCAAAACGAGAGGCTGAAGAAAAGATAAAGGACCCGGATAACAAAGATAAGGTTATCAATACCGGTACATATAAGTTCTCTGAGCCGTTCGCCACCTACGTAGAAATTAAGGCTAGTATGGAAATAGCCCATAAAGAAGATGGAAAAGATGTAACCCGCGTAGCAAATGTGACATACATAATTCACTTAGGAGGTGGCACCGATGACCCTGCCAACTTTACCAGTAATCGCAATACGAAGTATACCTATAAGATCCAAATTAATAACGTGGATAACATCGTTGTAGAAGTTGAAGAGGACAAAGAGAACCGTCCTGGTGAAGAGGGCGATGTAGTCGATGCGGAAGTAGAAGCCCGTACTTTGGACGCTCACTACAATAGCTTTGTTATGGGATTCAGCTACAATGACGTAGCGGACGAAAATGGAAAAAATGCTTTGCAATTTGTTGTTAAAACCCCATTTGGTACTGTGACAAACAAAGATCAAGCCGATGCAACCAACAATATCAGCAATCCACAAGACTATCATTGGATTCATTTCAAGCAAAATACAGGTAAGGATCCAGATAAAAAATTAGCATTACATAACGGTACTATTATTGATATCTTTAATTTAGGAGATGATATAATAAAGCGATATAATAATGATACAGCAAAAGACAAGAGCAAAACTAAGCAATATTTTTATACAGTTTTTGTAGACGAGTATTATTACAGTAAGCCCCCTAAAGGAGAAAATTGGGGAAATGATGCTACCACCTATTGGCGTCACTTTGCTAATGCTGCAGATCGTTACATCATGTTGGTGTACGCACCTAAGTATAGCACTGATAATGAAAGTAGCTACGCAAAAGCACGTTATATGCTTACACAGCGTTCCATCCAAACTTATTATAGCACAGAATCAGGAACTGCGCTGGGCATGGAGCATATTAACGAAACTGGAGCAGCAACAATATGGGGAAACTTTACGGATGCTGTCTCTTACAATGGTTTATGGAATACTTGGCAGTATTTAAAAAATAATAACTCTTGGGATAGTCATGTCACTCGTACCAGTTGGGATCAAAATATGAATACATTCACAACCCAAAACGAAGCAGTTGTAGTAGCACGCTGCCTGTCTCGCAACCGTGATGAAAATGGAGATGGTATAATTACTGCTAATGAAGTGAAATGGTATGTACCTACCAGCGAACAGTTAATGGGTATGTATTTGGGAGCAAAAAGTTTGCCATCACCATTGGTTGACTCTGAAAATATAAACTTTATATATAGCGAACGAGGAAATTATCATTATTCTACCAGTGATAAAAAAAGAATTTGGGGAGAAGAAGGTGCCTCTGTTGGTGATTTGTATGCCGACGGCGGTAACGCTTGGGGAGCAGGAAGTGCACAGAACTTCCGATGCGTACGTAACTTGGGAATTGATATAACACAAGCGAATGATATCAAAAAAGAAACCTATCCTAAGCAGGCTTTTGAATACAAAGATGAAGCAAGAGTTAAAGTCTACAATAAATATACAGCTACTGACGAAATAGCAACTAAGAGCCGAATCTTTGTGATGTCAAAACTGACCGATCAGAATATCCGTTCACGACTTAAAACAGGTGAGCTTGCTATCCATAATAACTTTGAGGATGGTAATAAGCCTGCTTATGCATTCCAAATGGCAGAATACAAGACAGAAAGTGGTCAAGGTGTTACACAATGGGATTGGAACTACTATGAAGACTATCCTTATCCCTTCACAATAACTACGTGGGAAAGAGTTATACGTTCTTATTGGTATAATCGGAACGACAAATGGTCTGAATGGTATCGAACTTACGATGGCGACCGTAGCTGGTGCAAGAATCATACCGAGGAAGATAACGAAAGAGACAAAGGCCTTTGGAGAGCACCTAATCAGAGAGAAATGATGCTAATGTATATCCATGATTCTAAAGATGTAAACAATACACTATCTCGTACTTTATGGAAATACGAAACTGGAGATGAAGTGGATAATTATACACGCTTCTTCTGTACTGTAGATAATTTAAGTTTATCCAACGATGGAACTAAAGGAAGTGCTAATGAAAGAATGGGAAAACTTTCTATTCGCTGCGTACGAGATGTGGAAATAGTAAAATAGTAAACAAGACTTTAAAGACCAAAATATTATGACGCCAAAAGACATTCTGCAACTAGAATCATCAGATATGCGACAAGCCTATCTATTTGAAGAAGACGGACGCTGGTATGCTTACGAGCATTCAGCCAACCGGATCGAGAAATTTGTGAAGGGCTTTGTAGACTTCAGACACAAAGTGCAAGATGTCTGCGGTCGGATAAAAGTAGAAATCGACCTCAGTATTTTGGAAAAGTGTTCCATCACGCTGTGTGAAGATTCGCTGCTTGTACTTGATTGCCCTGCAGCATAAAAAACTGTAGAAGAGTATAAGCTTCATAACTCGTAGTAAGAAATTACACAATATATTGTTTGTTTTGTTTGTGTTCCTCAATCCACTCAGAGGCAGCTTGTGAAAGTAGCGCTGAGTGGGTGGGGATTTTTTGTGCACAAGTTAAACAGGTTTGCTATCTATGTATTACATAAAATGTGTAACGTAAAATATGTAATAGCCAAAATACTTCTGCGACCGGAAAAAACAGAAGAATGATTTCTGATTTACAAAATGAGCATAAACCTGCCATTGATAACTCCTCGCAAATAGAAATTATTTATTTTTTGACTAATAATCTTTGTTTATCTCTTATAAACCTGTATATTTGGAGTATTATAACTGATACATTTATATTAATACAGAATTACTATGAGTCATACCATCTTCCTAATCATCGCCCTCGTCACTACAGGAATTTTTCTTATTCAATTCGTATTATCCATTTTCTTCGGAGACATAGATGCAGATGTGGACGTGGATGCTGATATCAGCAGCGTAGTATCTTTCAAAGGTCTCACCCACTTCGGGATCGGATTCGGATGGTATATGTACCTCGTAGGAAATGCCGACATAGCAAGTTATGCAATCGGAATTCTGGTAGGTCTGTTCTTTGTCTTTGCCGTATGGTTTCTTTATAAGAAAGCCTATCAACTGCAGCAAGTGAACCGGTCTGAAGAGACCGATCAGCTGGTAGGACGGGAATGTACCATCTACTTCAAGCAAAGTGATAACAAATATACTGTACAGACAAACCGGGACGGCGCCATGCGCGAAGTAGACGTGATCTCCGAAACCGGAAAAGCATATCAGACCGGAGACAGAACAATCATCAGCAGCTACAAAGACGGAACTTTATACATTAAATAACTATTCAAATACACAATTTTATGACACAAGAAATGCTAATTATGGCTGCTATACTAGTGGCGGTCATTCTGCTTACTTTTATCGGTATCCTGTCGCGTTACCGTAAATGTAAGAGTGACGAAGTCCTCGTAGTATATGGTAAAACGGGGGGAGAAAAGAAATCAGCCAAGTTATATCACGGTGGAGCTGCTTTCGTATGGCCGATCATTCAGGGCTACGAATTCCTTTCTATGAAACCATTGCAGATAGACTGTAAACTGACAGGCGCCCTTTCTGCCCAAAATATCCGTGTGGACGTACCCACTACCATCACCGTAGCTATCAGCACAGACCCGGAAGTGATGCAGAATGCTGCCGAACGTATGCTGGGACTGACGATGGATGACAAACAGAACCTGATTACGGATGTAGTATACGGTCAGATGCGTCTGGTGATTGCGGACATGACTATCGAAGAGCTGAACTCCGACCGCGATAAATTCTTGTCGAAAGTAAAAGACAACATCGACACGGAACTTCGCAAGTTCGGTTTGTATCTGATGAACATCAACATCAGTGATATCCGCGACGCTGCCAACTACATCGTCAATCTGGGTAAGGAAGCTGAAAGCAAGGCTCTGAACGAAGCACAAGCCAACATCGAAGAACAGGAAAAGCTGGGTGCTATCAAAATTGCCAATCAGATAAAGGAACGTGAAACAAAGGTTGCGGAAACCCGCAAAGATCAGGATATCGCCATCGCCGAAACCAAGAAGCAACAGGAAATCTCTGTAGCGAACGCGGATAAGGAAAGAATCTCTCAGGTAGCCTTTGCCAACGCAGAAAAAGAATCGCAAGTGGCCAAAGCGGAAGCGGAAAAGAATATCCGCATCGAGCAGGCAAACACCGAAAAGGAAAGCCGTGTTGCCGAACTGAACTCCGACATGGAAATCAAACAGGCAGAAGCTGCTAAGAAAGCGGCTATCGGACGAAATGACGCACAAAAGGAAGTGGCCTTATCAAATGCCGAATTAGCCGTCACACAAGCAAATGCTGACAAGCAAGCCGGTGAAGCCGCTGCAAAATCGGAAGCTGCCGTACAAACTGCCCGGGAAATCGCCCAAAAAGAAGTGGAAGAAGCAAAAGCAAAGAAAGTAGAATCTTCACTGAAAGCTGAAAAGATCGTTCCGGCAGAGATCGCAAGACAGGAGGCTATTCTTCAGGCAAATGCCATCGCCGAAAAGATTACCCGCGAAGCGGAAGCACGTGCGAAAGCGACGTTGGCACAAGCGGAAGCGGAAGCAAAAGCCATCCAACTGAAACTGGAAGCGGAAGCAGAAGGTAAGAAGAGGTCATTGCTCGCAGAAGCAGAAGGTTTCGAGGCTATGGTCAGAGCAGCAGAATCGAACCCTGCCATCGCCATCCAATACAAGATGGTAGACCAATGGAAGGAAATTGCCGGAGAACAAGTGAAGGCTTTCGAACACATGAACCTGGGCAATATCACCGTATTCGACGGAGGAAACGGAGGTACAAGCAATTTCCTCAGTTCACTGGTGAAAACAGTAGCCCCAAGTCTCGGTGTACTGGATAAACTGCCTATCGGCGAAACGGTAAAGGGTATCATCAACCCGGAAAGCAAAACAGAAGAGAAACCTGCCGGAAAGCCGGAGGAGAAAAAAGAAGAGAAGAAGAAATAACCAATAAATTATTTCATAGAGATTGCCTGCCTTCATTTCGAAGGTAGGCAATTTTTTATATCTTTGCGAACAAAATATTAAAAATGAACAACCATAAACTTCGCCTTCTGCCTTTATTTATATTGATTACGGGGCTTGTCACTCTTACTGCCGGCTGCAAAAAGAAAGATATGTCTCTCAAACTGAACGAGCCTCGCAACATCCGTGGTGTAGTCAGTTACAAACGTTCTTTCCCGGATTTGAATGACAAACATCTCGCGGTAGCCCAAGCTGTAGGCATCTGCCCGCCGGAAGACAGGGACGCCGCCGAAAAGATGAAAGAACAGCTTATCCATATCACCGACAATCAATTTTATACGGTAGATTCTCTGACGCATTCTATCCCCTATCTGGTCCCCCGCGCCAGCGAATTGCTCGACACCATCGGCTCCAATTTTCTTGATTCACTGACAGCAAAAGGGTTGAACCCGAATCAGATCATCGTCACTTCCGTACTACGTTCGCAGAGTGACGTGAAGCGTCTCCGCCGTCGGAATGGAAATGCTTCCGCAAACTCCGCCCATTGCTATGGCGCAACCTTTGACGTCAGCTGGAAACGATTCAAAAAAGTGGAAGACGAAGACGGACGCCCTCTGCAGGATGTCAATGCCGATACCTTGAAACTCGTTCTGTCTGAAGTGTTGAGAGACTTGCGCCAAGCCGATAAATGCTACATAAAATATGAATTAAAACAGGGATGTTTCCACATCACTGCACGATGAGTATAAATTGCTTAGAATTTGGACTGGATAGTACAAAACCTTCAGACTAAATTTTGCGTTATGATGGGAAACGGCTATCTTTGTACGAATCCAACGCTAAAAAGAATCAGATTATGAGTAAGCTATACCCTATCGGCATACAGAATTTTGAAAGCCTCCGAAAAGACGGCTATTTCTATGTAGATAAAACAAGACTTATTTACCAATTAGTAAAGACCGGTCGTTACTACTTCTTGAGCCGTCCCCGCCGTTTTGGAAAAAGTTTGCTGATTTCGACTCTTGAAGCATATTATCAGGGAAAAAAAGAACTTTTCGAGGGACTTGCCATCGAACAACTGGAAAAGGATTGGATAAAGCACCCGATACTGCATCTGGACTTGAACAATGAAAAGTATGATACCCCCGAAAGTCTCGACGGAATACTCAATGATAACCTGGAGAAATGGGAGAGCCTGTACGGCGCACGCCCATCGGAAGTATCTTTCTCCCTGCGTTTTGCAGGTATCATACAACGTGCTTACGAACAGACCGGACAACGTGTCGTTATCCTTGTGGATGAATATGACAAACCCATGTTGCAAGCTATCGGAAATGAAGAGTTACAAAAGTACTTCCGAAATACGCTGAAACCTTTTTATGGCGCATTAAAAAGCAAAGACGGATGTATCAAACTCGGTTTTCTGACAGGGGTAACTAAATTCGGTAAAGTAAGCGTATTCAGCGACCTGAATAATCTGATCGATATCTCAATGGATGAACAGTACGTAGAACTTTGCGGTATCACGGAAAAAGAAATCCATGATAATATGGAAGAGGATGTGCAAATATTGGCAAGCAAACAGAAAATGACTTATGAAGAAGTATGCTCCGAACTGAAAGAATGTTATGACGGCTATCACTTCGTAGAAGACTCCATAGGAATATATAACCCGTTCAGCTTGCTCAATACATTCTATAAAATGAAATTCGGCAGCTACTGGTTCGAAACCGGTACCCCGACTTATCTGGTGGAATTACTGAAGAAATCGAACTATGATCTTCAGCGTATCACACATGAAGAAACGGATGCAGAAGTACTGAACAGTATTGATTCGACCTCCAGAAATCCGATACCAGTTATCTATCAGAGTGGGTATCTCACGATCAAAGGGTTCGACAAACGTTTCGGGATTTATAAGTTAGGTTTTCCCAATCGTGAAGTAGAGGAAGGTTTTGTTAAATATCTCCTTCCATTTTATACCAGTATAGATGCAATTGAGTCTCCTTTTCAAATTCGTAAATTTATTGATGAAGTAGAACTAGGTGATTATAACGCCTTCTTCCATCGTCTGCAAAGTTTCTTTGCTGACACACCATACGAACTGATACGTGACTTGGAACTGCACTATCAAAACGTACTCTTTATCGTATTCAAACTGATCGGTTTCTATGTAAAAGCTGAATATCATACTTCACAGGGAAGAATTGACCTTGTTTTGCAAACCGATCACTTCATTTACGTGATGGAATTCAAGTTGGAAGGGACTGCCGAAGAGGCGCTTCAACAAATCAATGACAAACATTATGCACAGGCATTTGCCACTGATGCACGAAAACTATTCAAGATAGGTGTAAACTTCAGCAAAGAGACCAGAAACATCGAGAAGTGGATAGTAGAAGAATTGCAATAAAATTCACCCGTAAACAGCCGAAGAATCCAAAACGTTTCACTAAATTTGCAGAAATTTTTCTTTAATACGATTCAATGATAGAGAAACTGATTGTTCTTGAGGATATTGACCCGGTTATTTTTTACGGCGTAAACAACGCCAATATACAGTTAATTAAAGCTTTATATCCGAAGCTACGCATCGTTGCCCGCGGCAATGTCATCAAAGTGCTGGGCGATGAGGAGGAAATGTGTGCCTTCGAAGAAAATATCACCAAACTCGAAAAATACTGTGCCGAATATAATTCGCTGAAAGAGGAAGTCATCATCGACATTATAAAAGGGAATGCTCCGCAAGCGGAACAGACCGGAAATGTGATTGTTTTCAGCGTTACCGGCAAGCCCATCATCCCACGAAGCGAGAACCAGCTGAAACTGGTGGAAGGCTTTGCCAAAAACGATATGGTATTCGCCATCGGTCCCGCCGGTTCGGGAAAGACATATACTGCCATAGCCCTCGCCGTCCGTGCGCTGAAAAACAAAGAGATCAAAAAGATTATCCTCAGCCGCCCCGCTGTAGAAGCCGGAGAAAAACTCGGTTTCCTGCCCGGAGATATGAAAGATAAGATCGATCCGTATCTGCAACCATTATATGATGCTCTGCAGGACATGATCCCCGCTGCCAAGTTAAAGGAATACATGGAATTGAACATTATTCAGATTGCTCCGTTAGCATTTATGCGCGGACGTACGCTGAATGACGCAGTCGTAATCCTCGACGAAGCGCAGAATACCACCACACAACAAATCAAAATGTTCCTCACCCGTATGGGTATGAATACCAAAATGATCGTTACGGGAGATATGACTCAGATTGACCTCCCCGCCTCACAAACTTCGGGACTGGTGCAAGCACTCCGCATCCTGAAAGGGGTAAAGGGAATCAGCTTTGTAGAATTGAACAAAAAAGATATTGTACGCCATAAACTGGTGGAACGCATCGTAGATGCTTACGAAAAATTCGACAAGGAGGCGAAAGCCGAAAGGGAGAAACGAAAGAATGAACAACAGGTTATCAACGGTGAACGACCGGTGAAACAGGTCAACAACTAATCGTTTCTGTGATTTGTAACTTGTAATTTGTAATTATAATAAGACAATGAAAGCATTAACAAAAACAGATTTCAACTTTCCGGGACAAAAAAGCGTGTACCACGGAAAAGTGCGCGATGTGTACAACATCAACGGCGAAAAACTCGTCATGGTAGCAACCGACCGTATCTCGGCTTTCGATGTGGTTTTACCTGAAGGTATCCCTTACAAAGGCCAAATGCTGAATCAGATTGCAGCCAAATTCCTCGATGCCACTACTGACATCTGTCCGAACTGGAAAATGGCGACACCGGACCCGATGGTTACTGTCGGAGTTTTGTGCGAAGGCTTTCCGGTAGAAATGATTGTACGTGGCTATCTGTGCGGTAGCGCATGGCGTACTTACAAAAGCGGCGTACGCGAAATCTGCGGTGTAAAACTGCCGGATGGTATGCGCGAGAACGAGAAATTCCCGGAACCGATCGTTACCCCGACAACGAAAGCGGAAATGGGACTGCACGACGAAGATATCTCTAAGGAAGAAATCCTGAAACAAGGACTTGCTACTCCCGAAGAATATGAAGTCCTTGAGAAATATACACTGGCTCTCTTCAAACGCGGAACTGAAATCGCTGCTGAACGCGGTCTGATCCTCGTTGATACAAAATATGAATTCGGTAAGCACAACGGTACTATCTATCTGATGGACGAAATTCATACACCGGATTCAAGCCGTTATTTCTACTCTGACGGCTATCAGGAACGCTTCGAAAAAGGCGAACCTCAAAAGCAGCTTTCTAAGGAATTCGTTCGTGAATGGCTGATGGAAAACGGTTTCCAAGGCAAGGATGGTCAGAAAGTACCTGAAATGACTCCGGCTATCGTACAGAGCATCAGCGATCGTTACATCGAATTGTTCGAGAATATCACCGGTGAGAAATTTGTGAAAGAAGATACCAGCAACATCGCTGAACGTATCGAAAAGAACGTAATGAATTTCTTGAGCAAATAAGCATGGATTACCCACAACAACATATCAAGCCTTACAACGAAGACGGTAAGAAAACCGAGCAGGTGGAACGCATGTTCGATAACATTGCGCATGCTTACGACAAACTGAATCATACCTTATCTTTAGGTATCGACCGCAGCTGGCGCCGTAAAGCCATTGCCTGGCTCCGCCCCTTCCGCCCACAGCACATCATGGATGTTGCCACCGGAACGGGAGACTTCGCCATCCTCGCTTGCCGTGAACTGAAACCCGATGAACTGATCGGGACGGATATCTCGGAAGGCATGATGAACGTGGGTCGTGAAAAAGTAAAGAAGGAAGGACTCTCGGACAAAATTACTTTTGCCCGGGAGGACTGCACTTCTCTCTCCTTTGCCGACAATAGATTTGACGCTATCACCGTAGCATTCGGTATCCGCAATTTTGAAGACCTGGACAAAGGTCTCTCCGAAATGTGCCGTGTACTGAAACCGGGCGGACATCTGGTTATCCTGGAACTGACTACTCCGGATCGCTTCCCTATGAAGCAACTGTTCACCATCTACTCGAAAGTAGTTATCCCATTGCTTGGCAAACTTCTCTCCAAAGACAACAGTGCCTACCATTATCTGCCGGACACTATCAAAGTATTTCCCCAAGGGGAAGTCATGAAAGGAGTCATATCGAAAGCCGGATTCGGCGAAGTTCATTTCCGACGGTTGACATTTGGTATCTGCACACTTTATACGGCGACAAAATAATGAAGAATGATGAATAATTAATTTAATCCTTTCGTGTCATGGAAAAATACGGTTTAATCGGCTACCCCTTGCGACATTCGTTTTCAATCGGCTACTTTAACGAAAAGTTTAGATCCGAAGGCATCAATGCGGAATATGTGAATTTCGAGATTCCCAATATCAATGATTTTATGGAAGTTATTGAAGAGAATCCCAACTTGTGCGGGCTCAATGTCACCATCCCCTACAAAGAGCAAGTGATTCCTTTTTTGAACGAACTCGATCGGGATACAGCTAAAATTGGCGCTGTAAATGTCATTAAGATTATCCGCCAACCGAAAGGAAAAGTAAAACTGGTCGGCTACAATTCCGACATCATCGGTTTTACACAATCAATTCAGCCGTTGCTACAACCTCAGCACAAAAAAGCACTGATCCTCGGCACCGGAGGTGCTTCCAAAGCTGTTTACCACGGACTCAAAAATCTGGGTATCGAAAGCGTATTTGTATCGCGGACGCACAAAACCGACGATATGCTGACTTACGAGGAACTGACTCCGGAAATCATGAAGGAATACACCGTTATCGTCAACTGTACTCCGGTAGGAATGTACCCCAAAGTAGATTTCTGCCCCAACATTCCTTACGAACTGCTCACTCCAAACCATTTGCTCTACGATTTGTTATATAATCCAAACGTCACTCTTTTCATGAAAAAGGGAGAAGCACAAGGGGCTGTTACGAAAAACGGTTTGGAAATGCTACTTTTACAGGCATTTGCCGCTTGGGAAATATGGCACCGATAAGATAAGGTGCTGACAGCCGTTTTCTGATAGAGTTAAGAATAAGGGCGTGATATTTTAATTGAGGGGATTTATTATGAAGAAAAGAGCAGTCTACAGCATTATTATTATCATGCTGGTATTTACCAGTTGCACAATCGGCGGGAGTTTCTATATGTTGAATTTCTCCTTGACGCCGAACGCCAAAATATTGTCTAAAGACGCCGATTCATATCCCTATATGTACAGAAACTATCCTTTCCTGCGCCCGTGGGTGGATAGCCTGAAACAAGTGAATGCACTGAAAGATACATTCATTATCAATCCGCAAGGCATACAGCTACACGCCTTTTACATCGCCGCACCTGCTCCAACCAGTAAAACGGCTGTAATCGTTCATGGATACACCGATAATGCTATCCGTATGTTTATGATCGGCTATCTGTATAATCGTGATCTGGGATATAATATCCTGCTTCCCGACTTGCAACATCAGGGAGAGAGCGAAGGACGAGCCATCCAAATGGGATGGAAAGACAGGATTGATGTTTTGCAATGGATGAACATTGCAAATGAAATCTTTGGAGACAGTACTCAAATGGTAGTACATGGTATCTCAATGGGAGGTGCCACCACAATGATGGTATCCGGCGAAAAACAGAAACCTTTTGTGAAATGTTTTGTGGAGGATTGCGGCTACACCAGTGTATGGGATGAATTTTCGCACGAACTCAAATCTTCTTTCCACCTGCCTGCTTTCCCGTTAATGTACACTACAAGCTGGTTATGCGAGAAAAAATACGGATGGAACTTCAAAGAAGCTTCCTCACTTAAGCAGGTAGAGAAATGTGAGCTGCCCATGCTGTTTATTCATGGAGACAAAGATACATATGTCCCCACATGGATGGTTTATCCGCTTTATGAAGCAAAGCCGGAACCCAAAGAACTCTGGATCGTACCGGGAGCAGCCCATGCCCTCTCGTACAAAGAGAATAAACAGGAATACACCGACAAAGTACGGGATTTCGTCGGGCGGTATATTTATTAAAACTATTATGAAATCAATATTGACACTTATACTTGCCACTTTTCTACTAATTCCACTGCAAGCCCAAGAAAAAGTATATACGGTAGACAACTTGCCGAAGGTACATCTGCAAAATAAAATGCAGTATGTATGTAATCCGGCAGGGATACTTTCGCAAGCTGCCTGTGACACAATAGACTCTATGCTCTACGCTCTGGAACAACAGACGGGGATTGAAACGGTAGTTGCCGTAGTTCCCTCGATTGGTGATATGGAGTGTTTTGATTTTTGCCATCAGCTTCTCAATCAATGGGGAGTAGGCAAAAAAGGGAAAGATAATGGGCTGGTTATCCTGTTAGTCACGGACCAACGCTGCATCCAGTTTTACACCGGATACGGTTTGGAAGGAGTACTTCCCGATGCGATATGTAAACGCATCCAGACTAAGTACATGATTCCATATCTGAAAGATGGCAACTGGAATGAAGGAATGGTAGCCGGCATCCGGGCGACTTGCCAGCGACTTGACGGATCAATGGAAAATGACTCGCTTTCTGAATCGAATAATGAATCGATGGATTTCATTTTCGCAGTTATCCTGTTCGCTGTAATCGGTGTAGGGATAGCGTTCTTTGCCGCAAGAAATCAGAGCCGTTGCCCCAAATGCGGGAAACATGCCCTGCAAAGAACCGGAAGCAGACTTGTATCGCGTGTCAATGGGATAAAGACGGAAGATGTCACCTATACTTGCAAGAACTGCGGAAATACAATCATACGTCGTCAGCAAAGCTACGATAGCGACTATCACAACAGAGGTGGCGGCGGAGGCGGTCCATTCATCGGCGGATTCGGAGGCGGCGGTGGATTTGGAGGCAGTGGCGGAGGCTTTAGCGGCGGCAGCTTCGGCGGAGGAATGGGAGGCGGCGGCGGAGCCGGTTCACGATTCTGATCCCAACAAATAATATTAAATAATCAAATACTCATAAAAAAGTAAGAAACATGAAAAAGTCAATTATCATCATTTTAGCCGTTGTGGCTATCCTTGTCATATGGGCAGTCAGTGTATATAACGGTCTTGTCACCATGGATGAGAATGTAACCAGTCAATGGGCAAATGTAGAAACTCAATACCAACGCCGCGCAGACCTGATACCCAATCTTGTAAACACCGTAAAAGGATATGCTTCACATGAGAAAGAAACATTGGAAGGAGTGGTAGAAGCACGTAGCAAAGCCACACAGATCAAAGTGGATGCTGACGGCCTGACTCCGGAGAAACTGGCTGAATATCAAAAAGCACAAGGTGCTGTAACGTCTGCACTTGGCAAATTATTGGCTATCACAGAGAATTATCCTGACTTGAAAGCCAATCAGAATTTCCTTGAATTACAGGCACAGCTGGAAGGTACTGAAAACCGTATCAATGTAGCCCGCAAAAACTTCAATGATGCGGCACAATCATACAACACCAATATCCGCCGTTTCCCGAAGAATATATTTGCAGGGATGTTCGGATTCGATAAGAAAGCATACTTTGAAGCGGAAGAAGGAAGCGAAAAAGCTCCGAAAGTAGAGTTCTAAAGGATGATTTTTTAAAGAGCTTCCAGGCTAAAATCGGAATCGCCGTTACCTGATTTATTCAGATAACGGCGATTCCGGCTCTGAACCACCACGAACGGACTTCCATAAAAGAGCGTTAAAAAGGAACTTTTGCTCCTGTTTCTTTAACGGTTTAAATACTCTCATTCCGCTATCAATCAGCATAATGATTAAAATAAAACAAGCCATTAATTAACACTTTTATGTTTTATTTTTCTTCCGGACGAAGCTTGATAAACAAATAGTTGGCTGTACGAAAAAAAAGCAGTACTTTTGCAGCCGTATACAAAATAATTCTATAACTCATGAGTAATCAACGATACATGATGCGTGGCGTAAGCGCATCAAAAGAAGATGTGCACAACGCCATCAAGAACATCGACAAAGGAATTTTCCCGAAAGCATTCTGCAAAATTATTCCCGATATACTGGGTGGGGACCCGGAATATTGCAACATCATGCACGCCGACGGCGCCGGAACCAAATCTTCCCTTGCTTATATGTACTGGAAAGAAACAGGCGACCTGTCTGTCTGGAAAGGTATTGCACAAGACGCCCTGATTATGAATATCGACGACTTGCTCTGTGTAGGTGCCGTAGACAACATCCTCGTTTCTTCCACTATCGGACGTAACAAACTCTTGATTCCGGGAGAAGTGATCTCTGCAATCATCAACGGAACAGACGAACTGCTGGCCGAACTTCGCGAAATGGGTGTAGGCGTATATGCTACCGGTGGCGAAACTGCTGATGTCGGTGATCTGGTACGCACAATTATCGTTGACTCTACCGTGACTTGCCGCATGAAACGCTCGGACGTTATCAATAATGCCAACATTCGCCCGGGTGACGTTATTGTAGGATTGGCCTCTTACGGACAGGCTACTTATGAAAAAGAATACAATGGCGGTATGGGTAGCAACGGTCTTACAAGTGCCCGCCATGACGTATTCGGCAAATATCTCGCAGAGAAATATCCGGAAAGTTACGATGCGGCAGTACCCGAAGAACTGGTTTATTCCGGCGGACTGAAACTGACTGACAGCGTGGAAGGTTCTCCGATTGATGCGGGCAAGCTAGTGCTCTCTCCTACCCGTACGTATGCTCCGGTGGTGAAGAAACTGTTGGATGCACTCCGCTCCGAAATTCATGGTATGGTTCACTGCTCCGGCGGTGCGCAAACCAAAGTGCTGCATTTCGTAGAAAATGTACGTGTTGTGAAGGATAATCTGTTCCCCGTTCCTCCGTTGTTCAAGACTATACAGGAACAGAGCGGCACGGACTGGGCAGAAATGTACAAAGTATTCAATATGGGGCACCGTCTCGAAGTTTACCTGTCACCGGAACATGCCGAAGAGGTGATTGCTATTTCCGAATCTTTCGGTATCCCCGCACAGATTGTAGGACGTATCGAAGCGTGTGAACAGACAGAATTAATCATTAAGAGCGAATTCGGAGAATTCAGATACTAAAGAATGGCAGATAACAGTACCATATTAGAAAAAT
>ERZ860388.895-NODE-895-length-21833-cov-3.174855_pt1 | contig 21833 bp, 11 predicted proteins | sample MGYA00509978_ERZ860388 | MGnify/ENA primary metagenome ERZ860388 (study PRJEB30046, sample SAMN00715225) | human gut metagenome | study: EMG produced TPA metagenomics assembly of the A metagenome-wide association study of gut microbiota in type 2...
AATTAGCCCGAAGACCATTATAAGCATCATTCCCATAAGAATAAGTAAACAGAGTCTCGATGGTCAGGTTTTTATATCTCAGATTGAAATTAAAGTTTCCATACAAATCCGGATTGGGATCACCTATTACCTGCTGGTCTTTCTCATTGATAATATGATCGGCTATAACTTCCTCAAAATGCATATCTCCCGCACTGAACGGAATAAGTGCACCCGATTCCGAACGAATGTTAAGTCCGGCTGCCGCCGCTTCCTCACTGGTACTGAAAACACCTTTGGTTTTATATCCGTAAAATACTCCCGCCGGACTGTTTTCCGCCGTAAGAATCCGGGCACCCTGAAAATCGGTAACGTACGAACCACCGGCCAATGAAACGATTTCATTCTTATAATGCCCCATCATAGCACCAAAATCGAGTTTCCAGTTACGCAGATTCAACAGACGAACATTCGTTGCGATCTCAAATCCCTTATTTTTCAATTTACCATCGTTGATCAACGAATACTCAAGACTGGAAGTTTCGGGAAGTTGTTTAGGAACCAACAAATCTTTGGTAGTAGAGGTAAAGAAGTCCGCTTTAACCGACCAACGGTTATTAAACATACTGAAATCTACACCGATCTTTGCCTTTCGGGTTGTTTCCCATTTCAGCTTGTCGTTTTTATAATTAGCAAGAATAAGGCCATTAGCACTTCCCATAAAATTGACTGAATTAAAATACGAACGAGTAGCATAGTTCTTCAAATCATCATTACCGGAAAGTCCGTAACTGGCATCGAGTTTCAAGAAATTCAAGAAATCGACATTTTTCATGAATTCTTCGGATGAAAGAATCCATCCTGCCGATACCGAAGGGAAAACTCCCCAAGCAAGACCGCCCATTTTAAGTGCACCATCGGCTTGTTTGCCAAAGCGTGAAGATGCATCCATTGCTGCAACAACATTCAGCAAATAACGATTTTTATACTTATAGTCTGCATTAAAATACCACGACATCGAACGCCAACTCTCCGAAGTACCCGAAGTACTGCGCAGGCTGGAAGTTGTATTATCCAAACTATTCATACGATCGGAACTGGTATTATGCCCTTCCCCTTAATTCTATTCAAAATTATCCGTAAAGAAACGATAACCGCCTGTCATATCCAGATTATGAATACTGTTACGTATCGGAGACCAATCGACAAAAGCATTCAGATGAATGGATGTCTGTTTGGCCATCAAGTTCTTAACCACATTACGCGAGTAAGCATATATTTCTCCATACTCATTCACCAACGGCAACTCGGCCAGTCCCTGCGAAGGCTTGAAGTATTCTTCATTCAGTTTATCCCATGTATAATTGAACATGACACCCACTTTAAGTCTGTCTGTAAAGGAATAGGTAGGAAGGGCATTGATATTAAAACGGTATTTCTTAGAAAGTCCGATACTTAAATCGACCAATGACAAAGGATTACCAATACCCAGCTCATCAACATTACTCAACTTTGCACTCAGCGAGCCATCCCGGTTATATTGAAAAGGACTATAAACCGGTGATTTAATCAAAGACAAATAAGACGGTGAAGCAATCTCGTCGATACCATCATTGCGCATGTGGTTTTCTGATTGCGCAAAAGCAATATCAAAAAGGAATTTCAATTTATCCGTCAGATTTATATCGGAGTTGAAACGTACATTCAAACGATTGAAATCAGTATTCTCAATATTACCGTCACTTTTATTGTAACCTACAGAGAAAGCATACAAGGCAATGGCATCTCCTCCTTTTACACTGATACCGTAATTCTGGCTCAACGCACCTTTATTGATCAGTTTCAGCCAATCAGTATCATTATGATTAGCTTTATAATAGGACTTTGTCTTATCATCGTCCAAAAACAGCAGGTTGTCAACCAAAGTACTGTTTGAATACATTCCGCTCAAAACGTCGGATGCATACAACCGATAATCCGCCGCTCCCATGACAGGGATTGTTTTATAAGCCTCCTGATAACCTAAAGACATGAAAGCAGAAATATCGGTCGCCATACTTTTACTGCGTTTTGTGGTTATTATCACCACACCATTGCCACCTTTACTGCCGTAAATAGACGTACCGTCTTTCAATACTGTGATATCCTCTACATCGTTGGGGTCAATCAAAGCAAGCGGATTATTGAAAAATCCAGCATGAATGGAAGACACTCCTTCCTGCATCTGCCATATCGCACCATCTACAATGTACAAAGGCTGAGCAGTCATATTCAAAGAATTCAATCCGCGAATAAAAACTGTAGAACCGTTTCCCATAACACCGGAATGCGGGACAGCCCGTAATTCTCCATTCAAACGATTCGAGAAGTCCTGATCGATACTTGTAATCGACGGGGTAACTTTGGTCACAATATTTGCCTTATTGGTTGCAAGAACGGTCTTATCGTAAAAATTACCGGCATCAGTATCTTCCAACAGTTGTATATTAATATCACTACGTCCTTTCACAGATACAACCTGAGGTAAATACCCCGGAGCATCCATATACAAGGTAACATTTGCATGAGGTACTCTAAGTTCGAACAAGCCGTCATCAGAAGTCATTGTGGTAATCCGAGTATCCACAACACTGATTCTGGCTCCGGCCAGATTCTCTTTGGTCGATGAACTTACAACCCTTCCTTTCACAATACAGTTGTACTGTTCTACTTTTGTTTGGGCAATAGCAGTGGAATCTGCCTCTTGTGCCATTACAGCACTACCACAAATTGCCATAAACAAACATATGCCAACCGGTTTAAGTGCAAATCTTTTATTCAGATATATCTTTTTCATTTATCACAGCCTCCTATTTATTACGAACGGGTTCAAAAACAATCCTGTCAACGCGGAATCTTCGGGTGAAGATATTGTCATTGACTTGTTTGGCAGTCACATTGGTAGATATGTTAATCTTAGTGGTTACTTCCTGCCACTGTACACCATCTTCCGTAGCCAGCATCCACAGACGGTCATAATAATTGGAAGTCGGAAATTCAAACTCACTAGCTATCTTTATTCTCGTTTTCTTGGTGCCACTGGTTACAAACTCATCGGAAGTAATCGGGCCCTTGCTCTGTTGTTTTCCAAGAGCATTCATATACATAATACGGAAAGAAAGCTTCGTACTATCGTTAGCAAAAGACTCTCCATCAATAACAGCAGGTATAAAATCAGCATAGATATCATATTTACCCGACAATACATCCGGAATATCAAACACGACAGAAGGCTGTGCGGAAGTATTGGTAGGTTGCACCTCAATATAGCGGTTACCACTCACATCGGCTATCACACTGTTAACGTCTACCGTACGTGTATAAATACTGGTATAATTTCCTGTCTGACGTCCCTCCTGTTCCTCACACTCCACGGAGATAGGTTTATTCCATGTTTCAGTATTATCATATCGAACCTCATCTGTCAGGTATATAACACCATTGGAAGCATTTACCCGGTTGGCCCCCTCGAAGAGGTTATCAACATCAGTAATCACACTACCGGAGGTTGACACCAATGTGCTATAATCTGCCGGATTATCTATTTTCTCTCTATAAATCAAATCGTTAACAATAGCAAGAGAAGTCTGTACCCTCTTGATCGAGTCTGCTAAAACAGGATCTGCATTATAGACATTAAAATAGGGAGAAATACGTTCGTAAGCAGCATCCCAGGCAGCATCCGTCGGAATAATCATTGTAAAGACAGAATCTTCGGCAGAAACATTTCCCAGACCGTACAACCGGTCTTCAAGCAAAGGATTATACAGCGTTGTGATGGTATCGTATCCTTGCTCCTCCTGTATCTCCTTGAGATAACTCGAAAGGAAGGAAGATATTTTGGTTGTATTGCTCTGACTCGTAATATACTCAAAAATATTATGTGCATATACAATTTGTTTATCTATCGTGTGCAATATACCGTTTTTGGCAAGTTTATCTTTCAATACTAAGCCGCTTCCGCCAAAACTTACCCCATCTTGATGAGAGTAATAGTAGACTTTGCCATTTATCATACGGATTACCTTCGAATCCGGTTCCGAAGTTGAATGATTAAAACGGGCAATATGATTGCTCACCAACAGGCGTATTTGTTCCGTGTCGGTTTCGTCTACAGCAGCCATAGCCTCATCATCGGGAGCCCACACCGTGAATGTCTGAGTCGAAACAAGTAATGAATCATATCCGGCTATTTCAATAAACCTGGCGAACTTCGACAATGCAGGGTTCTCTTTTATCAATTCATAAAGATTTTGATCCGGCAATGACTGATTCCGGTCATAATGCTCATTCCACTCATCTCTACACGAATACATCATGAAAGAGACAGAGAGAACAGCAAGTAGAAACACTGTTTTTATGGTATTCTTCATAAAAGTATATTTTTTTATTTATTCCTCTTTTATTATCAATCTTTTCCCTCTTTATCGATATAGCTTACCGGCACATATTCCAAATAGTCGAAGTGGAATTCAAGGTTTTCGGCCTCTACATTCTTCGCTCTAAAATAGTGCGGTGCATAATCCTGGAAAGTAAACGTACCAATGATAATACGAAGACTCATATTATCCTGACGTAGTGTCTTCGGTCCGTTCAAACTGTAAATAGAAGTCGGCGCTTTCATATAACCGCGATTTCGCATCATTTTATCGTTTTCCACTCCATTATCCGTTGTTTGACCATCGTCTATCCAACCTACACGGGGGTCAGTACCCACAATTCTCAAATCGACCGGAATTCCGACAATCTCATTGTCTATAAACAACTGAGCTACTCCACGCCAAGTTTCGGCACGATACCCCAATCTGATTTCATAAGTTCCGGGAGGAACGGGATGCATTCTTAACGTAAAGTCATACCATCCGGACATCACCATCTCGTCCGCCTGATAGTTTGTCCAACTTTCACTCGCCCAAAGTTTCAGTTTCGTATCGCTTGTAAAAGAGAAATAATCCCCGCAATAATCGGGCGAGAAAGTGTAAAGGGTAGTCAGCGTCTTCCAACGTATATTATTGTTTGTCAACTGAGGAGGAATAGCGTGACAATCGAAACGGATACGCTTATTCAATACATCATTCTCCATAATGTCTTTATCGTATACCAACACTTCATTCAAAGCATGGATGTATCCGTTCAATCCGTTCAGATTACTCTGAGCATCGATGATACTTACATGTGTACCGTCCTTTTGTGTATTCAGCCTATTGCCCGATTTTATTTCGATCAGACGATACTTCAACATTGTTTCATAATATTCGTATTTTTCATTTTCCGCATCCGGAGAAGTTGCCGCACCCGAATATAAAAAATCGCTTGTCGACATCTGTCTTTCCAGAATATGATAAGATACAAATTTATTCAATGCATTATCTCTGCTCTTATAGTCTCCCTGAGCTTCGTTTCCATAATAGCGGGTGGCAAATTGAACCAAATCGTCCAGATTTTCAATACCGGCTTTTCTAAAAGTCTCATCCGTTTCTGCAAATATGGTATAACCATATTTTCTCATTTCCGGATATTTGAACTTCGTTCCGCCTATAACAACTTCATCTGCCGGTTTCTTATAAGTGAGATCGTATACATTCATTATAGAATCACACATCCCGGTTTGTTCGAGAGCTTGCGAAAACAAATTGAAATATTCCTTACCCTGCATTAGTCCTGTCAGATATGCATTAGAAGGATCGACAATACTGCCCACAACATGAATCACCCCATTGTGTACCTTCACGTCTTTATACAGAATGGGGACTTCCTGATTGACAAAAATGGTCTGACTGCCTACATCGAATCTTGAAAATGAGATATTAATAAACCGGTCGCTCATGCTCGGCTCGGGAAGCGATCCTTCCTGAAACGACTCTGTAGTGTAATTGGTATTTTCACTCTTTATAACATGATTATAAACAATCTGCAGTTTATCCTCTTTTGTCAAACTGCTATAAGTTATATCTTTAGCTTTGAAATATTCCTGAAAAGCAGAATCTGTAGGCATAAAACAGGTAAAATGCCCGTAACAGGATAACAAAGAAAAGGTTTCCGATTCTTCGATTATCTGATTAAAGATACTGAAATTAGTACGGTTGGCACAATAAGAAGCCACGGTTTCTCCCACAAACGTATAAAACGCATCTTCATCTACCTCGTCATCCACACAAGAAGGTACGAGTATAGTTGCAAACAACAGCAGAATAAGGACGGATATTGAATATTTTATTTTTTTCATGATACTTGTTTTTATTCGATATTTGTTGACGTTACATAAAACGGATTTTGCTTCAGTGCACCGTTCGCTCTCAGTTCATCTGCATTAATCGGCATATAAAAAGCATTTATTTCGCTCAATTTACTCTTGGTAGTAGTATTATCCAATTTGTCATATTTTTTCAGCAGATAGGCATTGACCACATTGGTAGGGTTTTGCTTTGGTTCCCGGCGAATCCTACGCAACAAATCAAAATATCGTTTGCCCTCAAACACGAACTCCTTTTGACGTTCATCAAAGACAAGATTTCTCATCTTATCCTGCGAATTATAATCTGACATTTGCAAAGAACCACTTCCCAAATCCGGATTGGCACGATCATAGGTCTTGGATACCAAATCCAAGGCTCCTTCTAAATCTGCCCCTATTTCTACCAAAGCTTCCGCCTTCATCAGATAAATGTCTGATAAACGATAAAATATCCAGTTGGCAGATTCCGTATTGGTCAAATAGTCACTCTCTCTCACCGTACCCGAAGAAGTCTCTCCTCTTAAAGCTGTGTATTTAGCTATGAAAGATTTACTGGAACTATTGAAGAAAGCATCTTTTCCTCTTAAATCGGTAGCTTTGAAAAGCGGGTCAGCCATTGCCTCAAAATTATACGGCATCAATTGATGAGGATTTTTATCTCCACGCCCTCCGGACAATCCGTACATTTCATTCACAGCATAATTAGGTATATTGTTCTGATCGAACTGCAATTCAAAAATGCTCTCTTTTGAATTTCCACGGAAAAAGACCACACTATTATAAGTCCGCGAACCTTCCAACTGCAGTTGTCCGAGATTACTTAATACCTTATCACAATAAGTGATACAATTGCTATACTCATTCTTCCAAAGATACATATCGGCTATCAAGGCACGTATAGCATTCTTGGTAATGCGTCCTTTACTATAAATCAAATTATTCCATGTTTTTTCATCTGCCGCTTGATTTTCAACGCTCTTCAAATCATCAATCAGAAAATCAAGAAGTTTATCAGGATCTTCCTGTGCTACTTCAAAAGGTAAACTATCATCGGCATATGGCTCCGTTATCAAAGGAATATCCCGGAAAGTACGGAGAAGAATAAAATAGCATAATGCACGTACACCCTTAGCCTCAGCAATGTAGATATCCAGATTCTCACGTTTAAAGTTAGGATCTTTGGACTCCACTTCGGGCGCAAACTTGATTACAGTATTACAATAATTAATCACACTGTAATATTCTCCCCAATAAGTATAGGTGTTGGAAGAGTTCAAATTAATATTCAACATGTCTTTTATGGGATCAGAAACACCCGGTCCTGCTTTCACATTATCCGAACGCACTTCACTCCAAACGATCAACCGCTCAATAAATCCGGTCTCATTCATTCCACGGTAGCATGAACCAACCATACTCAGCACATCGCTTTCATCTTTCCAAAAGTCATCAAAAATAGTTTCCGACTTAGGATGTATATTAAACCAGTCCTCACAGGATGTCAAAGTTCCTCCCAGCAAGGCTGTCATGGCTATACACAATATATATTTCTTTGTTTTCATTTTTATCTGTTATTTGGTCAAACCATTCAATTGAACTCTCATTGTTAAAATCCGACGGTAACACCGAATGTAAAATATTGCGAACGGGGAGTCTTGCTTCTGTCTGCACAAAGCCCGAAATTCTCAATACCGACCTCCGGATCCACACCGGTATATTTGGTAAATGTCACCAGATTGTTTAGAGTCAGATAAAAGGACAATTGATTGAGGAATATACGTCTCAACGATTTCGGAGAAAAATTATACTTAAAAGTCAGCGTTTTAAACCGAAGGAAAGAACCATCTTCCACAAAGCGGTCACTTCCCAAGAAGTTATAGCCATATTGATACAATGCACGTGGCATTTCAGTCACATCGCCGTCTTTACGCCAACGCCAGTTTACGGCAACAGACTGATTGTTGTTGGAATACATATTTTCCGCATCCATACGTGCATAGTTCACAATCTTATTACCATAACGGAAGTTAAAGAACGCACTGATAGAGAAATTCTTGAACGTAATATTCGTACCGAATCCACCGGTCAGTTTGGGATTGGAATTCCCTAAATAAACAATATCCAGTTCATCGATCGTTCCGTCATGATTAATATCCTCATAAATAGCATCACCGCCACGGAATTGATATCTCTTATTACCCAGATTGAAATAGTCAAAATACATGGGAAGCGGCTTCCCATTACCATCTCTCACCACATTGCCGTTGGCATCTTTCGCCACAGGAGCAGTTCCGCCACGTCCCTCTACATATTTATCATACTGATAAACTCCCTTATAACGGAATCCATAGATAGACCCGAACGAGTTTCCTTCTTGCAAACGCGTCAGATAAGACCCGTTATCGTAGTTAAAGTCTTTATTATATGCATTCAATACTGCAGGTGACAGTTCTACAATCTTATTTTTGTTGTTAGAGAAATTGACGTTAAAATCGACCTTCCAATCTCTGGTTTTAATCAAATTATTGGTATAGATACTCAACTCCCAGCCGGTATTATCCATCACACCGATATTGACATAAGACAATGAGCCAAAGCCGGAAGAACTGGGAATACCCAAATTCTCAAATAATAAATCTTCTGTTTTACGTTTATAAATATTTCCGTCAAACACGACTTTCGAATTAAACAAATGCAAATCAATACCCAAGTTATAAGAGGTTACTTTCTCCCACTTAAGGTCTGATAATTCGATAGAAGCCGGTTTTACTGTAGGAATATTTATATAGTTGTTGTTTCCACCTCCCCAGCTACTGTTGTAACGACTAAAGTGCAGATATTCCCATTTAGGTTGGTTTCCGGTGATACCCCAGCCACCACGAATACCAAGTTCGTCAATTACAGACCTCAAGGGTTTCATAAACGGTTCATCGGCCATATTCCATTTTACCGATACGGCAGGGAAATCTCCCCATCGGTTGTTTGAACCAAACTTTGTGCTGCCATCTCTACGGAAAGTCGCATCAATTGTATAACGATTCATAAAAGTATAGTGCGCCCTACCCATAATGGCTAACGAACGCCATTGTCCGGCTCCGCTTTTGAAAGCCTTATCAAAACCGATGGAAGTAGCATCTGTAATAGAATTGGAAGGTAATCCGTATTTCTCAAATTCCTGATATTGGGAATTTCCAGAATTCATTTGCCAAACTGCTGACACCAGCAAAGAATGGTTGTCTCCCCAACGGGGAATCCATGTTATTTTCTGTTCACTCTGAATGGACAACCCTTCCGACTCTTTCATATAAGCGCGATTCACCGTTTCGTCATTCCATGCCTTGGATGTAACTTCTTTAGGAAGAAATTTAGATTCTTTTGAGTTCTCTATATTAAAAGAGACATATCCGTTATATCGCAACTGGGCTTTTTCCGGATTGATTATATCATATTGCAAACGCAAGGTGGGAACAATATTAAGATTCTTTTGATTATTAAATGCCAGGTTTGCCAATGCTACCGGATTCATTAAATCTTTCTGTGTATAATGAAGAGATGACGACTGCGGTATGTTATAATAAATATCCGTATCGTTTCCATCGGCATCTTGCTGAAAGATCGAAACGTTAGGCATTTTGCGATAAGCCATACTGAGCAAGTTCTCCTTGTTATCCCCGTCACTCACGTCGTTGGCATAATTCTTATTATTATCAGTATATGTCATCGAAAAATCAGAGATAAACTTAATACGGTCCGACACTTGATATTCCAGATACATTCTATTTGTAAATCGTTCCAGTTTTTGTTTAATTACAGTTCCTGTCTGCGAATAATATCCAAGAGATGCGCGGAAAGTTGCCTTATCACCACCACCGGAAACCGTTGCATAATGATCGTGTGTAAAACCATACTGGGTAATGGCTTTCACCCAATCGGTATTGTTGTTGAAATTCTGATATTCAGAGAATGTAGGATCGTAATTAAATTCCGGAATATCTGCCGCACTCTCATCTTGAAAAGGATTAAAATAAGCCTGCTTCATCAACATAGTATAGTCGTCTCCATTAAGCATTTTCAAGCCACGGGGTTGTTGAGAACCGGAAAAACGATAGGAATATTGCACACGGGTAGGACCTTTAACACCCTTTTTCGTTTTAATCAAAATTACTCCATTGGCACCTTTTGATCCCCAGATGGCAGCAGAAGCACCATCTTTCAAAACCGTAATTTCCTCAATATCATCCGGATTGATATTCAGCAAATTGGCAAACTGTTCCTGATCTGCAGATGTATAATCGAAAGAAGCATCCACATTGTTCTCAAACGGTATATCATTCAATACGATCAACGGTTCTGAATTTGAATTGATAGAAGTAGTACCACGAATACGCATGGAAGAACCCGACCCCAAGTCCCCGGAATTTCCCAAAATATCGAATCCCGCAATACGTCCCTGTAATGCATCATCGATAGAGGCCACAGACATATCTTCCAGATCGCGCATGCTGATATGTTGCATGGCACCTGATACCTCTCGCTTAGGGATAGCCAATGTTCCATCGGAATGCATTGCTTTTGCAGTTACCACCACCTCATCGAGTACTGCATTCTCTTTCATTTTTATATTAAACCTGCGTTTATCTTTAATGGATAACTCAACCGGGTCATAACCTACAAAACTTACTTTAAGCTTATTATTTACACTCTTTATCGAAAGGGAAAAGTTTCCGCTAAAGTCCGTTATGGTAGCATTTACAATACGTCCGTTGGCATCTACCTCCGTTACGTGTGCACCAATAATTTCACCTTCTATATCCGAAGAGACATTTCCTGTTATCACCAATTGTTTGGTCTGTGCCGTCACAGTCATCGATAAACAAGAAAAGACAATCAGCAATATGCTTTTTATATTATCAACATTCATAATTTAGTAGTATTGTTTTTTTTGACTATTGGAATCTTAATGCCGTATCAATTAAATGGATAACAGAACGTGAAGATGCAATGATCGTAGTTGCCTTGTTATAGTCAGAGTTGTCAACTATATAATCACGCGCCATCAAATTGTAGGTTCCTTCGGCATTTGTTATTACCTTAGCTTTCAACGGTTGTCCGTTTGCATCCGTAGCCTGGCATTGAATTTCCAATCCGTCAGCACGGGTATTTAATGTCAGTTTATGAAACTTACCACTCGAATTACGTGCAGCAGTCTCATAATTCATATCAGTAAGAGGACGTCTTTCGTCCACAAAAGCCAAATTATCCATTAAATGGTATTTAAGAAAGTTCAATAGATAAATTGTTTTCTTTCTTTTTTCATCATAATCCTCTTCTGCAGCAATCTCATCCCACTCATACAAATTAGGATCTTCTTTAAACGCCTTGTCCAGTGCTTCTTTCGTAGGAACAAAAATGGTATAACGGAAATTATTGAACGAGCTTACAACATATCCCAAACCAGAACTTCCGGTTGTCTTTTTCAAATCAAAAATCGGAGTAATCTCTTTGTCAGACATAAAATAATTAAATACCCGATCATCCCCTTTCAATAATTCAAAGAATGCCTTGTATGCTTCATGTTCACCCAATACAGTATACACCGATTTTACAGGATCATGCAAAACACGATCAATAAAGAAAGTACGTCCATTATCAGAATCATAACGGCTGGGCATTCCGGTCACTTCATTGGTTATAATAGAAGCCGGTTCAACTTTGGCTTCGATATCGCCACCACCCTGTACCCGAAGATTTTTTCCTTCTCCACGGACTTTCAGCATGGTTCCTCCCTTTGTCATTGCATAATTGGTTTGTCCATCATCAATATATCCCGACATTACATTGTGTTCTTTCTCACCTACCACAATATGCATATCAAGAATATCAGTCAAACGATTGATAATATAACTCTGATTTTTCTCTGTCCGGAGCAATGCCCCTTTGTTTCCATTTACATCTGCCTTATACACATCGGCAACCACTGTATTATCAGTCGGTACATATCTAAACGCCCAAATTTCACGATTAGCTACTCCTCTTGCCCAAGAGATAGGTTCACGATAATTTTGTAAAGCCTCGTCTGTAGGAACAAGCAGATTATACATATTTTCTATGGAACGCAGATACAAGAAAAATCGCATGGTTCCGTCCTGTATGGCCCAATTCATAATTTGTGTATTATCACTTGTCAATGTAGGTCCATATACACATTGATAATCAATCGGAGGAAATACCTTATCTGATATATAAACAGCACCGTTGCAACCGAGATATGTCTTTTTTACGTTATCAGTACTAATCTCCATACTGAAACTTGATTCGTCTGTAAGCGTAGGCCAGGCATGGGGAAGCGAACTCATGAATGACTTCTTTTGGTGATTCTTTAGAAATAAAGCAAGAATCGAAGTCGGAATATTATCCCAGCCGCCATAGGCTTCTTTTAAATAACGACCTCTGTCACTATCGATATACTCGTTCATGGCCGCATCCGTAGGTACGAACATAGCCCCCATATCAGTTTCATCCGTATACAAATTATAGCTCGGATCATAATACAATAATCCATAACTCGCCATCTTATTTTCTAACGGATCCAAGAAATTAGTTTCGGTGAAATAACGTTTCACAAAAATAGAATCGGCGTTAGGAAGTATCGCGTTACCGGAACCATTATAAAAATCATGCACCGACTTGTCTACACTCTCCACATAATAAGGTGCACAAAATTTATTCAGCAACCGATTAAACAAGCCCGTTTCCCCATTATCACGAATAATTTGAGACATATTTTTCAATGGGAATATAATATCCTCCAATACATGTATATAACCGTTCTTACAAATAATGTCTTTCTGAATGATTTTTATTCCATTCACATAAATACTTCCTGATTCATAGTTTTTACCATTATTCAAAATAGAGAAGTCCTCATTGGTAATCCCTTGGGCAGCCATATGTTGAGGTGTAAAATAGAGGAGCGGTGCCGGACTTTCATCATCCACCAAGTAGATGCCGCCTTTATTTGAGAAACGGTCCCAATAAGAGTTCCCAAACAAACTTTCATCTTTAATATATGCAATGCTATCAAGATAAGTATACGTACTACGTTGTCGAAGCGCCTGTCCTTCCGATGGCCCCACACTGCCTGACATCGTTAAATTCGAAAGCATATCCGAAAGGTATGCCATATTGATCATGCTCGAATTCATGATCATCCTTTTCATTGCCGTCGACAACATCTCATAGCTTCTGATACCCTGCGTATTTGTTTCGAAAAAGCGGTTGAATGCCTCATCTTTTGCTGGAAAAAGAGTCTTGCTTCCCGTCTTTTGCAATACATCCTTATAATTAAGATCATTTATCAGACGAACAAAATAAGTGAATTCACCGCTTTCATTCAGATAATCATAGATATTGCCCCGTAAAAAATCCGGTTCTTTTTCATCATAAAAATAGTCGTCTTTGCACGACAGGCATAAATAACATAAACTCACACAAAAAAGCGATAGGGCTATGAATCGCTTTCGATTTAAAATGTTATGCATTTCTTTATAGTATTAAACGTTTATTGATTACAAACTAAAGACATCGCAGACTAAAAAAGGAATACTTAAATTATAAGTATGTTCCGAAAAGCTTAGATTCATCATGTTGCATTTCATAAAATTATTTATTTTAGATTTATTTGACGGAGCAAAAATAAGAAGAAATAAAACCGAAGTGAGGCAGAAAATTCCCATATACTATAATAAATGTACATTTAAACCAGCTACAAAGTCCAAAGTAGACATTTACGTCTAAAATGTAGACATTTGTGAGATCGGTCTGTATATCCTCATCAGAAAGGTATATTTTCATTTTCCAAATGGCAATCTAATAACATCCATTATTTATTTACAATAAGACAGTTATAATCAGATGAATCCGCACTTTTCATCAGTTACCGGATACAACTTGTCAAATAAATCACGATATTTGCAAAACTCTTTAGGATTGTCAGCCTTCAAAAGAAGTTGCAAAAGCATCAATACCTAAGATCTCCAAATAAGAAAGAAAATCAATTAATACATTAAGAATCAAAATATAAATATACAGGTATATAAAGTTAATCAATATATAATTTATTACCATGAGCAGAATATCTATCATTTCATTAATTATTCTAAATATATTTTCTTTAAATACATACTGTCAGATTTTAGCCAAAAACTACTATGTGACCTCAATAAAAAACTTATCCCAAAATAATGTCAAAACAATCATTCAGGATGATAAAGGTTTTATCTGGTTAGGAACAAAAAACGGACTCAATCGTTTCGACGGAAAGGAAGTGAAAATATACAATTGCTATGATAAAGAAAAAAACATTGGCAACAACAACATTTCCGCACTCTTCGAAGACAAAAATAAAAATATATGGGTCGGTACGGATCGGGGTATATACATCTATGATCCTTTATCCGAAGATTTTCGCCATTTCGATATTACCACCCAAACCGGAGTCTGTATATTCGACTGGGTAGCTCAAATATCGGAAGACCACGATCAGAAAATATGGATTATAATTCCCAATCAAGGGGTCTTCAAATACGATCTCGATACGAATATCCTGTCACACTATCCTTTTGTTGTCGCAAGTAACCAAGCTTCTAAACATCCCCAATGCATCACAATTTTAAAATCCGGTGAGATATGGATAGGCACCAATAAAGATGGACTATATCATTATAATGTAAAAGACGACAAATTCGAGCAACATATTACAGACAGAAACGGCACGTCGATAAAGGATGATATGATATATAGCATCTGCGAATATGGTGACTATATTATATTAGGTGTACATGAGGGTGAATTAAAAAAATACGATTACAACAATAATACCTTTTGGGTAGTTAAAGCCGATGATGTACATCACAAAATTATCAGAGATGTAAAAGTATTCAATAATGAATTATGGGTCGGTACGGAGCAAGGAATCTGTATAGTAGATGAAGAGACAGGCAAAACCGAATTGATACGTAGCGATCCGATGATCAGTAATAGCCTGACCGATAATAAAATATATGTCATGTATCAGGATAATGAGCAAGGTATATGGATCGGAACCGTATTCGGAGGAGTAAATTATATTCCTTCCCAAACACTGACCATAGACAGATACATCCCCAGCCAGCAAAGAAACTCTATCAACGGAAGGATTATACGCGATTTGAAAGAAGACCAAAGCGGAAACATATGGGTATGTACCGAAGACAACGGCATATCCGTTTTCGATCCAAAGAAACGGGCCTTTGAAAAAATTACTCCCACCGGCGGTACACAGTTCATACCGCAGGCTATCATAGAGAATCAAGATGAAATGTGGATAGGTCTTTTCAAGAACGGAATAGATATTCACAACCAGAAGACTAAAACCCTAAAGCACCTCAGCCCCGAACAGTTGGGAATCAACGAATCGAGTATTTGGGCATTGCTACAGGACAGGAAAGGTACAATCTGGCTCGGAAATGGATGGGGAGTCTATTCCAGTAATAAAACCAATCTAAAATTTGAACGCCACAATGAATTCGGATATAATTTCATCTTTGATATTTATGAAGATTCACAAGGAGATATTTGGGTTTGCACAATGGGAAATGGTGTATTCAGACTAAAACAGACTAATAAATCTGTAGAACATTATATTTATAATCAGGACAATCCGAACTCCATCAGTTCCAATTCAGTAAGTAGCGTTACTGAAGACAGGAAGGGAAATCTATGGTTTTCGACCGATCGCGGTGGTATAAGCAAATATATACCGGAAACAAACACGTTCAAATCCTACTCTAAAAATGAAGGACTGCCCGACGATGTTGCTTATAAAATCGTAGAAGACAACGAAGGATTGCTATGGTTCGGAACCAACCACGGATTGGTACGTTTCAATCCGGAAACGGAATCCGTTCAAGTATTCACTGAAAAAGATGGAATCAACAACAATCAATTTAACTATAAATCGGGTATTAAAACCCGATCGGGAAAATTATATTTCGGTTCTATCAACGGACTAATGGCCATTAATCCGAATGATATCAAACGGCCGAACTCTATCCCCCCGCTCTATATTACCAAACTGTTGATATTCAATGAAGAGGTGAATGCAAACGAAGAAGGTTCCCCTCTCACCAACAGCATTATCTATACCGACGAGGTTCATCTAAACTATAATCAAAACAGCCTCGGCTTTGAGTTTGCTTCTCTTAGCTACTCTTCATCGAGCAACTACAAATACTCCTATAAACTGGAAAATTTCGATAAAGACTGGACCATCACCAATGACAGCCGTAGCGTATCCTATACCAATCTCAGTCCGGGTACCTACTCTTTCCGCGTCAAGGCTACCAATAGTTTGGGTGAATGGAGTGACAACGAAACATCCATTAAAATATTCATCCAAGCTCCTTGGTGGCAAAGTACGATAGCCTCTTATATATACATATTCTTTCTTCTGGCCAGCATCATTAGTTTTGTATATTTATATGACCGCACACAGAAGAAACGATATGCCCAGAAACAAATTCTGGCAGACAACCAGCGCGAAAAAGACATATATAATGCCAAGATAGAATTCTTTACCGATATTGCACACGAAATACGAACTCCCCTTATCCTTATTAACGGACCACTCGAAACCATATTGGAAGAAGAAGAAATAGAACCTTCAGCCATCCGGAAAAATATGCGTATTATGGAACAAAACGTTAAGCGATTGCTGGACCTTATCAACCAACTACTTGATTTCCGAAAGATAGACGAACGCAAGTTTATTATAAATCCGACAAACACAGAACTCAACGGTCTGGTAACTAAAACCATCGACCGGTTTCAATTGATGCTTGAACAAAAAGGGAAACAATTGACCCTGCACATTACCGATAATATATTGATAGCCTATATCGATCAGGAATCGGTTATCAAAATTATCAGTAATCTGATGAATAATGCACTAAAATACTCGAATAAACTGATTCAAGTAGATTTATACGCTACCGATGACAACATCGCCCATATACGCGTATCCAACGACGGCGCTCCAATTCCCAGTGAGTTAAGCCAAAAAATATTCGAACCGTTTTATCGTACAACGAAAGTTTCAAATATTCCCGGAAGCGGAATCGGGCTTTCCCTCGCCAGTAGCTTGGCCAAACTAAATAATACCGAACTGATACTTGACACAACTGCCGCTCTGACAACATTTATTCTCTCTATTCCGATCGTCAGTATCCACGAGTATGTCAAGACGCCATCTGATGAAGTAAAGGCACAAGAAGAGTCCGTATCTTTATCCGACCCGAATCCACACCCGTACCTTCTCCCTGATTCCGAAGAAAACGAAGAAGCAGAAACAGATGAACCGGAGATAAAAGAAAACAGTATACTGATTGTTGAAGATGAGCAGGAAGTAAGGAATTATTTATCAGAACGTTTAAGTAAATATTTCAATGTATATATTGCCGACAACGGCGTTGAAGCCTTGGAAATCTTAAATGAGAAATACATCAATATTATTTTGAGTGACTTGATGATGCCCGGAATGGACGGACTCGAGCTATGCCGGAATGTAAAATCAAACGAAGATTTTGCTCAGATACCTTTCATCCTGCTAACTGCCAAAACCGATATGGACAGTAAAATGCAAAGTCTTGAAATAGGTGCAGATGCTTATATTGAAAAACCTATGGCATTCAATTACTTGCATAAGCATATCAATATGTTGCTCAAAAACCGGGAGAAAGAAAAAAAGGCATTTTTGAACAAGCCTTTCTTTCCGGTACAGAAAATCAAGGTGAGCAAAAGCGATGAGAAGTTCCTGAATAGAATTATGGAGATTATAAACCAGGATATGGCTAATCCGGAACTAAATGTAAAAAACCTGGCAGATATGCTATACATGAGCCGTTCCGGGCTCCATCGAAAAGTCAAACAGATAACATCACTCTCCCCTATTGAGTTTATCAAACTTATTCGATTGAAAAAAGCAGCCGAATTGATACAGGAAGGCGAATATCAGATAGCAGAAGTATGCTTTATGGTAGGAATCAATTCACCCTCGTATTTCGGAAAAATGTTCTTCCAACAGTTTGGAATGACCCCGAAAGAATTTGCCAAAAACAGCAAGGCGGGGAAATTAAAAGAAACTCATAATAATGAGAAATAATAAAGTAATATGCCAATTGCCCAATGCAGCAATTGGCATATTACTATTATAAAATCCTATCGCAACCATCTCTTTATATTTTCCTTTCTCTCGTGCTTATTACAACATATTTTCAAAATATCAGCCAAAGCTAATCTACTTTTCTCTTTTTCAGATTTGGTGTAAAAAAACAACTAATTAAAGTATTCACTTTGTTTTTATAAAGTTTTACCTACATTTGTACATAATAAGCTCAAATAAAACAAAAATAGAATTCCAAACAATATCTTAATGAAACATATTTTACTGTTATTATACCTATCAAGCTTTTTGGGAACTGCCTTAGATAGCTCTGCACAGACTATGGACAGCTTGCGTTGGGAAATGGCTGAACGTGAAATGCAGTCGGGACATTATGAAAAGGCTTGCAGCCTTTATATGAAGCTGGATAGTTGTATGGATACAATCTATAACGAGATAAATTCACATCAGGTAGAAGATTTGAGAAGAATTTATTCCGTAGATGAAGTTAAGTTGGAAAGCAATATTTCACAAAATCATTTGTTACGTTTAGGATGGTTGGCAGGCGGAGTCTTCATTCTCCTTTGCATCAGTTATTATTTTTACATAAAAATCCAGAATACACGATTGACCCGCTCCAGAGAAACGCTTGCCCGTGCAAGAACGGTGGCCGAAGAATCCGTCCGCAATAAAAGCCTGTTCCTGTCTAATATGAGTCACGAAATAAAAACACCGTTGAATGCCCTTTCGGGATTTTCAGAAGTATTAGGCATGCCGGGAATCGATGAGGCTACCCGTCAGCAATGCAATGATATAATCCAACTGAACTCAGAACTGCTTTTGAAATTACTGAATGATGTGATAGATATGTCGTGCATGGATGTGACCAAGATGAAATTTCAATTGAAACCTTGTGAAGTAGTGGCATTGTGTGAGAGTGTGGTTAAGACATTGAGTGCCATAAAACAGACAAATGCCGAAATCATATTTAAAACAGAACTCGATTCATTGAAAATAGATACCGATATGGATCGCTTGCAACAGATGCTTATCAACTTAATAGTGAATGCTACAAAATTCACTAAACAAGGGACTATTACTTTAGAATTGGAAAAGGCAGATGATAATATGCTACGCTTTTCAGTAACCGACACCGGTTGTGGCATTCCATTGGAAAAGCAAGCTCATTTATTCAGTCGATTCGAAAAATTGAATGAACAAGCTCAAGGCACGGGCCTGGGGCTTTCTATTTGCCTGCTCATTATTAAGCGTTTAGGAGGAAACATATGGATTGACCCCGAATATACCCAAGGAGCCAGATTTGTATTTGTTCATCCTATAAAACAGGGGGAGAAATCATGAAAAAACACATCGGAATTATCATGTCAGTGTTGTTACAGATATCTTTGTTTCCTGTTTTTGCGATGACCTCTCAAGAGAAGTCATTGCGTGACAGCATTATCACGGCCTACCAGTCTCTTCCGGAAAGTGAATCGCAGTATACTTTCCTTCTCGCCCAATTCCAGAAGTATAAAGGACAAGAATGGACAATCGAGTTACTCGATTCTACCTTAGCTGTGGTGAACAGAGGGAGTAAACCGATCCATCTAATCAATGTCTATGCACATTATTATCTATATTACAGATATCATACGGACCTGCATAAAATGGAATACTACTTAAGCAAGATAAGAGAAACAAGTTTAAAACACAAAAACTATTCACTCTATTTTCAGCTTTGGAATGATATTCTTCAATTCTATAATGTACGCGGCTCCAGTGAATATGTCAGATTGGAAGCTCTACGAATGAAAGAAGAAGCGCAGCGGTTAGATTACCCTAAAGGAATAACCTACTCTTATTTAGTGATGGCAAGATCATTAAATGGTGCAAAAAAATACGACGAAGCCATTGAAATGTATCGTAAAGTATTGGATAGTAAAGATACTGAAATGATAACCCGCTCAATGATATATTCTGAAATTGTCACACTTTATCAAGAGTGGGGGAAACCGGAGAAGTCACTATCAGAATTAAAAAAACAGGGCATTGTGTTAAAGCAGATAATTGCGGAAGCCCCTGATAATCAAAAACTGTATAGAGAGAACATATTAGAATTTATACTATCACATTGTGCCGCTTATTATGAATTACAGAATGAGCAAGAGCTATTGAAGTACCTGATTAAAGCAAAAAAGTACTATACTCCCAATTGCTTCATGAGCAACTTTATCGGTTACCATCAGTATTGGGGAGGCTATTATCACCTGAAGCGACGTTGGGATGACTGCTTCAAAGAGTTTGACATTGCATTGGCAGCTTTTGATGGCAACCAACCTTTATACGAAAGAAGAGTCCGCCAGATGAAAGGCCAGGCGCTCATCGCTTCGGGGCGTTATAAAGAAGCGGCAGAATTCTACAAACAGCTTGTACTGATGGGAGATACTATCAATAGAGACATGCTGGACAACCATGAGGAAGTGAATCAAACAAACTATCTCATTCGCAATACCTTACTCAAAAAAGAGCAGTCGGAGAAATACTATAATTGGCTGATTATCGGTATGGTATTAATACTCACTGCTGCAATGGTGGTTATCGTGAGCCGCATCCGAAAGATTCATAAACTACTGCATCAATCGGAACAACAAACACGTGCCGCCATGTAGACAGCAGATGATGCGAATAAATTAAAAGAAGTGTTTTTGCGGAATATCACTCATGAAATCAGAATACCATTAAATACGGTCGTAGGCTTTTCTGAGTTATTGGCTACTGAAAATGACCTGACTTTAGAGCAGATAGAAGAGTATTCATCCGCCATTAAAAAAAATGCGAAACAATTATCCCAACTCATTGTGGATGTACTTGACCTTTCGCGGTTAGAATCGGGCATGATGAAATATGACGTGCAGGAAAATGATATCGTCCAATTATGCAGGGATGCCAAAATGATGGTTGAGATGCAGGAGAACGCCCCGATTCTGATAGAATTTAATACGACATTAGAGGTATTACCAGCAAAGTTGGATAGTACGCGATTTATGAAATTGTTATCATCTGTAATTTCCATACCGGATGATGTTGAGGGATCATTCCAGGTAAAATTAGTACTTACTAAAGAAAAGGACATTGCAAAAATAACTGTAGCCGGTGCTCCCTTATTTAAGCGTGCGGACAGTCTTCAATTGATACAGAATGACATTAACAGGCTTTATCTAAAAGCCTTCAATGGCGTTTACCAGATAGTGCAAGAAGAAGAAAAAATCATCATTACCTATCCTGTTCATTAAAGACACCGGTCACCGAAACAGAGCCTAAATAAAATCAGAATACAATTCAAATTCTGTTTATCGGTAAATTCCATACAGAGGAATTACC
>ERZ860388.897-NODE-897-length-21768-cov-3.132133_pt1 | contig 21768 bp, 23 predicted proteins | sample MGYA00509978_ERZ860388 | MGnify/ENA primary metagenome ERZ860388 (study PRJEB30046, sample SAMN00715225) | human gut metagenome | study: EMG produced TPA metagenomics assembly of the A metagenome-wide association study of gut microbiota in type 2...
ATACAACAATTTTCAAACTCATGTTATTAATTTTAGTATTAGTATTTCTACAAGTTAGTAGCCAGTAGTCGGTAGTAAGGATCTTGCTATCAAACTATCCGGTTAACTATCAGCGTGCAAATTTACGGAAACAGTTGGTTCTGACAAGAAAACCGTTAAGAAAATGCACATCATTAAGGTTTTTGAGCAATTATAGGCTGATTCCAAAGACGAAATAAGCGGTACTTTCGTAAGGGTTGAAGCCCAACTTTCCGAAAATGGGGAAAGAAAAACGGTTGCTTACTTGTATTTCGCGGGAAATGCTGAGAGCGATATTATTCACATTGAACTTGTCGGCGTATTCGCTTTCCCACGGAGTGAATCCGGCTTCTACGGACAGGTCGAATCCTTTCAGGCTGAAGGGATAGGAGAATTCGCAATAGCTGGACCAAGCGCGCTTGCCGTTTTCGCGATAATCATTACCGGCAAAAACGGTATACCAGGAGACAGTAAGAGGAAATTTTTCGCTGATGGTATATCCGGCTCCTGCTTCGAATGTATGCCCGCTGCTGTGCGCTGCATAGTTGAAGTAGTCGAATGCTTCCTCTTCGCTTTGCTCAAAATAGTTAGTGACGTTCAGAGTCAGTCTTTTGAATTGGTATTCCAGCGTAAGGTCTATCTCATTGTTTTCGTTACGGAATTCGGTAGAGCCCCATGCAGAGAGGGTGAAACCTCCCATTGTTACACCTAATGTGGGTTGTACGGCAGCATTGCCGCATTTCATACCGCGCCACATGTAGCTACTCACAAAATCGGCATTGATAAAAACTTCCTGCGCGTACGCTGTGAAAGAGTACACGAATAGTAGGAGGGATAGTATATATTGTTTTCTCATTTTGTCAGAGTTATTTGTTCAGGCTACAAAGATAATGGTTTTTGGAAAGTTATAGTGTACGTAGTTCCCATTCATTTGAAGTATCTGTCTTTTTGCTTTGGTCTCTTGTGTTTCTTCCTTTGCCGAACCGTATTTATACAAAGTACGGATCTCTCAACGGCTGGAAATCACGGAAAACTTTCCGCTACTTTGTTTGTTCCTTCGGCAGGAATCAGTTACTTTTGTTTTATCATTACCGGAATAAACAGAAAAAGGAGAACAAATATGGAAGAAGATGCGAAAAGAATACCGTATGGGGTGTCCAACTTCGTAGATGTGGTGGAACAGAACCAATATTATGTAGATAAAACCATGTATTTGCCTCTGTTAGAGAAACAACCTGACAGCTTGTTCTTCATCCGCCCGCGCCGTTTCGGAAAGAGTATCTTTCTGAGCATGTTGCAGGCTTACTACGACATCCACCAGAAAGAGAAGTTTCAGAAACGCTTTGGCAACTTATGGATAGGCAGCCGGCCTACACCCTTACAGGGAACGTTTCAAGTACTATTCCTTGATTTCTCCCGTGCTACCGGTGGTCCCGGTACGCTTTCTGAAAGTTTCGATTATTATTGTAGCATGGTGATGGACGCATTTGCCTCTATCTATGAACCCTATTATTTTCCGGGCTTTGAAAAAGAAATGAAAGCAACTTCCCGATTTGCCGGCAAACTGAATTATCTGAATTTAAAGGCAAAAGAATACGGTGCCCGCCTCTATCTCATCATCGACGAATACGACAATTTTACCAATGTGGTGCTCAACGAGCAGGGCAGCGAGGTATATCACGCCCTGACCCATGCCAGCGGTTTTTACCGCGAAGTATTCAAGAAGTTCAAAGGCATGTTTGAGCGTATTTTCATGACCGGTGTCAGCCCCGTCACCTTAGACGATCTGACCAGCGGTTTCAACATCGGCTGGAACATCAGCACCGACTTCCAGTTCAACATGATGCTGGGCTTCAGCGAAAAAGATGTGCGCGAGATGCTGCAATACTATAAAGACGCAGGGCAACACAGCGGAGACATCGATGCCATGATAGCAGAAATGAAACCGTGGTACGACAATTACTGCTTCTCCGAAGAGAGTTTGGGCCGCGATCCGAAGATGTTCAACTGCGACATGGTGTTTTATTACCTGCGTCACTACATCACCTTGGGCAAATCTCCCAAAGAGATGATAGACCCCAACACCCGTACGGACTACAACAAGATGAAGAAACTCATCCAGCTCGATCGCTTGGACGGTGACCGCAAGGGCGTGTTGCGCCGCATCACTGAAGAAGGGGAGATTGTGACTACCCTGACTACCACTTTTTCTGCTACGGAGATTGCCGACCCCGAGATATTCCCCAGCCTGTTGTTTTATTACGGCATGCTTACCATCACCGCTATCCGCGGAAAGCGCCTGGTATTGAGCATCCCCAACAACAACGTGCGCAAGCAATACTACGAGTTCATGCTCGAAGAGTATCAAGAACGGCGGTATATTAATCTCAATCTTCTGGTAGACTACTTTGATGCTATGGCTTTTGACGGCCATTGGCGCGAGTCTTTAGAGTTCATCGCCCACGCCTACAAAGAGAATTCCTCCGTGCGCAGTGCCATCGAGGGTGAACGCAATCTGCAGGGCTTCTTCACCGCCTATCTGAGCGTGAACGCCTACTATCTGCTTGCTCCCGAAATGGAACTGAACCACGGCTTCTGCGACCTCTTCCTGATGCCCGACCTGACACGTTATGAGACGGCGCACAGCTACATTATCGAATTGAAATATCTCTCTGCCAAAGAACCGGAGCAGAAAGCCGGGACACAATGGCAGGAAGCCGTAGAACAGATTAAAAATTATGCCGCCGCCCCGCGTGTGAAGCAACTGATACAAACTACACAGTTACATTGCATCGTGATGCAGTTTCGTGGCTGCGAGCTGGTACGGATGGAGGAGGTTTAGGCTTTGTCCTTGGCTGGAAAATAATTTTTGTCGGTATGTTCACTGCTGTGTACTGCATAGTTGAAGTAGTCGAATGGTTTCTCTTCGCTTTGTTCGACGTCGTTGGTGACGTTCAGAGTCAGTCTTTTGAACTGGCTTCCAGCGTAAGGTCTATTTCATTGTTTTCGTGTCGGAACTCGGTAGAGCCCCATGCAGAGAGGGTAAATCCAGTGCGGGTTGTACGGTGGCATTGCCGCATTTCATACCGCGCCACATATGGCTGCTTACAAAATCGGCATTGATAAAAACTTCCTGCGCGTAGGTGGCAAAAGGGTAAAGAAGCAGCAACAGGAATAAGATAAATGGTTTTCTCATCTTGACGGAATATTATTATTTTTCGTGCTGTAAAGATAGTGATTTTCTTCAATTGCAATCTCTTTATTACGCTTTTGCTTGTTTTCCGGTTATTCCTGTTACTGCTTCATGGATTTTATTTTCTGTTTTCTTCGAGCTTGTACTTATTAATCAACTTACGAGTCATTTGCTCCCTCTTGTCCTGCTCTGATTGGCTTCGCGTGCGATTTCCTTCATTATATCCTCTTATAAGCCCTTCTATCATTTTGGGATAATTAAAAATATTCTTATCCACTCCGCATTTTTCGAGATAAAAGGGTAAGATTGATTTTTTAATCCAATCCATGAACTGTGCTCCTAATATAAAAGATGTCTGATTTCTGCTTTCATGACTCTTTTCTGTAATATTGTCGTAATAAGGCAGATATGCTTTTAAACCTTCCATCCAGGCATAATCATCTATATTGTATCGGGCGAATTGGTCGAAAGCATTTACACTTAAATCATAGCCTAAATAATCGGAAAATTCCGGGTTCAGCGTGTCGGAATGAACCAAATAAGATTCATTGTTCCAGAAAATATTAAAACACGGGCTGACATCGTCAAACCCGACCTCGGCAATCCAATTGCCTGTCCGGTCTATTATTCCACGTTTATTATCTGTGGTCAAAGCTAATGCTATTTCACCCAAGAAGGGGGTGATATTCACTATTTTCTTATCATAAAAAACAGTTTCCCCTTTTGTGTTAATTATCTTTATGCTATCCCCACGATGAACAGGCACGATTCTGTTTCTTCCAAATCCGATCCGGACTCCGGACCTGCTGTCTGTCGGGTCATAAATAGGAGGAATTACAATTTCTCCCTTTAGATTGCACCATCCCTTCTTTTGCGTATTCCGATCATAAAACATAAGCAAATCACCATCGACTGCTACGATCATAAGCTTGGTGGATAATTTTTTATTACCTTCTAAGTCAAAGACCAATGATTCTCCGATACCTAAGCCCAATGCATAATTATTTCCACTCTGACCGACAGTCGCCTCAAAAAGATATGGATTTACAATGTAATTTCCTTGTTTATCAATTATACCGTACTCATTTTTTTGCTCTGCTACAACGGCTCTTCCATTACAAAAGGAGAAAGCATTTGCATATTGCGGGGCAATGATGATTTTGCCTTCTTTATCCATAAAACCCCATTTCTTCTCTCCCAACTCGTTGTAAGAAGCAAAAGCAGCCAATCCATCTGTGTATTGACGCACCTCATCCACTTGCGGAAGTGTAAATAATATGTTTCCATCCACATTAATAGCCGCAGGAGTATGTTCTTCTTTTACTACAAAAGCAATTCCGTCGCTAAAACAGGTAACCTCTTTATATTGAGGAGGAATGACTGCATTGCCTTTTATGTCGATAAATCCATAGAGAATTTTCCCGTCTTCCTGTTTTTCTCCAACCAAAGCCCGATCGTTGGAAAAGAATCCTGCATCCACAAAATCAGTCTGCAGCACTGTTTCACCTTTAGGATTTATATACTGATAAGTCCCGTTTATCTTAAAGGGTATTCGGTCGAATGTTACTTCCGGCTCCGTTTTACATGACGAAAAGAGTGACAGAACGACGGATAAAAATAGGATCACACTTTGTGTTTTCGCTTTCATGATTTTAAATATTAGTTGTATTATGGAAAAAATAGTGCAGATTTTGTGAGGTGGATAAGCTAAATGTCAGCCACAATCCCTTTTGAGAACTGCCATTATACCCTCTGTATATGGTTCCTTTTTCCGACCATACCCCATTTGTGAATTTGTCCGAATATTTTATGCCAGCCATATACTTATCTGATGACCATACTTCCATCCAATTATAATCTTTCCGGTATTTTTGGGTATCCGTAGGTCTGCCTAAATCACGAACCAAGTTTCGATGCAGATATTCCCTTATGTCGGGTATCATTGCACGATAGTTGTTTAACGTCTCTTTGTTGGGGGACGAATAATAGCCATTGCTTAACAGCGCAAAAGTGACAGCCCTGAAGCGATTCGTATCGTCAAAGTAGAAGAACATCTTTCCAAACTCGTTTACTTCATAATATCCCTTGTGAGCTGACGAATTGATTTCTATACAACCTTCGGATTGTGCATAAGGAATATCCTGCTCTTTCAAGATTCTTAAAACATCTTCTTGGTTATCACCCAATTTGCATTTTAAAAACTCTATGGGGAAAGATGGTTGGTTTTTTCTCCCCTTTACTCCTGATTGGCATGCGCCTGACAAAAGTATCAATACAAAAAACAAAATTGCATTCTTCATAATATGATCATTTTTTTAAGTGACAAAAAAAATATGTGGCTTTTCACGACGGGAATAACGGCCATTTTCTATTTTGGTACATTCTTCTTGGATACATTGCTCCGATCAATCCACAGGATTGACTTGGAGAATCCCCCAATCGTCATCTGTATCTGTTTTTGCTGCAATAATTAATGCCTTGTGTCTGTCTGCATATAATTCATTATAAACTCTCTCTTGCATATAGCCTTGTTCCATGCGTTGCTTATAGTAACTTTGAATTATTTTAAATATAGGGCTTTGATCAGATTTCTGTATAGAACAAACCATTTCGCAGACATAGCCATTCTTCTTTCTACTGTCTTGATACATCTTCCTTGAAAGCACTTTTTCTAATTTATTGGTATAGGTATGATATTCAAAATGAACTCCCTTGCCATACTTGGCGCCCCCTATCTTCATTTCATTTTCGCTTTTTGAAATTAGAGCATTCGCATATCCGGAAGAAATATTCAAAGTTTCGCCCTCCTGATAAACAATATTATTATCTGCTAAAATTCTTTCATTTCCAAGATTGTCGGTACTGTTCTTCCAATCATTCGAATGATTGTAATGTAGCGTGTAATTGGCAGCAACTTTGCGCGGCTTGAAATAAGTCAGTGACTCTCCATGGTAGGTTACACCTGTTTCAATTAATGCTTGTACATAATTATCGTCTTTTATTTGGGCATATTTATCACATCCCATCCAGAGAAAAACAAGAAAAAAAGCCGAAAAACAAATACACCACTTTCTTAATTTACTATTTTCCATCATTCTTTTTGTTATTTTTTACGTTTACTTTTACTATTGGCTTGGGATTCCCTTTTGAATCATCGATACGCGACCATCTTTTCTTCTCGGGCTCGTAATACATGTTCATCTTGTATTGAGCACCGGTGCTTGTTTCAAAAGAGATTTGATAGGGAACATACACGATTCCCCTTCCGGTTGTATACCCGTCTCCCTTGCTTTTTACATCAAGAATTTTTACTATGCTGCCTAAGCTGCATCCTTTGGAATTTAAAACCTGTTCTACCTCCCCTGTCGAGGGTTTTGGATGAAACGCACTGCAACCGGTAAGGGTCAATGCAATCATTGATACACAAATAATTAATAACTTCATACTATCGGATTATAATTGAATATTTATTCTTATGTCAGTTCCACATGACTATTGGCGATATTCCTTTTCAGATTCATTTTGTTTCATTTTATTTTTGATTGCAAAGTTAAGCGCAATAGAAACTGATTATATCCACGATAATTACTACATTTGTCCGTTAAAAAATAAGTTTTACCCAATATTTTATGACTATGACCAAAGATTTAAAGAAAATAGTAGGACAAAGGCTGCAATTGCTCCGTATGGAAAAAAATCTGACTCAGGAGCAAATGAGCGAAAAACTGAATCTTTCCACAAGTGCTTATTGTAAGATAGAATATGGGGAAACAGACCTCACACTGACACGATTAAATAAAATTGCAGAAATATTTGAAATACCGGCATTAGAATTATTCAATAAAATAGACGGAAATGCCAGCTTAAATAATTATTATGGCAAGGCTATTATCGGATACACCCAGCATAACGAAAATGTTAATTTCGGAAACAATGACGACCTTCGTGAACTGATCAAAGCGAATAGTCGTCTCATCGAAATACTGTTTAAACGGATTGATAATTTGGAAAAAAACATTATCGATTGAATGATTATTTAAATCTTTTTATCGGTTTCTGCTGAGTTTATTTCAAGGGTAGGCATGAAGTAATTGTTTTTTCAGACAGAAGAGCAAAAGAGCAAAATAAGTAGGTAAGAAAAGGATATATATAAAATATGTCCTTTTCTTACCTACTTACTTGATACTCGACTACTTATTACTTGCTACCAGAACTGACACATTAACCTTTTTTATTATTTATCACGGTTAACCGTGATTGTTAATCTCTTTCTTTGATAGACGCTTTTCCCATTGATTGGCCGCATTTGATAAGGTATTTGAAGCTGGTTTTTAGTTTGCGTTGGAGTTCACAGATAAAAAAGCCCCGTTCACTGATTCTTTTTTCCGGAGTTTCTGTTAATCTCTATATTCGTAATATAAATGTAATATAGAGCCGGGATATGGATATACAAACTGCATTTTCCACATTTTTACCTATTTCTTTGGAAGAAATGAGCAGTATCCGTCTGATGAACCGTACGGATACGAAATTTGTCACTTCGCTGGATAAGCTATCACTTATCCTACAATTTGCCATTGCGGATTATCGGGTACAGGAGGTGAAGGGTGAACGAAACATTGCTTGCCGTACTGTGTAGTTGGGAGGATGCAGAAATTGTATCTTAAGATGGAACAACATCCCCATGTTTTACTTCAAAACATCTGGATGTTGTTCTGCAAAACATGGGGATGTTGTTCTGCAAAACATGGGGATATAGCGATAATAAGTTCAAGTTGTGAGTTGTCACTACTGGGAAACAATACGTATACGGGCGGCTCGACTCTTCGGCTAAAGGCATTAAGAGTAAAAGCAGCCTGACTATAGAAAGCGGTACCATATGGGTGAGAACGACCGGCGGCGAAGGCAGCGAGGGTATCGAAAGTAAAAATGTGATGACTATTAATGGAGGTGACATAGCCGTATATGCTTATGACGATTGCTTAAATGCCAGCAACAATATTACCATAAATGGAGGAAGTGTCTATTGTTATAGCACTGGCAATGACGGTGTCGATTCCAATGGAACGTTAACCATCACCGGTGGAACGGTTGTTGCTTCCGGTACGACCTCGCCCGAAGACGGGTTTGATTGTGATCAGAATACCTTTAAAATAACGGGCGGTACTGTTTTAGGTATTGGAGGAGGAACGAGTACACCTACAGCCAACTCTTGCATCCAACGAAGTGTAATCTACGGTGGTTCCGGTTCGGCGGGCAATATATCGGTATCCAGTCTTCGGATGGTACAAATCTGATGACTTACATGATTCCATGTACTTATCAGCAGATGACATTGCTTTTTAGCAGTCTGCAGTTGGAAAGCGGTAGTTATACCATTTATACGGGTGGTTCTGTGACCGATGGTGCTTCGTTTTACGGATTGTATACCGGAGCGGTTTATGATGGTGGTACGCAAGCGGCAACTTTTACTACTAATTCGATGGTTACTTAGGTCGGCTCTATTTCCGGTGGTGGTAATCCTGGTGGAGGCGGTGGACCTGGTGGGGGTCCTAGCGGTTGGGGATGGTAATAACAGCCGGATTAGCGATAAAAACATGCCCTTTGTCTATTCTCTTTGCAGAAAGCGGATAAAGGGCTTATGTTTGTATCATTCTTATTTTATTAAGCGATGAGACGAATTAACAGACAGCATTTACCGGAGCAGGTTATTTATCTCGTAATCTGGCTTATTGTATTTCTTGTGCCGATTGTGGGTGATTACTATAATGCCGCAACCAGCACGAAGGTTACGTTTAACGGGAGTTTCGTTCGGGTGGCCTGGCTGATGATGCTTCCTTTCTTGTTACTTTTTGTAGCTAATAATTATCTTTTGGTTCCATATCTACTGTTTCGTAAAAAATATGTGGCATATGTATCTTCTCTGCTTGTCATTATTGTTTTGCTTTTTGGTATTTATCCGCACCTTGCCCATCCTCCCTATGGCAATCGTTTCAAACAACAGAACCGTCCTCCTATGGAGCAGCGGATGCCGGAAGAACATTCATTTACGAAGCACCCTGCGATGCAGGAACCGCCTCCGCAATGGGAGGATTCTGCGTCTTCTACGCAGCATCCTTCGGAAAAAAATGATCCTGCGGGCAAAGGGAGGGAACTGTGTGACAGGATAGAACGTCGTGTTCCCGATGATTTTGACCTACATGCTCCTTTTCCTCTGCCGGGACCTATGCTTATCTGTATGCCAATGGCCGTCCTGCTGGTCGGTTTCAATATCGCCATCAAATTGATGTTTAAATCTCTGCGCGATGAACAGACTTTGAAAGAACTGGAACATAAACGCCTGCAATCAGAACTGGAATATCTGAAATATCAGATAAACCCCCATTTTTTTATGAATACGCTCAATAATATCCATGCTCTGGTAGACATCGATGCTACGAAAGCGAAAAAAGCATTGGTAGAACTTTCTAAGCTGATGCGTTATGTACTGTATGAGACCAGTAATAAGACCATCTTGCTTTCTCGTGAGATACAGTTTTTAGATAATTATATCGAATTGATGAAACTCCGGTATATAAATAAGGTGGGTATTGAAGTTTCTTTACCGCATGAGGTGCCGGAAGTACAGATTCCGCCTTTACTTTTTATCTCTTTTATAGAGAATGCCTTCAAACACGGTGTCAGCTACCGTAAAGATTCGTTCATCCATATTTCTATGGAACTGGATGGAGACAGGCTCCTTTTCCGATGTAGCAACAGTAATCGGCGGAAAGAAGGTGGACAGTATCACGGTATCGGTCTTGAGAATATTCGTAAACGTCTCCGGTTACTTTTTGGAAACGATTATACACTTTCTATTGATGAGACGGACGACTGTTTTAGTGTTTTACTTATAATACCTCTTTTATGATGAAATGTCTGGCTATTGATGATGAACCGTTGGCGTTGGCACAATTATCGGAATATATTTCCCGGGTTCCTTTTTTGTCCTTAGTGAAGTCTTGCCACGATGCATTCGAAGCTATGGATGTATTGGCACGGGAAGAGGTCGATTTGATATTTGTGGATATAAATATGCCCGATCTTAATGGGCTTGATTTTGTCCGTTCACTGGTGGTAAAACCACTGATTGTGTTTACTACTGCTTATTCGGAATATGCCGTTGAGGGGTTTAAGGCAGATGCGGTAGATTATTTGTTAAAGCCTTTTGAGTTTCAGGATTTGCTGAAAGCTGCGGACAAGGCACGTAAGCAATATGAATATCGGCGCATGGATCAGGGTGATACGGAGACAACGTCTCAGGTTAGAAACGGGTCACTGTTTGTGAAATCCGAATACCGGGTGGTACGTATTGATATTGCGGAGATAAAATATATAGAAGGGATGAGCGAGTATGTACGTATTTTTGTAGAAGGGGAAGAAAAACCGATCGTTACTCTTATGAGTCTTCATAAGTTGGAAGAACGGTTACCTGCTCAACAATTTATGCGTGTACATCGCTCTTACATTGTCAACCTTCATAAAATTACGGAAATTTCCCGTTTGCGTATTATCTTTAATGGTAATACTTATATTCCGGTAGGGGAGAATTATAAAGAGCGGTTTACTCAGTATATTGAGAAGTTGATGTAAACGGTTATCGGTTAATAGAATTGTATAGCTAAAGAAAGAGGGGTACAGAATCTGATGATTTTCTGTACCCCTTTGATGAATATATATGGGTAGGATATTATTTGATACCCAACTTTTTTGCGATATCTTTCGGAAGTGCATCCTTATGTACCAGGATGTTCATCGTCTTGTAAGCAACAAATGCCTTTGAAGCATACCAGATTCCTTTGTATTTACCACTGAGACCCCAAGAGTTCTTTACCATGAAGTATTCTTTGCCATTTTGGTCTTTGGCAATACCATAAATTACCATGCCGTGATCATCGGTGGTTTCCCAATTATCAAAAGCTTGTTGGCGCATTTCTTGTGTAACGTTCATTTCCGGCAGAGGGCGTGAAGTCAATTCTTTACGTTTATCGGCAGCGGTCAGACCGGTCCAACGGGCCATATCCGAACCTGTCAGTTCGGCACCCTTCGCAGCATCCGGCATTACAGCGATACCGTCGCGGGTAAAGCCTTGTTCGCTTACATCACTACCCCATGCAAAAGTATATCCTTTCTTGACTGCATTGTCCATTACAGCCATGAATTCATCTAATGGCAGGTTCCATGACAGGCCGTTGCGCCAGTTGTCTTGAATTTCAATGGCAAACTGGGTATAGAACGGATGATGGGTATAAGATGTCAGAGATACATAATCGTCCGGGTTTATACCCAATGATTCTGCAAAACTTTTCGGCGTATATTCTTTACCTTTATAAGTGAATTTTTCCGGGCATTGTCCCAGATAAGTATCGTAAATAGCGCTAAGGCCTTGTTGCCATACCGGAGTCAGCTTAGTAAGTTTACCTTTGGCAATGGCATTTGTATATGCTTCGGCCACAGCGTCCAGTTCATTGTGTACTGGTAATGAATCACCGTACATGATGCCCGGCATGGCTTCCTGCGGTACGAGTCCGTAATTTTTCAGACAGTACATGATGTCATAGAAACTTCCACCCGGTGAGAAAGAACTGTCACCGTGATATCGAACGTAGTTGCGTGCACGGTCGGTCATTGTATGGTGAACGACGAACATTTCCGAGAGGTCGTATTCGCCTTTTCCCATACGGAGCAGTTCCGATTCAAGGAAACCGAGGGCTGAGAAGCTCCAACAGGTACTCGAACGGTTCTGATTCTTGATAGAGGTAATCGGGTTTTCCTTGACCGTAGTGAAAACGAAGCCTTCTTCTTTTGTGGTGTCTTGAGCCTTCATGTTCATACTGCAAAAGCAGAGTGTTGCTGCAATAAGAATTGTCTTTTTCATTATTATGCTGTTTTTGTTATATTTATGCGACAAAGATACAGCAATATCTTTAAAAAAGAAATAATTATTGTAGTTTTGCCCGGTAGGTTCGTTCGGAAAAAGAGATGTTAAAGAAGAGACTGACTCCTTTTTCTCGCGGCAATCCCGAAGGAATCTTGAATTGGTCGCTGTATTTCACCCCGATAGAGATAATATTATTATTGCGGGTGGTAAAATTGGCTCCCGTACTGATATAGTAGTTTTTGGCTTTTCGTTTGTTAATGGTAACGTAAGGATTGCCTAATCCTGTTCCTAATAGCAATTTTATAGATTTTTTGTACGGATTGTTTATTGTATAGGCTATTCCGGCAGCCAAACGGTGTTGATTGGCAAAGCTGACAGATGATTTTGAAGATTTCATCCGGCTCCAATCAACGTATTTATAATCAGTGGTGGCCATCCAGCGTAAAGAATTATAAGAGAGTCCTACGCCGATAAATTGCGGTAGGTATTGGCTGTATACTTTGGGACTTTTTTCAATTGTTTCCGTACTTGAGGTACTGCTTACGGTGAGATCATTGTCTTGGGTAAGATGTTGCGAGTAACCGTAGGTAACTCCCATCAGGAAATATTTGTCACGGGTTACAGGTAGCTTGTATTGCATTCCGAAGTCGGTATAAAATGCATGTTTGGATGAACTTTCTTCTATAATGGTGCTTCCTTGAGTTTCACTTTGCGTGATAGTTCCTGTGATATAAGAGAGATTTACACCGATCGAAATATTTTTACCGATTAGAAAGGCATTGCTGAAGCCTATTTGGGATAGATATCCCGTACCTTCAAAGAAAGAGGAGATGGTAGAGCCGGATGCGCCCTCTATCTCTTGATCCAAAGTGATGGCATATCCTACACTGCTGACGGGAGTTAGGAAAACGACACCATACCATCGAGGAATGATCCGGCAACCGATACTTAGATTATTCAGATTGCCCACAATAGAGTTGTTGGTGACACCGGTTTGTGTGTATGAATTATAAGCACCCATAAGACCGGCGTCAAATACAAAACGCTGTTCGGTGAGTTCTGTCAGAGATGCCGGATTGGAGGGGTTGATAAACGAACTGCCCCGTAGTGCGATGCCGGTACCGCCAAAACCTGCATATTGACCACCTTCTCCGGTAGAAAGTTCTCCCAAACTAAACATGGATCCGGGGGAATTTGTCATATTTTGTGCTATCAGCCATGCAGGATTACAAAAGGCAAGGATAAAAAGAACTCTTTTCATGCTGGATTGATTTTTGGAATTAGTAATTATATACTTTATATCTGAGTGTAAGTTTTACCGGATTTGTTTTATGCTGCATATCTCCGAATACAACCCCTTTGAGAGTGGTAAAAAACAGATCGTCAGGCAACATAAGTTTCAGGTTTTTCCGGTTGTAACCGATAGCTCCCAGATTATTTTGCAGGAAAGAGGTGATATCGAAAGAGTAATAAGTATTTTCCGGAGCCATTTCATCGGTGACCAAACTACCGTTTTGTACGGAGGTTCCTAACAAATCGGTGATCACGTCTTCTGTCACATCATTCTCATTGGCGGTATAGAGTATGAGGGTTTCGGGTAACGGGTACTGATCCCCGTGAGTCCCTTTCACCGGATAAAGTTGAAGGGTTGCACTCTCGATGGTTACCAGGTCTCCTTCCCAAAGTAGATTGTTTAAGTGGGGAAATTCTATTTTTATATACAGACCGGTCATTCCTTGCAGATAGCTCTGGTTGTCTGTTTTTTCACTTGACAGGGCATTATCCGTACCGCTTTGCAGTAGCGACAGTACCGTACCGTTTCGGTCATGTTTGATTTGAGTGAATTTCAGTGTATTGCTTGGGGTGAATGTCAAAGTCTGTTCGCTTGCCGTTTCTGTTATTATATGGTAGTGCAACCGAATGCAGAGGCTCGAATCATTTACCTGAAACCCATTGACGCAGGTTCCTCCGGCATCGGGTACGAAGGCGAGTCCTTTGAAATATAGCCGGAATTTCTCCTGTGAGCTCATATTATCGGAATTCTCTTGCAACAGGGTCAACCATTCTTTACCCAATTCATCGGGTAGGCGGAAGGATATTTCTTCTTTGTCTTGTCCCGGATGAGGAGTGAAACTGAAGGATGCGAGCGGGGTAGGATTGTAGGGTACGGTAGAGGTGCTATATAGATAGTTGTTGTTTAATTCCATATTTTCCGTGAGTTGATGCAGGTAGATGCGTTGTGCACCGGAGAGCGTGTCTCCTAAATAATTTCCCGAAGCATATAAACGGCAAGTGATGGAATCGAACTGATAAATAGCCTCGTCATCTATAGATAAAGTGTGGACATCGTATTCTACATAAAAAGAACTTCGGATGTCTCCCCAAAGAGAACTGTTATGGTGTCCTATCTGACATATACTATCGCCGGAGGTTGCGAGAGAATCGCTCAGAATCGTACTGAGGGATACAGTGCATGTGTCTGTTATGATGTTTCGTAATGCGCTTTCCACCCATTTGCTTCCTGCGGTGGACATTTCGTCACGACAGGAGAAGAGAATAAGCAGACACAATGAAAATGAAAAGAAAAGAATGAGTCGTCTCATAAGGTTTGTTATAAGTATGTTTATGATCAAATTCTTTTGCAAAACAAGGTCATTTGAAGCCCCTTCCCAAAAAGTATCGACTAATGTCCGGCATTTATCGACTTCATTTTTGTTAGTCGTCGAAATGGAGGTGTTGGTCGATAGTTTTTCTTCACTGTTACTTTCGCCTCTATATTTGCGGACTAATAATTAACGATTAAAACTTGATAGGAAATGAATGTTATGACTTGTTATTCAGTGAAGAACATAGTTGAAAAGCTGTTTTTACTTTTTATGGTGGGCTTTGCTTTCTGTGCTTGTGGAGATGATGAATCTTATACGTTAGGCGTATGGCATCGTCGTTCCGATTTTGACGGACTGGCACGTGGCAGCGCTGCGGGTTTTACAATAGCTGACAAGGGATATGTTTGCGGTGGATATACCGGTACTACCTATAAGCGTGTGGCCGATTTATGGGAATACGACATTCAGGGTGGTTACTGGACACAATGTGCCTCTATGCCCGATGCGGCAACAGCGCGAACCGGTGCTTCCGGTTTTGCCATAGGCGAGAAAGGATATATCACTTTAGGCCAGGATAATAGTTCGAATTATCTGGCTGATACCTGGGAATATGATCCGGCTACTGATACTTGGACGCAAAAAGATGACTATAAGGGAGGTGCGCGTATTAGTGCCATTGCATTCGGTATAGGCCAATACGGTTATGTGGGAACAGGGTATAATGGAAATTATCAAAAGGATTTTTATCGTTTCGATCCTCAGGCTGCTGCCGGACAGCAGTGGGAGATTGTAAACGGTTTCGGTGGACAGAAGCGTCAGGGAGGTACTTCTTTCGTGATCGATGACAAAGCATATATTTGCTGTGGGGTGAATAACGGCTCTTATGTATATGATTTCTGGCGCTTTGAGCCTTCAACGGGAGTTTTTACTCAACTGCGGGATATTGCTGATACGAGTGATGATGATTATGATGATGATTACACTTCTATTGTCCGGGCTAATGCTGTCAGTTTTGTAATTGACGGTAAAGGCTATTTGGTGACGGGAGAATATGGTTCTTTATTGAGTAACTATTGGATTTATGATCCTGCTACCGATCTTTGGGAAGGAGAAGATTTGACTGCCTTCGAGGGCTCTGTCCGTAAAAATGCAGTTGCTTTTTCTACCGGCACGCGAGGTTTTGTTGTAACCGGACAAGCCAGCAGTTCTTATTATGACGATACTTGGGAACTTTCTCCATATGAGTATGAAGAAGAATAAAAGACGCACATTGCTTTTTATCGGATTGGTTGTCATCTTGTTGTCAGGAATGTGGTGGTCTTATTATTATGCAGAGAAAAGAAATTGTTATTGTCTGGAAGTGATAAAACTTGATAAGGATCAGGGATACGGATATACAATCAAACAAGGGAAACAGACGGTTATCTATCAACCGTTTGTTCCTGTTTTGTCACAAAGAAAACCATTTAATACTCCGGATGAGGCTGCTAAAGTTGGAGATTTAGTATTAGAGCGATTGGAATCGGGGCAAGATTTCAGTATGACGGAAGAAGATTTAAAGAGTTTGGGAATCAGGAAGTGATAGTGATAATCGTTTTCGTTTAATGGGAGTTACTCTGAAATAGTCAAAACAATCTCGTATTTAGGAAATTTATTTGTTTAGCTTGTGTGTAATTTTGCAAGTGTTGATTTTTGATTGACAGATACCAAGTATAACTATTAAATTTATATTAATTATGAGAATCATTATTACATGGGAGCAGTGTTTTTTTTCATCTTCTTTCTTTTGATGACTGAATCCGTTATTGGGGCAGATGATGTGATAGAAATCCAAACAATTGTTACCGGTGATACTTATCCCGATGCTTCTGTATCTTCTCAGAATCTTATTAGTATGGATGGAATTAATCCGAATCCTCCAATAGATTTGGCTACAACGACCTATGGCATTGTTGGATGGAACTGTTGGCATACTTCCGGGAATGATAATTCTAAAGCATGGATACTGCTTGATATAGGAAAAATACTGCCGGTTTCCAAGATTTATATCTGGAACATGAATCAATACAATAATTATGATCGTGATATAAAGGATATTACAATAATGTATTCGGCCGATTCGACTGATGGAAAGGAGGGGATGTGGCATACTCTCGGAGATTATGTAATTCCTCAGGGACCTGGTAATGGAAAGCCTTGTACGGCTCAGCTATGTGTTGATATGAATGAAACTGTACGCTTTATAAAGATACAAGCCAGGAGTTCGTACGGTAGTCAATATTGGGGGTTAGGTAAGGTAATGCTTGTACAAGATCATTCGGAAACGGGAGATCAGGATATTGTAGACTTGAAATTACTATATAAAAAAGTAAATGGATATCATTTTTATGAATATACAAACGCTTCATGGGAAGAAGTAGAGAAAGAAAGTGATATAGCTAAAAAACTTATTGATACTTCTTCCAATAATACTAATGCGATCAGGGCTTCTATTGATAATTTGCAAAAAGCGATTGAGGCTTTGGTCAAGAAAGAAAATATTGCATTAGGGGCAAAAGTTTCTGCCAGTTCTTGTTATTCGGAGGGATTTGAGTCCGGTAATTTGATTGACGGAAACTTCGCTACTCGATGGGCGTCTGCAGGTATTGATGCGTCAACATCTTTGTGTGTGACGCTTGATTTAGGTGGTATAAAGTCATTTAATCAAGTTTCTGTGTTTGAAACTCCGGCTTATTGTGGACGTATAGATCAATTGCGAATATCTGTATCACAGGACAATATAGCTTGGACTCAATGGTGTGAGAAGACAGCTAAATATGCCTATATCAATGCAGTAACCAATGAAGTGTCTGCAAGATACATTAAAATGGATTTTCTGAATTGTAGTCCTGAAGGTATCAATGTTGATGAGATAATAATATCTAATGATAATTCGGCAAAAGAATCGGAAGACCCTATCTCTTGGAGGGAAGGAGATAATTCATGGATCAGACAAGAATCTGGAATTTCTCCCAATGCTTATCAGATAAGGAAAGCTAATTTGAAATATGGTATGTTTATACATTATGGAATAAACACTTTTCTTGGTCAAGAGTGGACGGATGGTAGTTGTCCGGCATCCTGTTATCATCCGGATTTATCGACTCTTGATCCTGAATCTTGGGTGAAGGCAGCTTATGAAGGCGGTATGAACTTTGTTATATTGGTAGCAAAGCATCATGAAGGTTTTGCAATGTGGAACACTTCGGTAGGGAATTTTAAGAATGTAATTAGTCCTTTTTATCGGTTATATTATATAGAGAAAGGCGAGGGGAGAGTTTATATTGATAATATTCCTTATAATCTTACTCCGGGGCAGTTATTTCTTATTCCTAAGTTTTCTTTTCACAGTTATGAATGCAGTCATTTTATGGATCATTATTATATCTGTTTCTTTGATGATCTTACCAAACGAGCAGGTATTCCGCACCCTTTAAAAATGCGTTTACAAGTACCATCTTATTCTTATGATTTGGATTTGATAAAACGTTATCTTCAGTTGAATCCTCATAAAGAACTTGTGACCGTTGATCCTAAACGTTATAATCGGACTGTTTATAAACAAGACAACCGAAATTTGCAGATGGGGCAAACGATGGAAAGTGATGGGATTTTATTACAACTTTTCTCCCGGTTTGTTACAGATGAGTGTCTGAATAAACATGTCGGACATTGTAATTATGATAAATTGGATGATGTGGTAAATTACATTAATCAGAATCTTGATAAACATATATCTATTACTGAGTTGGCAGAAATGACCTGTTTGACTCCTGATCATTTTTCTAAAATTTTTAATAACGTGATGGGAGTATCTCCTTGCAGATATATTCAGGTGAAGAGGATAAAGCGGGCACAAGCATTGTTGGTGACCTCGGATATGAGTATTGCGCAGGTGTCGGAAAATGTTGGTATTTACAGTCCGTCACAGTTTACACGGTTGTTTACCAAGATAGCTTTTTGTAGTCCGAAAGAATATAGAGTTCAGCAATTAAAGATGAATGACTAAGCGATTATGGTCGAGTACTTTCCTTAAATGTTTCATCTGTTTTTCAGATGTAGTATCCAATCTATGTTTTCAACCTTAATGGGTGTTTTAGTTGTTATATTGTCTCAAACATTTTTTGCACTTCAGCAGGAAAGCGTATCTTTGAAGCGCAAAAGCATTAATCAAAAGAGGAAATAACTATGACTATTGATAATCAGACCGGGCTGGTACTTGAAGGTGGAGGGATGCGTGGAGTTTTCACATGCGGTGTGCTCGACTATCTGATGGACCGGAATATTCGTTTCCCCTATACAATCGGTGTTTCTGCCGGAGCATGTAACGGACTCTCTTATATGTCACGGCAACGCGGACGTGCCAAATACAGTAATATCGATTTGTTGGAAAAGTACAATTACATCGGTTTGCGTCATTTGCTCAAGAAGCGAAACATTCTGGATTTCGATCTTCTTTTTACAGAGTTTCCCGAGCATATTCTTCCTTATGATTATGATGCTTATTTTTCGTCTCCCGAACGATTCGTGATGGTGACAACGAACTGCCTGACCGGAGAAGCCAATTACTTCGAAGAAAAGCAGGATAAAAATCGGGTGATAGATATTGTCCGTGCTTCCAGTAGCTTGCCGATTGTTTGTCCGATAGCTTATGTGGACGGCATTCCGATGTTGGATGGCGGTATTGTGGATAGCATTCCTTTGCAACATGCGATAGATGAAGGATATAAGAATAATGTGGTAGTATTGACTCGAAACCGGGGATACCGAAAAGAGGGCAAAGACATTAAAGTTCCATCTTTTGTTTATCGTAAATATCCGAAAATGCGTGAAGCGTTAAGTCATCGTTGTGCCGTTTATAATGCTCAGTTAGAGATGGTGGAACGAATGGAAGATGAAGGTAAAATTGTTGTAATCCGTCCGCAGAAGCCAGTAGTTGTGGATCGTATCGAACGGGATATTCAGAAACTGACTGACTTCTATCAGGAGGGATATGAATGTGCAAAAGCAATATTCTGACTATTCTTCGATTTGGATAACGTATCCTCCTTTGAACACGGCGACAGGTTGTAGATGCTATTATTCTCCCTATTTGTTCATATTTGCATAATCTTTTGTATATAATCTGCTTTGCATATACAAAAGATTATGTATCTTTGTGGTGTCAGATGAACAAGTATTAACCCCTCACAAACAAATCATGAAAAAACTGAATGAACTTGAACAGATTGAGTTTGAAATTGAAAAGGAAAAGCAAAATCTCAGAGAGTGGAAACGTAAGGTACTTATATTGGAGATAGGAAAACAAGATGATGAGACCCGTACTGATGCGATACTCGAAAAAATATCGGAACTTCTTGAGAGAAAAGAAAAATTAAAAAAGTAGTAATCGCCTTTCTCCGGAGAGGCATAACTCTAACAATGATATGAGAACATTAGAAGAAGACTTGTTGAAAATGGATAGTTTGCATGGAGATGAACTTGATGCACACTTATACGAGATGAAAGCTTGGTATGTCAAGCCCGAAGAAAAAGAGATGATAAGAAGACATCTGGATAAGACTTTGGATACAATAGCCGATAATGTTGAAAGTATTGGCAACCGTCTTACAATACGGGAACAAATGGATGAAATTATAGATTTAATTCCTGTATCATACATTGCTAAAAACTATTTTGGAAAAAGCCGGGCGTGGTTATATCAGCGTATTAACGGATATAAGATCAGAGGGCGTGTGTATACACTGAATGAGAAAGAACTTGAAATATTTAATCGCGCATTAAAAGACATTGGTAATAAAATCGGTTCACTTTCAGTTGGTTAATGCAACTGTTGTCTGACACCGCCTTTACTTGTGAACCTGTAAAGGCAACAAAGGGAGTAACTATTCGCTACTCCCTTTTCTTATGTTTATTGCGCTAATATATAGGATGCTATTCTTCAATTTGGATAACGTATCCTCCTTTGAACACGGCGGCAGGTTGTAGATGTTGCATCCAATCTTTATCTTTATATTCTCCGTCATAATGAGCGCGGTCACAACGTCCGTACCACGGTTCGATACAAATGAACGGGGCATTCTTGGCAGGCGGTGACCAAAGTCCTACCACCGGTGCTGTGAACCGCAGGCTTAAATACGGTTGTTTCTCCTTATTATATAATGTGACTTTTTCCACCTGCTTGTTTTCCAAGATCAAAGCATCCCGGTCGAAAGTGTGTGTATCCAATGGAAGGAGTTCGTCTGTCAGTCTTAAAGGATATTCATGTTCCGGGTCGGCGCATCCTTTTTCAGAAATGAGTATGTATTTTAGATCTTCTGCTCGGTCGAATCCCAAGTATCCGCGTTCGTTACTTTTCATATCGAATGCCGGAAAGTAAAATGCCGGATGTGCTCCTATCTGGAAATGCAACTCTTTGTCTCCTGTATTTTTTACTTCCCAAAGAACTTCTATCTGTTTTCCCTGTATTCTGTACCCTATTTCCAGACAGAAAGGGAAAGGATATTTCTTCCGGCTTTCTTCATTGTCTGTTAAACGATAGCGCAGTTCATCCGGTTGCTCTTGTATCAATTCGAAATCCATATCACGGGCAAAACCGTGTTGGGTCAGGTTGTAAATGGCCTCGTCGATGCGGTATTCATTTTCCCATACGCTGCCTACAATGGGGAAGAGCACCGGAGAATGGCGTTTCCAGAAAGAAGGATCGGCTTGCCATAGATATTCTTTACCGTTGCAGACGATATTGCAAAGTTCTGCACCATGGGGAGAAACCCGGATGGTGAGTTGTGAGTTGGAGATTGTTTTCATATGGACATTATTTTTATAAAATACAAAGTTAATGTTTTTTCTTTTTGCTTGTTCTTACTATAAGAAAAAGGAGCCGGTCGGTTGCTCTTTCGAATCAACTTATGCGTATATGTATACATACCTTTTCTAATGATAAAAAGTTCTCTGTTACAGTGTTAATGTATCAATATTGATAAAGTATGAAA
>ERZ860388.906-NODE-906-length-21577-cov-6.168061_pt1 | contig 21577 bp, 18 predicted proteins | sample MGYA00509978_ERZ860388 | MGnify/ENA primary metagenome ERZ860388 (study PRJEB30046, sample SAMN00715225) | human gut metagenome | study: EMG produced TPA metagenomics assembly of the A metagenome-wide association study of gut microbiota in type 2...
TTGCGGAATTAGTAGACCGTGACTCCCGTACCATTATGAATATTGAGAACAAAGGTCAGTATCCCAGCTTCGACCTTTTTGTTAAACTCATTACCATGTTTGACGTTTCAGTTGACCAGTTTATTCATGCGGACGGAGGGGCAAGGTCAAGCTCTTGCAGAAAGCACATTGATGTGCTTCTAAACTCCATGAATGAAAAAGAGCTTGTCGTGATAGAAGCCACAGCCGAGGGCATTAAGAAAGCCAGAGAAACGGAGGTTCCAGAATAAGGGCCTCTGTTTTTTTGCGCCATTTTAAGGGCTGTCGCTAAGTGGCAAGCAGGGCAAGTTGGTACCAACTTGCAATTTTTGAATCGTATTTTTCAAATCCAAATTCAAAATGCTTGTTGGGCTGTGCCCAACCCCCTTTCGATCTGCATCGTGCCGATGCAGGCTGCGCATTTGTTCCAAACACTTCTGTAACAAAAAAGACAGCCTAGGACTCTCCACAACGGAAGAATCCTAGGCTGTCATCGTTTATCGGGACTGCGTTTTCTCGGTGGTGTTCTTTTCTTCGGCAAAGAACAGTTCTACGTTGCGCTGCGCACGAAGAAGTTCCTGCATCTCGTCTTTCGCTTTGCGGTAGTCCGGGTAGAGTGCTTTCTTTTCTGTCAGCAGCTTAGAATATTCTGCGTCCAGCTCCTTGACCTTGGGGAGCGTTTTCAAATTGGATTCATCAAAGGCAGCTTTCGCTGCCTTGTGCAGCGTGATCTCTGCGCGATGATTTTCCAGAAATCGCTTGCTGTATCCGGCCTTGCGGTAGGCATCGTACACCGGGCGCGTTTTTGCGTAGTTGACGATGTGCGTCCGCAGTACAGCAATCTCGGCCATGCGTGTTTCCGCCGCCTTGATGGAATCGCCCAGTTCGTGATAGCGAGCAGTAGCAGCGTCCACGCGCTCTTGCATTTCCTTAATGCTGCCGATTTTCTTCTCCTGCAAGAAAATCAGCGTCTTGGACATTTCTTTCAGATTGTACTTTTTTGCCCACCGCGCATAGCCTTCGCTTTTGCCCTCGGAGAGCTTTGCCTGAATGTCCACCAACAGGTGGAACGGTTGCTCTTTCGGTGGCTGCTTCTGATGTGGGCAGTGTTCGGCATCTCCTGCAATGACCGCCTTGATTTCATCTTCACTGTATCCTGCTCCCAGTGTCCGAAAACGGATAAAGCGCTTCTGCCGTGTTCCTTTGACCGAAGTGTACTTTCCCCGTTTGATTTCGTAGCCCCGCTGTTCCAGCTTTTGAAGAAAGCCCTCGAAACTTGCAGGTTTCTCGCTCAGCAAGATGTTGTCGATACCCCGGATTGCATGTTTCTGTGCCCGATAGGGGCGAAAGCCGTAGCTTTGCGGATAAAATCTCGCTTCACAGATCGGCTCGATAATGATACGCACACACTCCTGTATAATCCTGTCCAATACAGTGGGGATACCCAGCGGTCGTTTCTTGCCGTTACTCTTTTCGATATATTCACGGCGGGCTGGTTTGGGGCGGTAGTTGCAAAAACTCGATTGAATCAATAAAATAAGCTCATCTTTGGGCATTTGAAGGTATTTGTCCATTTTTATCTTATCCACGCCAGCAGTTCTGCTGCCTTTGTTGGACTTGATATTGTGGACGGCGGTTACAATGGTCACTTCATTTGCCATCGCTTCCACCAGACCGGTGAACGATACTCCTTGACCGGACTTCTCATAGAGAAAATCCTGAATCTTTTTAAGTTCCGTTTCCGTTGAAAATCTGACGTTCAAATGCACAAGGTTTTCACCTCGCAGTTCGTCACCCATCTTTCAGGGAGTTATAGGATTTTCGTTTTGTGAAATTTACAAATCGATTTGACTCGTATCCTTCGCCATGGAATATTTCAATTCCGTTTGACTGGCATTACCCAGTCCAGACTACTATGATACGGCTGACTTCCTGTTGCTTTCACTGTGCTGTAACGCTCCAACAACAGGCTCTCAAACGTTCCTTAATCTCTATCCTTGTTCTGAAACCCTTAGGCCGCTACCTTACACCGGGAAAATCTAACCATGCTTTGAACCACAGTTGCTGCATGATTCCTGATGGGGATTTCATCCCACAGGGCGTGTGCAGAAAAACCAGCCACACACACTTTTCCAAGGCTCACCCTTTCGGATGTCGTTCGCTCTTACGATGCTGCATAGCTTTCCCTGACGGATAGCCATAGGTTTCGGAAGCCCGCACCATTATTATCCATGCCTCTTTGCAGAGGTTTAGGTTTTCAGGTTACGCCTTCACCACGCTCTGTACAATGCACACTTACAGGTGGCAACGCACAGTGGAGTATTAGCTCTCGTACTGTCTTGAATTTTGACCTATTCTCAGGAATTCTGTTCCTCGACATTGGTTCTGTACGGCAGAGGAATTTCACCTCTGATTTCGAGATTAAAGTTCTCTGTGATATTTTCTTATTGCTAAGTGCAATCACATGGTGCTTTTCGTCCTTGCTGTCAACAAGGGCTTATGCACAACGTTTCGCACGGTTCTTATAAAAATGCGATTCGTCTACAAAAAGTCGGTCAACGCCCAACTGCTCAAAGGTGATAACATCGTCCTTTCTCGCATCGGAGCGCAGCTTTTCCAGTTTTGTTTCCAGCGTCTTACGGGTCTTTTCCATCTGCTTGATGCTGAAATTCTCGCCTGCATTGGCTTTCAGTTCTTCGATGGCGGCAAGCGTTTCATCGATCTGTTCCTGAATAATGCGTTCCTGCCGCTCATAGGAAAGCGGAATCCGCTCAAACTGGCTGTGACCGATAATGACCGCATCATAATCCCCGGTTGCAATCCGGGCGCAGAACTTTTTGCGGTTGGCCGTTTCAAAATCCTTTTTCCGCGCTACCAGCAGCTTTGCATTGGGGTATAGGTGCAGGAACTCCGAAGCCCACTGCTCCGTCAAGTGATTGGGAACGACAAATAGGCTTTTCTGACACAAGCCAAGGCGTTTTGCTTCCATTGCGGATGCCGCCATTTCAAAAGTTTTTCCTGCTCCTACCTCGTGTGCCAACAGCGTATTACCGCCATAAAGCACATGAGCAATGGCATTGCGCTGATGTTCCCGGAGGGTGATTTCCGGGTTCATACCGACAAGGTGGATGTGGGAACCATCGTATTCTCGTGGCCTGCTGCTGTTGAACAGTTCATTATACTGTTTCACCAGTGCAATGCGCCGCTGGGGGTCTTTCCAGATCCAGTTGGCAAAGGCATCCTTGATGACCTGCTGCTTCTGCTGTGCCAGCATGGTGTCCGTTTTGTTCAGGATGCGCTTCAGCTTGCCTTCTTCATCTTCGATAGCGTCATAGATGCGCACATCTTTCAGGTTGAGCGTGTCTTCCAGAATCTTGTAGGCGTTGGCGCGGGAGGTGCCGTAGGTTTCGGAGGAGATGATGTCACCTCTGCCCATGGCCGACTTGCCCTCAATGCGCCATTCTGCGGTATAGGGAGAATATCTCACTTTGACTGCATGGCGCAGATAGTAGGGAATCTGGAATGTTTCTGCCATAAACTTTTGGATAATTTCTGGAGCAAGCCATGTTGCGCCCAGCCGCACATCAATTTCAGATGCTTCAAGATCTTTCGGCTGTGCTTTTTCCAGTGCAGTGACGTTAACTGCAAACTCCGGGTTAGTTTCGGCGGCAAGCTGAGCCATGCGAAGCTTTGCCCGAACATTGCCGGACAGGTATTCGTCTGCCATTCGCCAACCTGCTTCCGGGTCGGTAGGGTCTGCGCCGGGGTCTTTGAAAATCACGCCGGACAGTTCGCTGGTGATGCGCTCATAGTCACCGGGAGTGCCGAGCAGTTCTGCCATATAGGGCAAGTCCACCCGGCCACGCTCTCCGATGGACACCGCAAGGGCTTCCGTAGGAGTGTCTACATTGGTGACAGTACATTCCGGGCGGATGGTGCGTTTGGTGAACATCGCCGCCTTGCTCTTGAGCCGCCCCTGCTCGTCCAAATTTTCCAGAGAACACAGCAGATAGTAAGAAGAATCCTGCTCAAATAATCTGCCGTTTTTGCGGTCATTCAACAAGCCATATTTGGCGGAAAAAGCATCGTAGGCAGTGTTCAGCTTTTCCTGCGTTGCTTTAATGTCGGCATCCGGGTAGTCGTTCAGCTGCTGGTCGATCAACTCATTGACGATTTGCCGCAGCTCCACCATCCCGGTCACACGGCCTTTGGCGGTGTCGGACAGCTCCACCTGTGTCATGACGGAATTTTCCCGATAATACACCTCACCATCAACCACCGTGTAAGAGAAATTCTTCACATCTGGGTCAGCCGGGAGAATGTGCCGCTCATTTTCAGCATCCGCAATATCTGGTGTTTCGACCTCGACTTCCGTGAACTGCCCCTCAATATGCTGGATGGCTTCTGCAAGCTGGTCCACCAGCACTGCGCCCTTGATGGGACGCACAGTGCATTCCTCCCGGCCATACTGGGTGCTTTCGGAAGTCAGTTCACCCAGCACCATCTCTGGATGGTCTACAAAATAGCTGTTGATGGCAAAGCCATCTTCCGTTTTGCCAAGCTGCACCCAGTCCGGCTCATGGTCGATAGGGCGGTCACGTTTTTGGAGGAAAATAATGTCGCTGACGACTTCTGTTCCTGCGTTTGCTTTGAACGCAGTGTTCGGCAGACGGATAGCACCCAGCAGATCAGCACGTTCGGCAATGTGCTTGCGGGCAGAAGAATCTTTGCTGTCCAGCGTGTAGCGACTGGTGACGAATGCCACGATGCCGCCCGGACGCACTTGGTCGATGGCCTTGGCGAAGAAATAGTTGTGGATGCTGAAACCTAATTTGTTGTACGCCTTGTCGTTTACCCGGTACTGGCCAAAAGGAACATTGCCCACTGCAAGGTCATAGAAATCGCGGCGGTCAGTGGTTTCAAATCCGGCAACTTTAATGTTGGCATCCGGGTAGAGCTTTTGGGCGATACGGCCTGTGACACTGTCCAACTCCACACCGTATAGGCGGCTGTCCTGCATGGTGTCCGGCAGCATACCAAAAAAGTTGCCGATGCCCATGCTCGGCTCCAGAATGTTGCCGTTGCGGAACCCCATTTTCTCGACTGCATCATAGATGGCGCGGATAACGGTAGGGCTGGTGTAGTGGGCGTTCAGAACGGAACTACGGGCAGCAGCATATTCGTCCTCGGAAAGCAGACCTTTCAATTCGGAATATTCTTTTGCCCAGTTGCCCTTGTCTGGGTCAAAGACATCCGGCAGACCGCCCCAGCCGACATACTGCGAAAGAACCTGCTGTTCCTCGGCGGTGGCTCCACGATGCTCCTGCTCCAACTGGAACAGGGTGCGGATGGCTTCAACGTTCCGGGCATATTTTTGTTTTGCGCCGCCCTCGCCCAGATGATCGTCCGTGATGTGGAAGTTTCCGGCAGCTTCCGGCACAGGTTCGGCGTTCAGAGCTTTGTCTGCGGCAGCGGCATCCGGGAAAGTCTGCCATTCGCCGTTAACTTCCACAGAGGTGGGCAGCTTATCCAGTTCTTCATCGGAAAGTTCCGGCTCATCCTGCCGCAGTCCATCCTCGAACTGCTGCTTGTTCAGTACCTCATTGCTCCACGAATAGCCCTGTGCACTGGTGTCGATGCGCACATCGGTTTCGCCTACATAGCCAATAGTTCCCTCGATGGTTCGGGTTGGAAGGTCTACAACAACGGAATCACCGACATTGTAATCGGGAGTTTTTTCTGGAGCAGTATCAAGGGCTTCATCCTGCTGTTCGTACAGTTCCCGGACAACAGTCAGCGGCTCTTCCCGGAAAATCGGCATCCGGGCATCGGCCAGAGCCATATCCTGCAAGGAAACTTTGTCCTTGTCAAAATCCACGCTATCGACCCGAAATTTCCGGTCATCCATATTGATAACGGAGCCGATGGGCAGATAGTCCTCTTTGCGCAAGTGCTTGGTCTGGTGGTGAGTGCCATCCTCGTTTAACCCGGCAAGGTACACATCATTGCCCGCAGACCACAATTCTTTTGCTCTTTTTGCCCATAAGCTAGGGAGAAAGCCCGTGATTTGAACTTCACCCAGTGCAGTGTTTCTCATGAACAAAGCACTGTTGATGATTTTTGCGACCTTGGCGGCATCTTCGCCATAGAACATAAAATTGCCGCCAGCTTCAAAACCAATGAGAGTGTCCGGGTACTGCTCTTTTAATGCAGTGTATTCGGCAGCACTGGTGTCGTTCAGTTCAAGGGGAAAGTCGATGATTCTTTTTTCTTTGTCGGACAGATAGCGGTCAGACTGAATCATCAGGTCGATATATTTTTCGACCTGATTCCAGCGGAGAAGCACTTTCTGATGGTCTGGATAGTGTTCAAACGTCAGCCCCTTGCTGTCATGATCGAGCCAACCATTGCTTCCGTCCAGATAGGTGTGCGAGGAACCGCCGGGGCCATGCGGTGCATATTCTTTCGCAAGTGCTTTTGCCCGAAGGCTTCGGTCAGGCTGCAACTGATAAATTTTCCAGATCCGAAGTTTGCTGTTTTCAAAGTTAGAACCTCTCCGCAGCGCGTTTTCGATCTCAGCCTGTGACAAAGAGAAAGCGGAGGGCGATTTTTCGCTCTCCGCTTGGTCGATGGATTCAATTTGTTCAGCTTCGGTGGGAATTCAGGATTTTCAGCTTGTAGCCGTTCTTCAGGAGGGCGTTCCCGCACTCGACCACGATACTACCTTTCGGGTCAGTGACCACATAGGAACTGTGACATTGTAAAAGGTTGGGCTTGAGCCAAAATCTCGTTTTGCCGGAGCCAGAGCCGCCGACCACCAGCACGTTTTTGTTTCTCGCGTTCTTGGGGTCAGGTGGGCGGTTGCTCATCATCAACCGCTCTGTTTTGGTTAAAATAATGTTGTCGGCAAACTTCGGAGCTTGAAAAGGTTCAATGTCCTTGGGTGTACCCCATCGGGCAGAGCCATATTCCATGCCGTGCCGATATTTCTTTGCATTTTTGCTTCGCAAATATACGGCAAGCCGTAACCCTGCGCCGCAGAAAAAGCCGATAAGCAAATCCAATGGGTGCAAACTGGGCAGCGGATTCGCAAAGGCTAAAGGCAGCGTTCCCACCATAGACATGATTTTATCGCCCAGTTCTTTGCCCTCGGCCAGCCGCCATGCTTCACCGAAATTTGTTGCCACCAGTCCCAGCAGGATATAGGGTAGATACAGAGCAAGCAGCTTCGTCAGCTTTTTTGTGGTCATAGTCCGCGCTCCTGTTCCTTGCGGCGCACCTTGCCGGGAAGTTCTGCTGCGGCTTGCACCAGCTCATGCAGCTTTTCCAGTACAGAGGGTCGCTTGGTTTTACTCAGAAGGGATGCGGAATATTCTTTAAAAGCCGCATTAAATGCCTCCACATCTGGGGCTTTGAAAAAGACCAGATACCGGGGCGGCATTTCAGAGTTATCCTTGCGAATAGCATAGTCAATGCCATATTTTTTTGCATACCGTTCAAACCCACGGATATTTGTTTTGTCGATTTCCACACTGGAAACACCACGATTCTGCCGCAGTAGCATTCGGACGCTCTGTTTGCCGCCAGCCATCTTCGTTTGCTGCTGTTGAATGGCAGCTTTTCCGGCATTAAGAATTGTCCGGGCGGTCAACTTTGTAGTAGACACCACGATGTTGAATGTTTTCTGCTCGACTTCTTCCTGCATTTTACCACCCCCCGTGCAGAAGTTTGGATTTAACGGTCATGTTCCGCTGGGGGCTTGTTCACGGCTTTATTCTCGGCGGACTTCACAGCGTCGTCCGGGATAGGAATCACCAACAGACGATTTCCTAACTTCAAAAAGGTTTCAGGCTGGTGAAAATGCTTCTCATACTTCTGTGCCAGTTCCGGGGAAAGCGATTCAAAATCCTCCGCACCCTCTCCGACAACCAGAAAAGTTCCGGCAACAACATCATACATTTGACCATGCTCATCACGCAAGGCACGATTCAAGGGCAGCCCCGTCAGCTTACCTTCATCGTTATACACGATAGCAACCGGATCATCGAAAGGATAGCTTGCCGCAATGGTGCCACCGACAGCATCCTGAAAATCTTTCAGTTCCGTGCCAATGGTGGCTTTCTGCGGATACATACCGGGCTGAACCAAAAGAATCTCCATTTTTCTGTTCTCGGAAAGCTCCTGCTCACCCACGGTTTTGAAATCGACACCGACAAAATCTGTGGAATCGAGAACATAGTCCTCATTGTTCCACGCTTCTGTAACGAGCCGCTCTGCTTCTGCCCGCGAATCGGCTTCAACAGAAACCGTGCGTTGGAGCGTTTCTGTAATTTCCACATCAAACTTCTTCATGCACACCTCAGTCGATGCAGATGCAGGTCAGCTTGTCGCGGTCGATCATCAGAGTAACACTGTTGCTTTCCAGATATTTCTGGATGGTGTACATATCGCTCATCGTCAGAGATGCAAAATTCCTCTCATCATCGAAGCGGTGGAAAATCACCGGGCCGACCAGATACCGCTTGCCCATCAGCTTAATGACCTGCTTGGGGTTGTAGCAGAAGCCCAGCGGTTCATCTTCGGAAATGCCGATGCCCTCATCTGCTTCATCGAAGCAGGGCAGGATATGCGGCGCATCGTCAGGCCGGATCACGGTCAAATCCAGAACGGGAGAAACTGCTGCAAAGTATGGCTCTGCATTGCCAAGTTCGTTCTGCATGACCATGTGCATGAAAGAGAAGAAGCCGGACACCGTATCGTCGATATGGTCGATTTTCTTGCTCATGGTGCCGATGGTCTTTGCGGTATTGAAATCAATCGTATTGTTCATGGGCGTTACCTCCTAATTTTTTTCAAAATAAAAGACCCAATCGGGTCTTATCGGTTCATGCGCTGTCAACGCTCATTGCTACGCTGACGCTTTTTCTGCCACGCATCCAGAAGCTGTATGATTTTTTCTTCCATTTGCCGGGGCGTGTAACTGCGCGGAAAGTATTTTCGCAGGATGTCGTTTTTGATAGTTACTGTGTCCAGTTCGCCTTTCTTTTCTTCTCCCATAATGGCAACAACGGCATCAGAGGTGAATTGACCTTTCTGTGCCAGTTCTTTGATGCGCTTTGCCTGTGAAACGGAAGGTGCGTTTTGCGTATCGTCCATCGCCTTTATCATTTCCTGCTGTTGCTCAGGCGAGAGATAAGACAGCTCTACGGCAGGATTGAATGAAATCATTTTTTCGTCCACCATATTGAGCAGTTCAGGAATAAGGTTCGTAAGTCGGACATACCGCTGTACTTGTCTGCCGCTTTCATCGGTGGCTTTTCCTATCACGTCAGCAGCCTCCAACTTCCCGACAACTTGTCGGGAAGTTAAATCCGACCTAGCACCTTGATTTTTTAGAGCATCCAGCTTCATTTTGTACGCGAACGCTCTTTCGCTGGGTGAGATGTGTTCTCGCTGCAAGTTGGAATCAACCATCAGAATCGTGGCGGCATCATCGTCCATATCACGCACGATGACAGGCAGAGATTCCAGTCCGGCCATCTTTGCGGCGAACTGGCGGCGGTGGCCGGAGATAATCTCGTAGCCGTCACCATCCGGGCGCGGCCTTGCGATAAGCGGAGCCAGCACACCAAACTGAGCAATGCTTTCCACTGTTCGGGTCATGGCTTCATCGTCCACAACTTTGAAAGGATGGTTGGTGAACGGATGCAGCTCATCAATGGGGATTTGCTGTACCTGCTCTCTTTTTTCTTCCTGCCGTTGCTCCTCGGTGGAAAATAGCAGCTCATCTAATCCTTTCAGAGCTAAGTTTCCGTTGTTTTTCGGCATTTGCCAACACCTCCCTCGTTAAAGATTGGTAGGCTGCGGCCACCTTGCCTTTCGGGTCATGCTGGTAAATGCTTTCTCCCGTTGTGCTGATTTCAGCAGCACGAACAGAATGGGGAATCGTCTGCTCGAACACATGGATCTTCCGACCGTAGCCTTGTCGGATTAAATTGTCAATCTGCTTACCATAGGTGGTGCGGCTGTCCGTCATGGTCAGCAAAATGCCCTCGATTTTCAGTTTTGGATTTATCTGCCGCCGAACTTTGCCAATCGTCTGCAAAAGCTGTTCCAGACCTTTTGCTGAAAGGTACTGTGCTTGCATCGGAATCAGTGTCGTGTCTGCCGCTGCCAGTGCGTTGATGGTAAGCATCCCCAATGAGGGAGTGCAATCCAGCAGAATATAATCGTACTCGCGTTTAGCACTGTCCAACACCTGCTTGAGCATCTTTTCCCGGTTCATACTGTTCACAAGGGCGACTTCCATTCCTGCCAATTCAATGTTGGCCGGGATAAGGTCAACGCCCTCTGCATGGTGCAGGATACCATCACCGGGCTGGATGGGCTGGTCGTTCATGGCTTTCTGCATAAGGGTGGACAATGTGGTGGACAGCTCATCCGGCTGCTGCCAGCCCATACTGATGGTAAGTGAACCCTGCGGGTCAACATCCACCAGCAGAACCTTTTTGCCCTCCATTGCCAGACCGATACCAAGATTTTCACAGGTAGTGGTCTTGGCCGTGCCGCCTTTTTGGTTTACGATGGCGATTGTGGTAGCTTTCTTTGCGATAACATCACCCCGCTTTCGTAGAGCCACGCGCAAAGTCGTGGTTCGTTTTATTCTGATAATAGAGATTCATGGTCGTGGGCGCATTGAACAGTGCTGCCAACAAATATTGCTTCATGTTTCGCACTGGGGAAGTGTTCTCTGCCAGACAGCCTAGCACGAAGCGGATATGGTCTGCGTTCAGCTTTTTCAGCCGACTGCGCACCACTTCGGTGGGCTTATCATCCCCGGCAATCCTCAACATCTTGCGTTTGGTGGAGCAGGTGTCCACAAGCAAGTCCACAATTTGATAGATGGTGTCCTCATCATCCGGGCAAAGCCGGAGCAGCAGTTCGACCTCCAATGCCTGATAAAAATAATCTTCGAGTTGTTCTCTGTCCGATTCATCCGGGAGGAAAGGATTGTTCCTCTCTGTTTTATTCTTATCAGTCTTATTAGATTGCGGTTTTGGCTGCACCAGAATTGTGCTTTCGGCAGCACCAGAATTGCTGTTTGGGCAATTCTGCACTTGCGCTTTTGGCAAGCCAGAGGAAAAGTCCTTGACGTAGATCAGGCTGGGTCTGCCCAGACCACGGCGTTTACGCTCGATGAGGTTCATGTCCTCCAGTTCCCGGAACAGCTTGACCGCCTTGTGCTCGGCGCAACAGAGGGATTCCTGCACTTCCCGGACGGTGTAAATGATATACACCCGCCCCTGCTCATCCAGCCAGCCGTTCTTGACCGACAGGCTCATGCGGTCAAGCAGGATGCCGTACAATGTCCGGGCATCGGTGGAGAGCTGCCGGAAGCGGCAATCATGGAACAGTGCCTTGGGGATGCGAAAATAGGAGAACAATTCGCCCGACTGACCGTAGAAGTAGTCGTAACTCATGGCATTAACGGATCATCATCTCACGGTCTGCGGCACCTTTCATATACATGGCTTCTGCGATGTCACATTCTGCCAATATGACGGCGGATTCCAAATCAAGGTACTTGCGTTTCTGCTCATCGTTCAGCATCCGAAAGAACTCCCGTTCGATTGCGTCACGCTTACTTGCTGCCGGTTGGTAGCGCGGTGTTTTCAGCAGCTCCTCCCATTCAGGCTGTACGGCTTTGTTAAAATAGTTCAGCATAAAGTCTTTATCCATAGGCATCCTCCTTTTTGATTGTGAATCATCTAATTTTGTGATTTCTTCGAGTACGGATGAGTTATCGACTTCAAAGAGCAGCAGTCCAAGAAGGTAATTACAGCTATTCCATTGAAAATGAAACTGTGGTATAATGCTTAAAAAGAGCTTACGAAGCCATTGAAAATGTGACACAAAACACTAAAGGTGAACTTATGAACCATACAATTCATATAAAGAAGTTAGGACCAATCAATGAATGCACATTAGAAATAAAGCAATTCAATGTATTTACTGGCCCACAGTCAAACGGAAAAAGTACTGTTGCAAAAGCTATATACTATTGTCGTTCGATTAAGCAAGACATTTTAAATATCATGATGCAGGGTGGTCCTTCTAAAGTCTTTTCAGCCAAGACTGACTGGAAATGTGCTATGCAGGCTAGAATGAAAGATAAATTTCTGCAAATTTTTGGAACTTCGTGGATTATGCCCTCTGATATGATGCTGGATTACGTCTACGGCGATGAAAAAATGTCTCTTTGTGTTTCTTTGAATGAAGATTACGAGCGTCCGGGACACAATTATGTTAATATTCAATTTTCGGAAGGCTTCTTAGAGTTATTTCAAGAATTGGATGACAACGTATTTCTCGATCCATACGCTTTTAAGAAAGGCCATTGGGAAGAAGTGCTCACCAAAACCCTCCATGATCCATACGAGACCGTGTTTATTCCAGCAGGCCGTAACCTGATTACAATACTGAGTGAGCAGATGAACTATATCTTCACTTCATTGGAGGGATCACAGCTTCGCCAGATTGACTATGTAACCAAACGTTATATTGAAACCATTTTAAAATTAAAGCCTTTATTTGGGCGTGGGCTATCTGGATATATAGATGATGTGATGGCTTCCGAAGATTCTGAAGCTGCAAAAAAATTCAAATCGAATCGTCCAGCCATCAAGCTTCTTTGCGAGAAAGCGACAGAAATTTTGGGTGGTAGCTATCGTTATGTAGATGGTGAAGAGCGTTTGTATTTAGATGAGCGGAAATATATTAAAATCAATTTCACCTCCTCTGGCCAGCAAGAAATCATTTGGGTATTCAATTTGCTTTTTTATTATCTGATTGAAGATAAAAGAGTTTTTTTAATCCTTGAAGAACCAGAGTCTCATCTCTATCCAAGTTCGCAACGTAGTGTTGGTGAGCTTTTGGGACTTTTCCTCAATGACGAAAAAAATGCAGAGCTTATTACGACCCATAGTCCTTATTTGCTCGGAACTTTTAACTATATGCTTCAAGCCGGGCAAAGCAAAGGTAATGCTGCCGAAAAGATTAAACAGAAGTTGCGCAAACGATATTGGCTTGGCCCAAAACAAGTGAGTGCCAGTTATATTAGGGGCGGTTCTATAGAAGATGCACTAGACCAAGATGATGAGTTGACTCTAATAAAAAACGAATTGATAGACCAAGCGTCTGTTGACATCAACAATATGAGTGATTTCATTATTGATAAAAATTTTGAGGATTCAGATAATGCCGAACATCAATAACTGTGTACCTTATCGTGCAGGAACTTGCTCATCATTTGTATCTTCAGAGAATGGATGTAAACATGAAGCAAAAAATCCTGACAAGAAGGCTATTCGACAATTCAAAGTAGATGGAGAAGTCTTTCCCAAAGGACATGATCCTGAACGGTGTGATTGGCTTTTATTAGATGATACTAAAGGAAATGCCTATTATATTGAACTCAAAGGCTCTGATATTCCTCATGCCATTGAGCAAATTGAAAGTACCATTCGAGAGATTCATTGGTCGATTTCTGAGTACATCGTTTTTAAACGAATCGTATATAAAACTGGAACACATAAGATTCAAGAAAGCTCTGTTATAAAGTGGAAACAGCGCAATAAAAATGCCATTATAAAGGAAAAGCAATTATCCGAAAATATATGATTCGTAAAAATCGGTTGAATTTTGTTCAATCGATTTTTTGATATATAGTATTTTTTCGTAAGACCTTTGTTTGGTCGGTGGAAGGAAATCCAGCATGAATACAAGACTGTATTGGACTATCAAAAATTTTTTTCAAAAAATCGTTTTTGACACGAAACGATTAATATATGTTTTGAAGGAAAAGTTTTCCAAACAATGCAACCTACTGCACATTCAGTTTGATATCTTAAAGGTCGTTTTATGGCAGATATTTCTCGCAATCGTCTTTGTTCTTTTATTAAAGAAATGTGATGCATTACTGCTTTCTTACCTAAAGCTGGATTCTGTATCTTTGGATATGTTTAAAGATATCACAATTGGTGGAATGGGCATCGCGGGGGTGATTTTAGGACTTTATTGTGCGAACATTTCTTCTATTTTTTCTGCAAAATATTCGAATGTTCCTTCAGACTTAGCAACGCTATATCAAAGAGATGTTATAACCAATAGCTGCATTAATCAAATTATTAGATATATCGTTGTTTGCTCCATTTTTTTGTTTGAATGTGTCTTTGAACAACCTTTAGGAATAGCATCCATTATTGTTCTACTTTTTCTAACTGTCCAAATGGTTATAACATTCAGTGTTACAGGAAATCGTTCGTATATGCTTTCAGATACTTTTTCTGTTGGAGATGCAAAATTTCAGAATCTCTATAATATCATTAAAAAAGTCTCTAAGCGCAACATATTTACAACAGATCAAAGCTTTCAGAATCATTATAAGAAAATTGCAAGTCATGACGTTCATATTCTCTTTGAAATAGGTCAATATAATGCAAATATTCCCAAAAATCAAAACGAATCAATGGGTCTATTTATGAATAAATCCGTTGCGCTCCTGGAATTTTATTGGGACAAAAAACAAAACATTCAATATGATTCACTTTGGTTTGAGAAAAAAGCTCAATATCCGCAATGGCATGCAACGGATGATACCGAAATAAGAGCAGCTCTTCAAACCGGAACATCTATACAACCGAAAATGGTAACAGATAATTATTGGTTTGAAAACGCATTATTAAAAGTAAATCAAGAATGTCTCAATAAAATCCTTAAAGATGATGACATTCTAGTATTGCAACAATATTTTGTATGTCTTCAAAGTTTGACCCTGATAGCTGGAGAAAAAAGACAATGTGACTATTGGAGTTCTGTTCTGAAAAAAATCAAAATATCATCATGGACTGTTATTTGTAAACACTTGTCGAGCGATGACCTTGATAAAGAAAATGCACTGTCTATAGTTGATATTATGTGTTCAAATTATGTTGAATTGATTCTCGGAATAACTAGATATCTTTCGAATCTGAATGTCGAAAGTGTTTTGCGTCAATGCACAACCTATTCCAGTTTTGACCAGTGTGATATTCAGTGTGTTCCATATCTGAATGGAGAAATGTGCAAAAGATTATTTACCCAGATTTCCGCAGAGTTATCCATTGAAAACAAAAAATTGACAGCTAATTGGTATATTCAGCAAATTGTCGCTAAAGAAATATATCAATATATTGGTATTGTAATCGGTACCATTGAGTTTTCAATTAAAGAAGTGTATGAAATTGGTACACAGCTAAATACAGAAAACCATTGTCAAGCTGCTGCAACTGCTCTGTCACACGTGTTTGAAATACTCAACAAAAGCAAACGCGCCATTCTTTTAATTGAAAAGATTTTGCTACAGTTAGAAAACAAGCATATTGAAAAATCAATTCTTTGGCAAAAAGTTTCAACAGACTCATTAGTTCAGACTATTCAAAAAATAGAAACTAATCTTCCGGCTGTTCTTATAAAATGTAGTGTATCAGATGCGCTAGACCACTGGAAAAATCGAGAAGACTATCCAGACTTTTTGGGGCTTTGCTATAATCATGTTTCGGAAGCACTTATTCGGTCAATTGAATCTAATGACTTTGAAAGATTCAAAAAAATATATAGAGGATATTTTGACTTGGTGCTTCTCTACCAAGAATACATTCGAACGGATGTAATAAAACATAAAGAAGCTTATCTGGCGGAAATTGTATTTCATGTTGCTAGTGCGCCATTTTTTGAGTATGCTCTAATTAGTGGGCTTGCTATTATTTGGGGTGAATTTAACGGGGCATCTTGTTGGAAAGACTCAATCGATACAACTTTAAAGGAGTTTATCAAAAAGGACTCGAAGAATCTATCGATTTTGTCGGTCATCGCACAACAACTTCAATTTCGTCAACATGACATTGTCGGTATTGGAAATCGTGATACTCTTCAAACAAATTGGAAACAGCGAATAGCTCATGTGATGTCCAGCAGTCCAAGTTTCGAGGTTACTTATGATCATTTTAGCGAAAGATTAAAGACGGCAAGTAAAATTTTACAAAGTTATAGGGGAATAACCATAATGAATCACCATGTAGACTTAACTAATCCAGAGGATGTTTTTATGATCGTCTCCGTTAACAACTATCTTCCAGATGAGAAAAAATATAAAAGTTGCTGGGGTTGGAGCGAAAACTATGAATCATGAGATAGAGAATTTTAAATCTTCTCAAATTAGTCCGAATTTCGAAGTTCATAAGAATTCAAAGGTTTTATCTGGATTATATACGCAAATGCTTTTGGATGATTTTTGTAGAAGCTATTCTATTGAGTTTTCAGTAGACAAAAATAGGCAATGCTTTTATGATATTAGTCCAGTAGGTGATACGTTGAAAAGCATATTATCTTCTCAGCAGCCTTGGAAATTTGAAAACATTATGGACGATCTTCTTTCCCATATGACAGCTAATCTCATTCAATATGGGAGATTTTTCGCAGAAATAGTTTTATTGACAGATTGCAATAACATTATAATGGGAATTTCATTCGTCCCAATTCATCCAATTGTTTCGATTGTGGGGAGAAAAAACACTTATTTTATTTCGCATAGAAAGCAAAATGATGTCAAGCTATATAATATAAGAAACGACAGACTCATCACATTCGATTTACATGAAATAGGTTGTTCTCGTAAAATTTTCACTAAAGCCTTAAAGAAAATCAACAAGCGTGATATTACAGAAATCACTAATTTTATTTTGGATAAAAACTTAAAGTTTGATTTAACGAAGTATACTCAAAGCGAAGAATACCAGTTACTTAAGAATACAAAAGAAATTTATTGGTACGGTCGGAATAATCATAATCAGTTTATGGATGATTTTTACCTTTTATGGCGTACAGCAAAGTTCAAGGAGTTCAAAAGAGAAATCCTTGATTATCTACTGCGCAAAATAAATACTGCACTTTTACCATATCGTAATATTGCGAATTTCTCCGGCGAAATTATCACTCACTGCAAAGAATCTAATTACTCCCAAGACTTTGATCGTCTTCAAAAAGGTGATCTCACAATTTCGCAATTTAGTAATAAATTATATCACTCTAAATAAAACGGTACCACTCTTTATCTTTGATTTTGTCGATCATCAATGTTTCCATGAATATTTTATGGGCAAAAAGCGCAGCTTCCATTCTTTTCGAGTGAAAGTTGCGCTTTTACGGTACATCGTGTTTTCTTTTGAATCGGGATGCGATACATCTGAACCCCAAGTGAGTTACATCTCAAGGGCCTGTAGCTCACTTGTCCGCCAACCATATCACATCCCAAATCGCTTCCTTTTGAAAATCAGCGGATTGGAAACCATACTTGCGACCAAGAAAGGCCGTTGGGATGGCAGGTCATTTTATATGGACGAATATACGTTGATTTTTCTTTTCTCGTAGTGCATAAGGTGTGCACAAAAGCGAGACTGTTGGGAGAGCGTTCGGTTCGCATCCGAGAGGTCAAGGGTTCGAATCCCTCTAGGTCCACTTTTAGCAGCAGCGTAATTTTAACGCTGCTGCTTTTCTTTTGCGTACACATAAGTCACACGCTGGCTTTGTGACCCGGAGGGATTCGAACAGCACGACCCTGCTGCAGGCAGGGCAAGCACTTCGCTCTCCTGCAGTTCCATCTGGCAGCTGTCTTTTCCTGTCATGCTTTCAACATTCAGTCCGTAAGGATCCGAGCCTCCTGTGCTGCTGTCAGCAAGACTTTTGGTGCCGCAAGCCATCAGCACCAGCCCGGTTCCCAGAACTATAAGCAGGAGAAGCGAGACCGTCCTTATTTTCTGTTTCTTTGCAGGGTCTCCTATTCTTTATCCAGTTATCTAAAAATTGCATCTGCTCTTTTGTATGAAACCAGTGCTCCCCGCCCGGCATAACGGTCAGCTCTGCGTTGTTCTTTTCCGCAAAGGCTTTTATGGTTTCCATGGAGGTCAGAGCATCCTTTTCCCCATACAAAATGCGGGTAGGGATTTTCCATGAAACCGGATGCTCCCGGACATAGCAGAGATACTCCCACGACAGCGTTTCGCCAAATGTTGTAGGAATTTCCAGCTTCTCTGCAAGCTCTGCTTCAGAGACGCCAGCCCACCGCATCATGTTGCAGATCAACTGCTCCATATCAACTACCGGAGAAATAAAATAGCTGGCATCCACCAATTTTTCATTCAATGATGCGAACGAAAAGAACGCACCAATGCTATTTGCCACCAGTGTGAGCTTCCCGCAGCGTTTCCGCACTGCCGTAAAAAATCCGGAAAATTCCTCCGTGGCTTCCCATGGAGATCGTGCGTGGTAGTCGAAACCAATTACTTCACAATTAGGGAATAGGGCTTTATAATGCTCGGCCTCTTGTGCCGAACCGCCCTTTCCGTGAACATATACAACAATTTCTTCCATATAAAATCCTCCAAAAAACGCAGCACACCCCCATTCTATGGACTGCACTGCGTCTGGGCGTCTGGCGTCTTATTTGATTCAATTATTCTGCCGCCAATTTCAAAAACTTCTTGTCCGACTGGATGCTCTGGGTCACAAATTTGCCATCCCGGAACAATGCGTATGTTGTGACAGGTGCGGGTACATTCTGTGCGGTCTCTTTCTCTGTGATGTGAATGGCTTTGAACGGGATCCCATGTTCCTTTGCAGCCTCCTGCACCTTCGGCACCCAATAATAGGTATAGGGACACTGGTCGGTATAGTAGAGGACAAAGCCGTTTTCCTCCACCTTGGGATGCTTGGCACAGTCCTTGAATTTTGGCGGCCGGGCATTCTCTGCAAGGGGCAGATACATGAGGTTGATGCCGCAATCGGAGATGTCTGAGACCTTGAAGCCCTTATGGGTCAAAAACTTGGGGTCGGCGAGAAACTCCCGTTTGCGTCCCTCTGCACACAGAATGCAAACGCCGTTTTTGCCCTGCGTCTTGGCATCCCGAAGGCATTCTTCCAGCAGATCGCTGGAATAGCCGTGACCTTTCAGGGAACCGGAGACCCACAGACAGTTGATATAAAGCCAGCCTGCTGCATCAATGGGTACCCATGCGTTTTCTGCCGGGATGTATTCGATAAAGCATTTGCCGCGCTCTGCACTGCGGTAAAAAACAAGTCCCTCCTCAAAGCGCTGCTTGAGCCATTCTTTCTTGGCAAGGCTCTGTTTGCCGGACATGGCACAACAGATGTGTTCCCTGTCGATGTTTTCTTTGGTAACTCTGATATAGTCCATCGAAGCACTCTCCCCTATCTTTGTGCTTTTTCATGCCTTCTCCGACACAGCGACCTTTTCGTTTTTGGCTGCGGCTTATCGCATCCGTCCATCGCCGCCCATCAAGGCGGTCATTTCCTCAATATAGTCCAGCGGGAACGGCGGAGAACACAGCGGCCTCATGGCAATGCTCATGAGCTTCATGGGGTTGTCGTCTGCCGCCACCCGGTTGGAACTAAGCTTTCCGCAGCGTTTGCAGCGGTGGATGATGGCCCACTCGCCGCCCTTGCGGACCCAGACCGCCACCGGCTCCATGATGCCGCCGCAGTCGGAGGCACGGTCGCCGGGTTCTTCGTCCACATGAAGGCTGGACAGGCAGTTGGGGCAATGGTTGCGGTGGTCGCTCCCGGCGTGTAACACATCAGAGAAATTACAGCTTATTCTCCCAGCGCCGTCTCGATGTTCGCCAGCACCTTCTGGCTCAGCAGAACGAAAGCCTGCCTGGTGCGGCCTGCCGAGACACCCGGGCTGTGGACATTGGGCCGCTGGAAAAAGCCCTCGCTGACGGGGCCTGCGGCGGCGTAGGTGTCACAGAAGAAGTGGGTGCCGGGCTTATCCAGCCACTTTTCCAGCGCGGCGGAGTCAAAGCCGGGGCCGATGGAGGTATTGAAAAGGACTTTCCCCTCCCCCAGCGCCTCAAACTCCGGCTCGCCCAAGAGCAGAACATTCTTGTTCAAACAGGTAAAGACCACTTCGCTCTCCCGGAGCAGAGCGTCCAACGGCTTATACTTCATGCCTGCGGCCTCGGCGTCGGGCTTATGGCTGCGGCTGTAGTAGGAGATGTCCGCGCCGAGGAAGGCCAGTGCATCGGCGATCATCCGGCCCGAAACGCCCAGCCCCACGATACCCACCTTGAGGCCGTAAATTTCCACGGGTTCGTCGTGGAGCATCGGCATCCCGAAGCCGTGGAGCAGGCCGGTCAGCTCGTGGAGGACGTACTCCACCACGCCGCGGTCGCCGTAGTCCCGGATGCCCAGCACCTTGATGCCCTTTTCCCGGGCAAAGGCGATGTCCACATTGGCGCTTTCCTCCGAGTAGAGGCTGCAGCACATCCCGATGTAGCGTAGGTTCGGGCAGCGCTCGATGACGTTTTTGCCCATGCGGGAGGTATAGCTCAACAGCGCCGCGTCGGCGTCTCCGATGCGGCGAACGATCTCTTCGTCGTCGGCGGGAATGTCGCGGTAAAGCTCGACCTGTTCGGCGTACTGATGCAGCGCTTCCTCTGCTGTGGGGATGAGGCTGACCGGCTCGATGGCTACCAGTTTCTTGAACATGAGACTCCCTCCTTTTTAATAGAAGCAGACCGGCGAGGCGAGGTTGCGCAGAAGCGCCACGGCGCTCCAACCGGCGATGGCGCTGGTGGACGAGCAGATGTCCACCACGGCCTTCACGCCCTCGATCTCGGCAGTGATGCAGTGGTCGTCGCCCACCCAGCCGGGTACGGAGTGCATGGTCACGCCGGTGATGTCGGGGCCGGTGGTGGCCAGCGAGGTGGCCACAGCGACGTTGACCCGGCGCGGGAAGGTTGCGATGGCTTCCTTGGCGCTGCCGGTGAAGACGGTAGTCTTCTCGGTGTCGGTCAGCAGATGGTCGGCCCAGACGGGGGTGTTGCGGAAGCCCTTCGCACCGGTGTGAGTCTCGATGCCGGCCTTCTCGTCCAGCTTCAGGGCCTCGGCCATGAGAGTGACGGTCTGCAGCACATCGAAGCCGCCGATGGCGCCACTGGCCAGATGCACCTTTGCGCCGCCCTCCCGGGCCGCCTGCTTGACCTCTTCATAAAACGCGAGGTCGGCGAATGCACCGATGGACAGCACCACGAGGTTCACGCCCCGGCGCAGCACCGGAACCGCCATGGCGCGCACCGCTTCCACCGAAGCGGCTTCCACGATGTACTCCGGCTCAAGTGCCAATAGAGCGTCCACGTCCGCGCTGGCCGCACAACCCACGCTTGCCGCCGTCTTCTCTGCCGAAGCGAAGGTGCGGCTGGTGACACCCACCAGCTCGTAGTCTTCCAGCAGGCCCTTCTTCCACGCATCGGCCACGATATTGCCGAGGAAACCACAGCCCACGATGCCAAATTTCGTTTTCATGTTTCCGTTTCTCCTTTTTCCCGCCCGGTCGGCGGGTTTTTCTTTTCCAGTATACCATGTCCAGCCCGGAAAAGCAAAAGCCTCCCCTCCAGCATCCTTACCCTCTCAGTCACCTTCGGTGACACTGCCCGGGTTGCGGCTC
>ERZ860388.918-NODE-918-length-21392-cov-3.011201_pt1 | contig 21392 bp, 22 predicted proteins | sample MGYA00509978_ERZ860388 | MGnify/ENA primary metagenome ERZ860388 (study PRJEB30046, sample SAMN00715225) | human gut metagenome | study: EMG produced TPA metagenomics assembly of the A metagenome-wide association study of gut microbiota in type 2...
TAAGCGAAACTAACTACTGGTTATCAATCAATTATCAAACAAAAAAAGTTTGCCTTTAGGTGTTCCCTTTTTTATTTTTATATCTGTTGTATTATGAGTAGACCTATTATTAAATTTTCAAAACGGTATGGTAAAGTATTAGGTAGTATTAATCCAGACAATCACTATCCTTTATATATTTTTATGTATATCATTATAATGTATGCTTTAGAGAATAATTCGGCTTTTAATGCTTTATCAAAACATAAATTATCTGCTATACACTTTGTTAGGATGCAGGTAGATTGTTGTTTGGAAGTTTATGCTTGTCTTTTGTATAGAGATAAGGAACGTTTCTTTAAATATTTCATGGATGGTAAGCCTACTAATAAACTTTGTATCGGTAAACAATATCTTACTGCCGGTTATCTTTGTGGAGAATTAAATAAGAGGTATTCCGGAATATCAGAAATATACAAAGAGGGCTGCAAGTGGGTTCATCCTAGTAAAGTTATGTATAGATTTACAGCTCCCCAATGTGACCCTAGTAAATCTGATATGTTTTTTATAGGTTATAAAGATAAGCACTATTATGATGATGAAGAACAATTAAGGGATATATATAAAGATATGTTATTAGTAAATCAGATACTATATGAATTACTAAAGGAGTTAGTGGCACCTTATAAAATGGCACATAGTAAAGAACTAAAAATAGGAAAGTTTTTTAAGTCGAAGAAGAAAATGAGATTTCAGTTTTATGAATAATAGGCTTATTCTAGTAGAGGGAATTTACTATGTTTTAGTAAAAGTATTATTTAAATATTGTGAGTTATCCGAAATGGTAGTTGGCTTGGATATTTTCGGGTATTCTAAAAATAATTCGGCATGAGGACAAAATTTTGTTTCCCGAAATGATTTTTCGGGGAAATTCGTATCTTTGTGCTGTTCTAGCAAGGCTTTTAAGTACAAAAATGAAGAACCATTCCTGTAAATGCTTAGTAATCAGATATGGTAATAAAAGCCCCATTTTTTTTGTCCCTATAGCTCATAACAATTAACACAGATTATTTGTTTAGTCTACGTTTATCGGTTTCAATTTTGTATCTTTGCATCTATGATTAATGAGTATGTTTTGAAGCGTATTCTTCAATCATAGATAGTGAATCGTTAAATTATTAATAATAAACCGCTTTATGTTTTCCGGAATAGTAGAAGAATATGCTACTCTTGTAGCACTGGTGAAAGACCAGGAGAATATACACTTTACCTTCAAGTGTTCGTTTGTGAATGAACTGAAAATCGACCAAAGTATTTCACACAATGGTGTGTGTCTGACAGTAGTTGATCTTACTGATGATACCTATACCGTGACTGCCATGAAAGAGACTCTGGAACGTTCCAATCTCGGGCTGCTGAAGGTAGGTGACAAGGTGAATGTGGAACGTAGCATGATGATGAACGGCCGTTTGGACGGGCATATCGTGCAAGGACATGTGGACCAGACCGCTACTTGCGTGGATATAAAGGATGCGGATGGAAGTTGGTATTTCACGTTCAAATATGCATTTGACAAAGAGATGGCGAAGCGTGGATATATTACTGTAGACAAAGGGTCGGTAACGGTAAATGGTGTTAGCCTGACAGTATGTAATCCTACGGATGATACCTTTCAGGTGGCTATCATACCTTATACTTATGAGCATACCAATTTCCATACTTTCGTTATTGGCAGTATAGTGAATATCGAGTTTGATATTATCGGTAAATATATCAGTCGGATGATTGTCTGATTGATGAATCATAATTTATAAATCACATGGATTTTCAGCAATTAGTCAATTCCCGGCAAAGCGACCGTGCTTATGACAAGGAACGTCCGGTAGAGCCGGAAAAGTTAGTTCGCATATTAGAAGCGGGGTGCCTGGCTCCTTCGGCTTGTAACGCGCAACCGTGGAAGTTCGTGGTAGTCACAGATAAGGAGTTAGCCGCTAAAGTGGGAAGGGCGGCTGCCGGATTGGGAATGAATAAGTTTGCTAAAGATGCTCCCGTACACATTTTGATTGTAGAAGAGTCTGCCAATATCACCTCTCTGCTGGGAGGGAAAGTGAAAGACAAGCATTTCCCTTTGATAGATATAGGCATTGCTGCTTCCCATATGGTTCTTGCCGCAGAAAGCGAAGGCTTAGGCTCATGTATTCTTGGCTGGTTTGATGAAAAAGAGATCAAGCAACTGACTGGTATTCCCTCTTCCAAGCGGCTACTGCTCGATATCATTATCGGCTATCCTCTGAAAGAGAAACGGAAGAAAATCCGCAAGGTAAGGGAGAAAGTGGTTTCATATAATAAATATTGAAATGGTGATTGGTGAGTAGTGATATCACTACTCACTATTTTACAGTTCTTTCAGTAATACCTTGCTTGCCTTCTTGTAATATTCTTCCCTTGACTCCACCAGAATCCGCCATTCATCACTGAATTCCACTTCTTTATCGATCTTGAAATTCTCGGAGCCATAGGTGTCCAGCCGGTCGAGTACTACTGCTACATTCAATTGGTTGAGATCCATAGAGGGCTGGTAGGCGATTTCTTCGCTTTTCTGATCAGTTACTACCTCATGTATCAGGTTGATTTCCTGTAGTTGATACAACGTTTGGTTTGTAAGCCGGATCGGGATCTGGTGTTCTTCTGATATCTCTTCGGCTGTATAAGGTGGCTCGTTACGTTCGAAACGTTTGGCTATGAGAGACATGATAAGAATAGATATGAAGTCGCGGTAACGACGGCTGATGTTTTGTGTATCTTTATCGAAGCTGAAGTTTCTGAGATTCTGTCCGGCGTAAGTCAGTTCGGCACCGAACAGGCAAATGGTCCAGGATATTTGCAGCCATAGCAGAAACATCGGCAGCGCGGCGAAGCTTCCATAAATGGCATTGTAGCGCGATACCCATAACTGGCTGCTGATGTATAGGAACTGGAATGCCTGATAAGCAGAACCGGCAAGAATACCCGAAATGAGTGCATGCTTAAACTTTACCTTCGTGTTGGGCATGAAGATGTAAAGCCCTGTAAACATAAACCAAGTCAGTACGAAAGGGATAAGCCGTATCAGAAATTTCATGATAGGAGCCAGCAACACGAAATCCTCTATTTGTTTCAGCATAGTACTCATGAAAATAGAAAGACCGCCTGATACGACAATCAGAATAGGCATTAATAGGAACATGGAGAAGTAATCGGTGATTTTACGATACATGCTCCTTGCTTTCTTTACTCCCCAGATGCGGTTGAATGTAATTTCGATGTTACTTACCAGATTGATGACTGTCCATAACAGCATGATTAAACCCACTCCGATAAAAACTCCGCCTTTGGTTTGTGATAGGTAAGAGTTTACGAATTCAAGGATCGTATCGGAAGTTTCCGTTGCCCCTCCAAAACCGTTGCGGAATTGATGCTCCATGATGGTGGATACGCCGAATCCCCGCGCAATGGCGAATACGATGGCAAGTATGGGTACAATGGCAAGCAATGTGCTATATGTCAATGCGGAGGCTTTATTGACGATACGGTCTTTTGTGAAACGGTTGATACAGAGGTAAATGGTTTTAATGACGTTATAAACCGAAAATTTGGTTCTGGTCACTTCGTCCTCCGTGATGCGCCAGATATCATAAGTGATGAATTTCCATATATCGGTTATTTTTTTCTTCATGGCATTCATTTGGATTTATAGTTGAAAAAAAGCAGTCAGCCTGTAAGCCGAGTTCTGTATCCTGATTGGATGAAATTATTAATTCCTTTTCATTCCTTAATTCTTTCATTCAATAAAGATGCCTGTCATTTATCTGAGTGGCATGTCGCCATACCACTTTAGCGGTCTACCCTCCGACATGGAGCGAGCAACTCTCATAACGCCGGTATACATGACCTTACAACTCCTAAGACGTACAGCCCGACATGTCACCATGCGGCTGGTGGGCTCTTACCCCGCCTTCTCACCCTTACCTCTCTCTCCGAAGAAAGAGAGGCGGTCGTTTTCTTCTACGTTACTCTACCCTCGCGGACAGCTTTCTGTTAGGAAGTAGGATGCTCTGTGTTGCCCGGACTTTCCTCCTGCGCCGAAACGCACGCGACAGGCCGGCCAACTGCTTTATGAGTGCAAAAGTACGTCAATTATTTGTTTTTTGCTAAAAAACAAACACAAACTTCTTCTTTATTGTTCGTTCAATTCTTATCTTTGCTATTAATTGTGTAGAAGTTAGAAGGCATTATTCAATGAAGATACGTATCCTTTTTATTATTCTGTGGTGTTTCATGATTTCGAACATGAAAGCAGGAGAAATTCGTCCCGTTTCTGCTGATTCGGCTTATGCTATTGTCAATGTCTCCGTTTGTAATATGCGGGATGAGGGTAAATTTACTTCCGGTATGACTACTCAGGCTTTGTTGGGAATGCCGGTGAAGGTGTTACAATATACCGGTTGGTATGAGATTCAGACACCGGACGATTATACCGGATGGGTACACCGGCTGGTGGTCACCCCCATGTCTAAACAGAGGTATGATGAGTGGAACCGTGCGGAGAAAATTATTGTGACGGCCCATTATGGCTTTACATACGAGCAGCCGAATGAACATGCACAGACTGTTTCGGATGTAGTGGCGGGCAATCGTTTGAAATGGGAGGGGAGTAAAGGGCATTTCTATCGGGTTTCTTATCCTGACGGCCGATTGGCTTATATCTCCAAATCGATAGCGAAGCCGGAAACAAAGTGGCGTTCTGAATTGAAAATGGATGCACAAAGTATTATCCGTACAGCGTATACGATGATAGGTATTCCTTATTTATGGGCAGGCACTTCTTCGAAGGGAGTCGATTGTAGCGGTCTGGTACGGACGGTGCTCTTTATGCACGATATCATTATTCCCGGGGATGCTTCATAACAGGCTTATGTGGGGCAGCGTATCGGTATTGCTTCCGATTTCAGTAATATAGAGCCGGGGGATCTCATATTCTTCGGCCGGAAAGCAACGGCAGACAAAAAGGAAAGCGTGTCTCATGTCGGTATTTATCTGGGTAATAAGAAGTTTATACATGCGTTGGGCGATGTGCACATCAGCAGTTTCAATCCGGAAGATAAAGAATACGATGCATTCAATGCCGGCCGGTTGCTCCATGCCGTTCGTTTCTTACCTTATATAAATAAGGAAAAAGAATTGAATACGACCTTTACGAATCTATATTATCATTAAATGACAGGTGAAGAATAGGAGCTGTCGGCTACCTGTTACTAAAAACACTTCATTCTTCATTAAAAAGTGTATATTATGCAAAATCGACGAGACTTTCTTAAGACGGCCACTTTAGCTGCCATTGGTTCCGGTTTAGGTATTCATAATGTGTTTGCCGGAGAATCGGGGCCGGCTCTTTTCTCTGTCAATAAACTCGGTAAGGGGGGCAGGATGAAAATGAGATTTTTCCCTTACGAACTTAAGTTGAAGCATGTGTTTACCGTAGCTTCTTATTCGCGCACTACAACTCCCGATGTACAAGTGGAGATAGAGTACGAAGGGGTGACCGGATATGGCGAAGCCTCTATGCCGCCCTATCTGGGTCAGACGGTGGATACCGTAATGGCATTTCTGCGAAAAGTCGATCTGGAGCAGTTTAGCGATCCGTTCGGGTTGGAAGATATCCTGGCATATGTCGACAGTCTCAGTCCGGGCGATACAGCTGCCAAAGCAGCAGTCGATATAGCTTTGCATGATTTGGTTGGGAAATTGTTAGGAGCTCCTTGGTATAAAATCTGGGGACTGAATAAAGAAAAGACTCCTTCTACCACTTTTACTATCGGTATCGATACGCCTGATGTGGTGCGTGAGAAAACCAGGGAAGTAGCCGGACAGTTTAATATATTGAAAGTTAAGTTGGGGCGTGATAATGATAAAGAGATGATTCGTACGATTCGTTCTGTGAGTGCTTTGCCGATAGCGGTCGATGCCAATCAAGGATGGACGGACCGGCAATATGCGCTCGATATGATTCATTGGTTAAAAGAACAGGGCATCGTGATGATCGAACAACCTATGCCCAAAGAACAATTGGATGATATTGCTTGGATTACCCAGCAAAGTCCGTTGCCGGTATTTGCTGATGAGTCTTTACAACGCCTTAGTGATGTGGCCGCTTTGAAAGGTGCTTTTACCGGAATAAATATCAAGTTGATGAAATGTACCGGCATGCGCGAAGCCTGGAAGATGGTGACGCTGGCGCGTGCGCTGGATATGAAAGTAATGGTAGGGTGTATGACTGAAACTTCTTGTGCTGTATCTGCCGCAGCACAGCTTTCTCCGGTTGTTGATTTTGCCGATTTGGATGGTAATCTTCTTATCTCCAATGACCGCTTTAAAGGTATGGAAGTTATAAACGGTAAAATCACTCTCAATGATTTGCCGGGAATCGGAGTTGATTTAATAATGTGACAATATACTATGGGTTAATGAAAAAATGAAAGAATGAAAAAAAATATGCCGGTGAATTATTCGGGGATGGAGAGCAATTGGCGCATTGATACATTCTTTCATTCTTTCATTAACCCATTACCCATTAACAGTCTTATTATTTAATTATTTATTTGTTCAAGCCGAAGAAAGTTTCTATCTTTACCGCTCATATATTCAATATTCACACTAAAAAAAGAAGAACTTATGGCAAGTAGAAGAGAACTTAAAAAATCAGTAAATTATATTTCGGGAGAATTATTTGCAGAGTGTTTGGTCAATGCTATGTTTATTCCGGGAACGGACAAGGCAAAAGCAGAAGAGATCATGGCTGAAATCTTGAAAATGCAGGATGAATTCGTTAGCCGTATCAGTCATACTGAGCCGGGTAATGTAAAAGGATTCTATAAAAAGTTCCGTTCCGACTTCAATGCAAAAGTAAATGAAATTATTGATGCCATCTCGAAATTGAACTGAGAATGAAAAAAGCAATTTATAGCTTTATTTACTATCGTCTTTTAGGCTGGAAAACAAATGTGACGGTGCCCAATTATGATAAATGTGTTATTTGTGCGGCACCGCACACTACCAATTTAGACTTGTTTATCGGTAAACTGTTTTATGGAGCTATCGGACGCAAAACCAGCTTCATGATGAAGAAAGAATGGTTCTTTTTTCCTTTAGGACTTATTTTTAGAGCTGTGGGTGGCATACCGGTGGACCGGAAACGTAAGACATCATTAGTAGACCAGATGGCGCAGCAATTTGCCAATAGCAAGAAATTCCATTTGGCTATTACGCCGGAAGGTACACGCAAACGAAATCCGAACTGGAAGAAAGGATTCTATTATATTGCATTGAAGGCACAAGTCCCTATTGTCCTTATCGGTATAGATTATGTTACCAAAACAATATCTTCCACCAAAGCCATTATGCCTACAGGAGATATTGAAAAGGATATGCGCGAAATCAAACTTTATTTCAAGAATTTCAAAGGGAAATATCCGGAAAATTTCTCCATTGGCGAAATATAAACGGGTAATAATCAGAAACGGAAAGGCTGGTGTTTAACGAAATGATGCATCCATTAAATATTTCAATCGTTCAGACAGATATAGCCTGGGAAAATAAACAGGAAAATCTCCGTATGCTTCGTGAAAAGCTACATGCTCTTCGCGGAACAACGGAGATTGTTGTTTTGCCGGAAATGTTTTCTACGGGATTCACGATGAAAAGCCGGGAACTTGCAGAACCGGTATCCGGAATTACAGTACGTATTCTAAAGGAATTGGCGGTTGATTTTCAGCTTGCCCTTTGTGGCAGTTTTATTTGTAGCGAACGGAGTAATTATTACAACCGTGCTTTCTTTATTACCCCGGAGGGGGAAGAATACTATTATGATAAGCGACATCTTTTCCGTATGGGGAATGAAGCGGAACACTTCTCTGCCGGAAACAATAAGCTGATTATTTCTTATCGGGGATGGAATATTTGTCTGCTGGTCTGTTATGATTTGCGTTTTCCGGTATGGAGCCGGAATGTAAACAATGAATATGACCTGCTGATATATGTGGCGAGTTGGCCTCAGACAAGAAGATTGGCATGGGATACTTTGCTTTGTGCCCGTGCATTGGAAAATATGTGTTATGTGTGCGGGGTGAACCGCGTAGGCGTAGATGGTAATAAACTCATTTATAATGGAGGCAGTGTTGTCTTTTCTGCTAAAGGAGAACCCTTGGCTTCTGTCCCGGATGGGGAAGAAGGTATTGAGACCGTTTCGCTCAGCCTGATATCCTTGCAGCAATTGCGCGATAAGTTTCCTGTGTGGAAAGATGCGGATACTTTCCGGCTTTAGATTCCTACATATTTCTTTGGTTAAATAAACAAACGTTAAAATTGTTCTTTTTCGGCAACAATACCTACAATAAGGTAGTTTTTATAATAAACTTCTTTTGTATCTTTGTCGTTCAGAAAAACAGTCGCACGACTTGAATCTAACATAACTTAATTAAAGAATTTATGAAAACAAACTTAAGTTCTCAAATCACTCTCAACAGGGTCTCCCCCAGATACTACAGACCGGAGAATGCATTTGAACGGTCGGTATTGACCCGACTTGAAAAAATCCCTACCGATATTTATGAATCTGTAGAAGAAGGTGCCAATCACATCGCTTGTGAAATAGCACAAGTAATACGCGATAAACAAAAAGCAGGGCGCTTCTGTGTATTGGCGTTGCCGGGCGGTAATTCTCCGCGCAATGTGTATGCGGAATTGATTCGTATGCATAAAGAGGAAGGTTTGAGTTTCCGCAATGTGATCGTATTCAATATGTACGAGTATTATCCTCTGTCTTCTGATGCCATCAACAGTAATTTCAATGCTCTGAAAGAAATGTTGCTGGATCATGTGGATATCGATAAGCAGAATGTATTTACTCCGGATGGAAGCATTGCAAAAGATACGATTCTGGAATATTGCCGCTTGTACGAGCAGCGTATCGAAAGTTTTGGAGGGGTTGATATCGCCCTGTTGGGTATCGGTCGTGTAGGTAATATTGCTTTCAATGAGCCGGGTTCGCGTTTGAATTCTACCACTCGTCTGATTTTATTGGATAGTGCTTCGCGTAACGAAGCTGCCAAAATATTCGGAACTATCGATAATACACCTATCAGCTCTATTACAATGGGGGTGTCTACAATCTTGGGAGCCAAGAAAGTATATCTTCTGGCATGGGGTGAAGACAAGGCCCGTATGATAAAAGAATGTGTGGAAGGTTCTATCACGGATACGATTCCCGCTTCTTACCTGCAGACGCACAACAATGCACATGTAGCGATCGATCTTTCGGCTGCCAGCAACCTGACGCGTATCCAGCGTCCGTGGCTGGTGACTTCTTGTGAATGGAACGACAAGCTGATTCGTAGTGCCATCGTTTGGTTATGCCAATTGACAGGTAAACCGATCCTGAAACTTACTAATAAAGATTATAACGAAAACGGTTTGAGCGAATTGTTGGCTCTCTTCGGTTCGGCATATAATGTGAATATCAAGATATTCAACGATTTGCAGCACACTATTACCGGATGGCCCGGTGGAAAACCGAATGCTGACGATACATATCGTCCCGAACGTGCCAAACCGTTCCCGAAGCGTGTTGTCGTATTTTCTCCGCATCCGGATGATGACGTGATTTCTATGGGAGGTACCATCCGCCGTTTGGTAGAGCAGAAACATGAAGTGCATGTAGCTTATCAGACATCGGGTAACATTGCGGTAGGGGATGAGGAAGTGATTCGTTTCCTGCACTTTATCAATGGTTTCAACCAGATATTCAATAACAGCGAAGATCAGGTAATCAATGAGAAATATACTGAAATCCGTAAGTTCCTTAAGGAAAAGAAGGACGGTGATATGGATTCACGCGATATATTGACTATCAAAGGCTTGATTCGTCGTGGTGAAGCCCGGACGGCTTGTACATACAATAATATCCCGTTGGATCGTTGCCATTTCTTGGATATGCCGTTCTATGAAACCGGTAGAATACAGAAGAATCCGATCAGTGAAGCTGATGTGGAAATTGTACGTAATTTGCTTCGTGAAGTGAAACCTCATCAGATATTTGTAGCAGGCGATCTTGCCGATCCGCATGGTACACACCGTGTTTGTACGGATGCTGTGTTTGCTGCTATTGATTTGGAAAAGGAGGAAGGTGCCAAGTGGCTGAAAGATTGCCGTATTTGGATGTACCGTGGTGCGTGGGCAGAGTGGGAAATCGAAAATATCGAGATGGCAGTGCCTATCAGTCCGGAAGAGCTGCGTGCTAAACGTAATTCTATCTTGAAACATCAGTCACAGATGGAGAGCGCACCGTTCTTAGGCAACGACGAACGTCTGTTCTGGCAACGTAGCGAAGACCGCAACCGTGGCACGGCTGCACTTTACGATAATCTGGGTCTTGCTTCTTATGAGGCAATGGAAGCATTCGTGGAGTATATTCCGCTATAACAATTAGTAAATAATCATAAAGGAAGAGTGAAGAGTCGGGAATTCTTCACTCTTTTTTTGTTTATCAATAAAAAAAACTACTAATATGAAGAAAGAAGAAACTTACTATCGGCTGCTTCCTATGGCGGGAGCTTATAACATGCGTGACTTGGGTGGTTATCGTACGGTTTACGGCAAGCATGTAAAATGGAAAATGCTTTTCCGCTCGGACGATATGAATAAACTGACTGCAATGGATTTAGATTATCTCTCTTTATTGCCATTACGTACGGTTATCGACTTCAGGAGTGAAGCAGAGAAAAATGCCGCCATAGACCGTTTGCCGCAAACTGTGTCCAAGCACGTACCCTTATCAATTGAAGCAGGGGATATGAGTGGTATCACCCATTTTGATAGAAATAATCTGAGCGCCGTTATGGAGGAAGTGTATGCATATATCATCCGGAATATGCAGGATGTATACAAAGAGTTTTTCAGTATCCTGTCGGAGAAAGAAAACGCTCCGCTTCTTTTTCATTGTTCTGCGGGAAAGGACCGGACCGGTATCGCTGCCGCATTATTATTGTCGGCTTTGGGAGTCGATCGTGAGACTGTAACGGAGGATTATATGTTGTCTGCAGAACATATCACCAAAAAATATGAATTCATCACCCGGGAGCATCCGGAGTTGAAGCCGTTGACAACCGTAAGAAAAGAGTATTTGGAAACTGCATTCCGGGTGATAGACGAAGAATTTGGAGGAATGGAAAATTACTTGATCGGTAACCTTGAAGTGGATTTGGATAAACTACGTGAATTATACACGGAATAGAGGAATTTACTCTATTTTTGCGGATAAATGGTAAATGATTGGAGTTTTATGAGAAAACTATGCCTATTCCTGTTGTTCCTTATCGCAGGAACACCCATGCTCTTTGCGCAAGCCATCGAAAAGAACGTAGAAGAGCGACTAACTGATTTCTTCAGTAATTATACTACTGTTTCTGCAAAAATCAAGCAACCCGCGCTCAAGAGTGTAGAGATTGATTTTGACCGTAAACGACTGATGATACAAGCTTCCGAGAGTTTTGCCTACCAGCCTTTTCTTCCGGAAACAGTAGAGAGTATTTATAATCAGGTGGAGAATCTTCTTCCCGGTCCTGTACGTTTTTTTGATGTTACGATCTACGCTGACGGTAAACCGATTGAAGATCTCATTCCTAATGTTTACCGAAAAAAGAAAAAGGATAAGACACGTCTTTCTTTGAATATTGATTATAAAGGGGCGCCATGGGTGAAGAATATGTCACGTCCCTATGAGATTTCGCGTGGGCTGAACAATCGTCATATCGCTTTGTGGCAAAGTCATGGACAGTACTTTAAAAACGATAAAGGAGAGTGGGGATGGCAGCGTCCCCGGCTTTTCTGTACTACTGAGGACTTATTTACCCAATCCTTTATTCTTCCTTATGTCATTCCGATGCTTGAGAATGCAGGTGCCAATGTATTTACTCCGCGTGAGCGTGATACACAGAAGAATGAAGTGATTGTTGATAATGATACGAAAGACGGGTCTGTCTATCTGGAAGTGAAAAGTCGTAAGGCTCGTTGGGAAGTAGCCGCTAAAAGAGGTTTTGCCCGGACGAAGCGTATCTATAAGGATGGAGAGAATCCGTTTTTGGACGGTACTGCCCGTTATGTCCGTACCGAAAAGAAAAAGAATAAGGCTTTTGCGGAGTGGATCCCTACTATTCCGGAGAGTGGTAATTATGCTGTATATGTTTCTTATCAGACATTGCCCAATAGTGTGAGCGATGCTAAATATCTTGTTTTTCACAAGGGGGGAGTTACCGAATTTAAGGTTAACCAGCAAATAGGCGGGGGGACTTGGGTTTACTTAGGTACTTTTGAATTTGATAAGGGTAATAACGATTATGGCATGGTGGTGCTTAGCAATGAGAGTAAGGAGAATGGGGTGGTATGTGCAGATGCAGTACGTTTTGGCGGTGGTATGGGGAATATTTCGAGAGGCGGTACTGTCAGTGGATTGCCGCGCTATCTGGAGGGAGCACGTTACTCTGCACAATGGGGAGGCATGCCTTACGAGGTATATGCCGGCAAGAAAGGAGAAAATGATTATACCGACGACATCAATGTGCGTTCTAATGCATTGAATTATTTGTCCGGAGGGTCGGTGTTTAATCCCCAAGAGAAAGGATTGGGAGTACCGTTGGAGATGACAGTTGCTTTGCATAGCGATGCTGGGCATAGCAAGACAGATGAAATAATCGGTTCGCTGGGGATATATACGACGGATTACAATAACGGAAAGTTGAATACGGGGATAGACCGTTATGCTTCACGTGACTTGTCGGATATCTTGCTGACCCAAATACAGAGTGATATTCGTGCTATCTACAATGTCCCTTGGACACGTCGTAGCATGTGGAACCGGAATTATAGTGAAACGCGTTTACCCTCTGTCCCTTCCACCATTATAGAATTGTTATCACATCAGAATTTTGCCGATATGCAGTTGGGGCATGATCCGAATTTCAAGTTTACGGTAGGACGTGCTATCTATAAAGGGGTACTTCGCTTTATAAATAGTCAACATGGGAAAGAGACTGTTGTGCAACCGCTTCCTGTGAGTAATTTTGCGATCCGCTTCGGAAAGAAAAAGAATACACTGGAGTTATCCTGGCAGGGGGAAAATGATCCTCTTGAGCCGACGGCTATCCCGCGAGAGTATATGGTATATACCCGTGTCGGTTATGGTGGTTTTGATAATGGAGTATTGGTAAATAAACCATCGTATGCGGTCAAGATAGAGCCGGGGCTTGTATATTCGTTCAAAGTTACGGCAGTGAACCGTGGTGGTGAAAGTTTTCCTTCTGAGATTTTATCGGCTTATAAAGCAAAGAACGAAAAAGGAAAAGTTCTCATCGTTAATGGTTTCGATCGTTTAAGCGGACCTGCCGTTATCAATACTTCTACCACTGCCGGTTTCGATTTGGAGCAAGATCCGGGAGTTCCTTATTTATACAATATTTCTCTTTGCGGTCTGCAGACCGGTTTTGACCGTAAGCAAGCCGGTAAGGAAGGAAAGGGGAGTCTGGGAGATAGCACCGGTGAGTTGGAAGGTATGAAAATCATCGGAAATACTTTCGATTATTCATTTATTCATGGAAAGGCGATTCAGGCGACGGGACGATATAGTTTTGTATCGTGCAGCGATGAGGCGGTGGAAAGCGAAAGAGTACAGTTGGAAGAGTACCCGATTGTGGATTACATCTTGGGGCTGGAAAAGGAGAATACGACCGACCGGGCTTATTACAAGACTTTTTCTTCGGCTATGCAACGGATCATCACTGCCTATTGTCAGTCGGGAGGGAATATATTAGTCAGTGGTTCTTATGTGGGAAGTGACATGAGTACTTCGCAAGGGAAGCGGGAATTTACCGAGAAGGTATTAAAATATGGTTACCAGGAATCGCTTCGGGATAATCGTTCCGGACAGATCGATGGATTGGGGCGTACTGTTTCGATTCCCCGTTTGCCTAACGAGAAAATGTATGCGGTAACTGCACCGGAGTGTATCGTTCCTGTAGCTCCAGCTTTTTCCGTATTTACCTATCAGCCGGGAAAGCAGAGTGCCGGTATTGCTTATCGTGGAGATTACCGTACGTTTGTGATGGGATTTCCTTTTGAAAGTATAGAGTCGGAGGCGGATCGGGCCGCAATTATGGCGGCAGTTCTAAACTTTTTTGATGATAAATCCTTTTAGAGGAAAATTCAAATAGGCTCCTAATGGAAGGTGGAGAATGTTAAATGATGAATGATTCATAAAGGGGTTGGCAATTAATTATTCATCATTTACCATTAATCACTAAAAAATTCTATCTTTGTCGCTATCATTAACTCTAAAATAAAAAGATTATGTATACCATACAAGCAAATCCCAGTGGTACACGCACCATGGAAGTTTCAGAAGAGAATTTGAGAACTATTGAAAAATATGCGTTGTTTCGTCATCTTATCGACAGTAACGGTATTGTCGATGAGGCTGTTCTCGATAAACTCAAGCTCAATATTCGTTCACTTATTGCCAGTCAGGAGGAAGACAGCAAGGACCTGCTCGATCTTTGTATTGATGTGATTTATCACAATAATATGAAAGCATTCGGTTTACAGCAACTTATAAAGTTATATCTTGCCTGGTTCAATTCGCAAGAGGCAGAAGAGGAGGAGTCATGATTGCTGTCGACACTCGTGGGACGACTGCTTACAGTCCCTTGATTCCGGCCATAAAAGCCATGTGTAGTGCCGAATCCGGTGATACAGTGGAAATTATTATGGATAATGCCAACGCATTTCAGGACTTAAAAGAATATTTGTCGGAGCAAGGCATCGGCTTTCGCGAAATTTATGATGGTGAGCAGATGACTTTACAGTTTACTATTCCAGGATGAGTGAAATACAACAGAAATTAGACAAATTGCCGGGAAAGGCAATTAAAAAAATAAACAGTATATATGGTAGCGTAGATAAATTCTATGCTACCGTTTATCTTATTGCCCGTAATGAGCATCAATGCCAGATGATGTCCGTACCGGCTGCCGATCAACGAATAAAAACCATTCATGCTTATCAGGGATTGATACGTTTTATGCTTGATGAACTCGGTCTTGATGGAAAAGACATCATGGATGGTATAGCGAGTGCTTATCTGGAGGATTTTGTGAACTATCGTGAGCAGGACTTCGGTATGACGAATGAAGAATTTATTTCTATCATCAAACGCATCGGATAATTTATGGATATCTTTCTTATTATTTTGGGGAGTATTTGCCTGTTGGTAGGGCTGATCGGTTGCATTGTCCCTATGTTGCCGGGTCCGCCTATTGCTTATGTAGCTTTAGTGTTGCTTCAACTTACCGATAAGGTCACTTTTACGCCGATACAACTCTTTCTTTGGTTGCTTCTTGTAGTAGTGATTCAGATACTCGACTATTTTGTCCCGATGTTTGGAGTGAAACGATTCGGAGGTACGGGTTGGGGAAATTGGGGGTGTATTATCGGTACGTTTGCCGGACTCTTTCTATTTCCGCCTTGGGGTGTTATTATTGGTCCGTTTGCCGGTGCATTTATAGGAGAATTGTTGGGCGGCAAAGAAACGAGGCATGCACTGAAAGCCGGATTCGGGGCTTTTATAGGTTTTCTTTTGGGCACTGTACGCAAAGTAGCCGTATGCGGATGGTTTATCTTCTGCTTTATTCATGCATTGGTATAGCGAAATTATCCGTATCTTCGCAGCATGAAAGAATATCGACTTACCGATTGGCTACCCACTACAAAGAAAGAAGTAGAGCTGCGCGGGTGGGATGAGCTCGATGTTATCCTGTTTAGTGGAGATGCATATGTAGACCATCCCTCATTCGGACCGGCAGTGATCTGCCGTATCCTTGAAGCGCAAGGATTACGGGTAGCTATTGTTCCTCAACCGAATTGGCGTGATGACTTGCGCGATTTCAAGAAGTTGGGCCGCCCTCGCCTTTTTTTCGGTATCTCGGCAGGGTGTATGGATTCAATGGTGAATAAATATACGGCCAATAAGCGCCTTCGCAGCGAAGATGCCTACACTCCGGACGGTCGTCCGGATATGCGTCCGGAATATCCTTCGATTGTATATAGTCAGATATTGAAAAAAATCTATCCCGATGTCCCTGTAGTTTTAGGTGGAATCGAGGCGAGTTTGCGTCGGTTGAGTCATTATGATTATTGGCAGGATAAGGTACAGAAAAGCATTCTATGTGACAGTGGTGCGGACTTGCTTATCTATGGTATGGGTGAGAAACCGATTGTGGAACTTTGCAAGCGTATGCAATCTTCTGTGGAGATACCGACAGATATTTTGCAAACGGCTTATTTGTGCAATGCGACTGAGATGGAATCCATCCGTGCGGAAGGAGATATAGAGCTTTATTCTCATGAAGAATGCCTGAAAGACAAAAAGAAACAGGCGGGTAACTTTCGACATATCGAAGAAGAATCCAATAAATATGCTGCCTCACGTATACTGCAACGGGTCGATAAACGTGTGGTAGTCGTTAATCCGCCGTATCCTCCTATGACACAGCAAGAACTGGATGGTTCGTTCGATTTACCGTATACACGTCTGCCGCATCCGAAATATAAAGGGAAGCGTATTCCTGCCTACGACATGATTAAGTTCTCGGTGAATATTCATCGCGGATGTTTTGGAGGATGTGCTTTTTGTACAATATCGGCACATCAGGGGAAATTTATTGTGAGCCGCAGTAAGGAATCTATTCTGAAAGAGGTAAAAGAGGTGATGCAGTTGCCCGATTTTAAAGGATACCTCAGTGATTTGGGAGGTCCCTCGGCCAATATGTACAAAATGGGAGGAAAAGATGAGAATATTTGCCGGAAATGCAAACGTCCGTCATGCATTCATCCTAAAGTTTGCCCTAATTTGAATACCGATCACCACCCTTTGCTGGATATCTATTATGCGGTAGATGCGTTGCCGGGTATTAAAAAATCATTTATCGGTAGCGGGGTACGTTATGACCTGTTGTTGCATCAGAGTAAAGATCCTGCGGTCAATCAAAGTACTTCCGAATATACTCGTGAACTGATTGAAAAGCATGTAAGCGGGCGGTTGAAAGTAGCACCGGAACATACCAGTGATCGTGTTCTCTCTATTATGCGTAAGCCTTCATTTAACCAGTTTGGAGAGTTTAAGAAGATATTCGATCGGATCAATTGCGAGAAAGGATTGCGCCAACAGCTTATTCCTTATTTTATTTCCAGCCATCCCGGTTGTAAGGAAGAAGATATGGCAGAGTTGGCAGTCATTACCAAACGCCTGGATTTTCATTTGGAACAGGTGCAGGATTTTACTCCTACACCAATGACGGTAGCAACGGAAACTTGGTATACCGGATTTCATCCATATACTTTGGAACCGGTCTTTAGTGCTAAAACGCAAAAAGAAAAGCTGGCACAGCGACAATTCTTTTTTTGGTATAAACCGGAGGAGCGCCGGGGGATCATAAATGAATTACGCCGTATCGGTCGGCAGGATCTGATTGATAAGCTTTATGGAAAGAGGTGAATTGAAAAATTAAAGAATGAAGGAATGAAAGAGTGAAAGAATTAAAATGGTATAATTTAACATCCACTCGATAGATGAAAATGTTGCATAACTTGAAGGGAAAGAGGGAAGCCATACGAGATAAAAGTTATATCGAATTCATGTTAATCTATTAATTGTCTGAATGTTTCTTTCATTCTTTCATTTTTTCATTTTTTCATTCTTAAATTGGCACATTGGCACATTATTTAATTATTATAAAATGTCACGAGAGAAAATATTAATAAAAACTTCGTGGATAAGTACGATTGGTAATTCGGTACTTTCTGCGTCGAAAATTGTAATTGGTCTGTGGGCCGGTAGTTTGGCTGTACTCGGTGATGGTATCGATTCGGCAACGGATGTGGTTATTTCCATCGTTATGATTTTTACGGCGCGTATTATCAGCCGGCCGCCTTCCAAGAAGTATGTGTTCGGTTATGAAAAGGCCGAGAGCATTGCAACTAAGATATTGTCACTTGTGATCTTTTATGCCGGTGTACAAATGTTGTTGTCTGCGATTGGGAATATTTTCTCAAATGAAACTAAGGAAATTCCTTCCTCCGTTGCCATATATGTCACCTTGTTTTCTATTGTCGGCAAGTTGTTGCTGGCATCTTATCAATATAGACAAGGAAAGAAGATCAACAGCTCCTTACTTACGGCAAATGCAGTCAATATGCGTAATGATGTGGTCATCTCATCCGGAGTATTACTGGGGTTGATCTTTACTTTTATATTTAAACTGCCTATACTCGACTCAATCACCGGATTGATAATCAGTCTGTTCATTATAAAGTCTTCAGTAAGTATCTTTATGGATTCCAATGTAGAATTGATGGATGGCGTTAAGGATGTCAATGTGTATAATAAGATATTCAAAGCTGTAGAGCAGGTGCCCGGTGCAGGCAATCCCCATCGTGTCCGATCGAGAATGATAGGGAATTTATATCTGATCACCCTCGATATAGAAGTCGATCCCCAAATAACCATAACGCAGGCGCATGAGATTGCTGATTCTGTAGAGAAGAGCATTAAAGGTTCGATCGATAACGTTTATGATATTCTGGTACACGTAGAACCTGCCGGTAAATGTCAGACGGACGAAAGATTTGGTATAGATAAAGGTATGGTGGAATAATCCAGAGGTATATTATGGATGGTATACTGCCATATTTGGCATATTTCCCCGTGCAGGAAATGCATGTTAAAAGGGTTGTCATGTAATGAATGTAAATTTGTCAGTTCATGCCGTTAACCGCTGTTAATCAGTAAATATTCTCTGTTAAAAGAGGACAAAAAAGAGTGACAAGTGGAATAAGTGAATGATTTTTGTCGTTATTTTAACGTCATAAAGTTAAAACAAAACGGAATATTAACATTTTAAAGAATAAAAAGAATAGTATGAAACAGACAACAAGAAACATTTTAGGAGTAGGGGCTATCGTTCTGCTGAGTTCAGGAGTTGCAGGCATAACTACCTACAAAATGATGCAGGGGCAGGATACCGATAAGCAGATAGCATTTAATGAGGTGTTCCAGCAGAACCCTAATGTAAAATTGGCTGCTTTTGATGCAATCGATGCACAACCGGTAGATTTGACACAAGCGGCTGAAAATTCGCTTCATGCTGTAGTCCATATAAAATCAACTCAGACTTCAAAGACGCAGACCGTTCAGACGCCTCCCGATATTTTTGATTTCTTTTTCGGTGACGGACGCGGCGGACAGCGTAGAGTACAAACTCCGGAACGTGTAGGTTTCGGTTCGGGAGTCATTATCTCTAAAGATGGATACATCGTAACGAACAATCACGTAATTGACGGAGCTGACGAAATAGCTGTGAAGTTGAATGATAACCGTGAATTTAAAGGACGTATCATCGGTACAGATCCGAGTACTGACCTTGCATTGGTGAAAATAGAATCGGATGATGATCTGCCTACCATTCCGGTTGGTGATTCTGAAGCGTTGAAAGTAGGAGAGTGGGTACTTGCAGTAGGTAACCCGTTTAATCTGAATTCTACTGTAACTGCCGGTATCGTAAGTGCAAAGGCCCGTACATTGGGTGTTTACAACGGTGGTATCGAATCGTTCATCCAGACGGATGCTGCGATCAACCAAGGTAACAGTGGTGGTGCGTTGGTTAATGCTAAAGGTGAATTGGTTGGGATCAACTCTGTGTTGTCATCTCCTACAGGTGCATATGCCGGATATGGATTTGCTATCCCGACCAGCATTATGAAGAAAGTGGTTGCCGACTTGAAAGAATACGGTACTGTACAGCGCGCAATGTTAGGTATCGCAGGGGCTTCTTTGGGAACCAGTATTATGGAAGACCAGCAGCCTATCGATAAATCAGGTACTACACTTCGTGATAAAGCAAAAGAATTCGGTGTGGTAGATGGCGTTTGGGTTCGTGAAATCGTTGACGGCGGTTCTGCTGCCGGTGCCGATATCAAGGTAGACGACGTTATTATCGGTATCGATGGAAAGAAAGTACATAACTTTGCCGATTTGCAGGAAGCACTTGCTAAGCATCGTCCGGGTGACAAGGTGACTGTGAAGTTGATTCGCGATAAGAAAGAGAAGAGCGTAGAGGTGACGTTGAAGAATGAACAAGGAACTACCAAAGTAGTAAAGAACGCCGGAATGGAAATTTTGGGTGCGGCTTTCAGGGAGATTCCTGCTGATTTGAAGAAACAACTCAAATTAGGATATGGTGTCGAAGTGACAGGAGTTACCAATGGAAAAATGAAAGATGCGGGTGTTCGTAAGGGCTTCATTATCTTAAAAGCTAATGGCGAGCAAATACGTAAGGTCAGTGATCTGGAAGAAGTGCTCAAGGCAGCTACTAAGTCACCGGATCAGGTATTGTTCCTCACCGGAATGTTCCCCTCTGGAAAACGTGCTAACTATGCTGTTGATCTGACTCAAGAATAAATAGGTAGTTTATAATTAATTTAAGGTAAGAAGATTGTAATATTAGCTAATGAATAAGAAAAAGAATGCCGACAGACAACTTGTCGGCGTTCTTTTTTGTTTCATAGTTAATAATAATGGTGAAAAAGTTACGTTAAGATAATAAGTTAACAAATTATTTGTTGTAACTTTGCACTCCAAATCTGTTTTATAAGAATGAGACAACTAAAGATTACCAAAAGTATCACTAACAGAGAGAGCGCTTCTCTTGATAAGTATTTGCAGGAAATCGGCCGTGAAGACCTGATTACTGTCGAGGAAGAAGTGGAACTCGCTCAACGCATTCGTAAGGGTGACCGTGTAGCATTGGAAAAATTGACACGTGCCAATCTTCGTTTCGTCGTATCTGTGGCTAAACAGTACCAGAACCAGGGTTTGAGTTTGCCTGACTTGATTAATGAAGGCAATTTAGGACTGATTAAGGCTGCCGAGAAATTTGATGAAACACGTGGATTTAAGTTCATTAGCTACGCTGTATGGTGGATTCGCCAGTCTATTCTGCAAGCATTGGCAGAGCAGTCGCGTATTGTTCGTCTCCCGTTGAATCAGGTAGGTTCGCTGAATAAGATCAGCAAAGCCTTCTCGAAGTTTGAACAGGAAAACGAGCGGCGTCCGTCTCCCGAGGAGTTGGCAGACGAACTGGAAATTCCGGTTGATAAAATCTCTGATACGCTGAAGGTGTCCGGCCGTCATATTTCGGTGGATGCGCCTTTTGTGGAAGGAGAGGATAACAGCCTGTTGGATGTGTTGGTGAACGATGATTCGCCAATGGCGGACC
>ERZ860388.921-NODE-921-length-21332-cov-5.218029_pt1 | contig 21332 bp, 17 predicted proteins | sample MGYA00509978_ERZ860388 | MGnify/ENA primary metagenome ERZ860388 (study PRJEB30046, sample SAMN00715225) | human gut metagenome | study: EMG produced TPA metagenomics assembly of the A metagenome-wide association study of gut microbiota in type 2...
CAGCCGGATAGAGAAATTGTATTTCAATCAATCCGAATGCGAACTTGACGAGTTTGTTTTTGAAGGATGTAGTAGGCTGCATGATATTATGATTCCGGCATATTGGAAAACAATAAAAAAAGGTACATTTTGACTATGTTATAATATTAAATATATTAACTTGCCAAAGTCTTTAACTACAATAGAAAAAGAGGCATTCTTAAATTGCTCTAAATTGAAAGTTGTTACTGGTGGAATGGGACTATTATATATAAAGGAACGTGCTTTTTGTGGATGCATAAATCTTAGTGATATATGTTTGAAAAGCATACAAGAGATTGAAAGTAGTGCTTTTAAACAATGTTCAATTCATAATCTTATTATTAGAAAAGGAGCTAAAATAGATTGGGGAGCATTTGGTTATTCTTCTATAAAAAATGTATATGTTAATTCTGAATCATCCAATCTTAATGAGAATGCTTTTTATAATTCAGTAGTAGACAATTTTATTCTTCCTGTAAATTATATCAATCCCCAATTTATAAAGATACCATGGGAACAACAATCTGTTTTTGTAGGGTTTATATGCTTTCTTTACGAAGATAATGGAATCCATTATGGCTTAATTCGAAGTGAAAAACGAACATTTGTTCGTTTTAAATATAAGCCACAAGAAGAAAAATTTGAAATAGGAAATGTTGTTACCTATGAATACAAGAAACGTTATTCAAAACATTTTAATGGGAATAATATAGTATATACCTTAGATAATGCAAATCAAGGATTTAATGTTTTGAATTTGAATTATAAACCTGAAAATAAAGATAAGGATAGTTCGGAAATTTTATTAGAATATATTAAAAATGATTATTGGTATAAACAAGGGCATAAAAGTAAAACTACATTTTAAGTAATGAAATTATTTCTGAATATTTCAAAAAGAAAGATTATATTGGACTTCAAAGAAAAATATCTGAATATGTCCAACAATATGATATCAAAAAAGCTTGTGAACAGTATTTTGTTACTATTGAAGAAGATTTTAGGTATCGCGTAGGAAGAGATGATTATTATAGCTGTTGTGAAGTCGGCAAAATAGAAAAATATTCTACAGATACATATATACAAAAAATATTGCCTAAATATGGAAAGTGTCTTTATGAAGACAAAGGGTATATGGCTGCCGATAAAATGGCAATAGATACAACTGGATATAAAGAAGAAGCAAGCATTAAACAAATTCAAACACGGAATAATGCATTAAAATACTATAATCCTATTTGCCATGAACACGAATTATATGAAGAAATTTTATCTGATTACATCTCTGAGCAAAAGGAAAATGAATATTTACTTGAGAAATTATTTCACTATAATACTTTGGTTAATTATGGAAAAAGTTATTTTAGCCATGATGATTTGGAAAAAGTAAGAATGGATTTTATGAGTTTTGCATCCCATATATTGTAGAAAATTATGAAATCCATAGTTAGATGATTAAAAGATCTTCATACTTGTGGCTATATTTAGAATGAATGAAAACAAATCAGGGCGTTTTTTGAAAAGAGGGATGAGTATTTACGAGGGCACTGAAAAAGGTATCCTCTTAAGATTTAATCCCAATCTTTAAAAAGACGAAAGCAGATTGTATTAGCCTTTATATCGGTTTTGCAATCTGCTTTTATATATCTTGATAGGAGTTTATATTCGGCCTTGTATAGTCAGTAAGGCCATCATATTATACGTGGGTAATTTTTATAAGTGTTTTTAGCTTAGTTTCAATATTCTCTTGATATTTGCGGCAAAGATGGTCATAGCACCTTGCATCTGCATACCATCCAGCCCATACGACAGTGCCTTATCATAACCGTATACCTGCTTTAATTCTGCATTCTTTGCCTCAATCTTGTATCTTTGACGAGCTATATCTTTAAATTCTTGTGATTTCTGGAATCCAAGCTGCCTTTTCTGTTCTTCATTCCTGATAGGTATACTATAGGTCTTGCTTTTAGCCCCCTCCTTGTAGCATCCTTCTCTTCGTGAACAAGTCTTGCATTTCTCTATATCAAAGAAATAAGTCATGGATTGATTCCATTTCCCATCCCTTTTCCCCTGCCTTGCTTTTCTGATTGCCATATGACCGGCAGGACAAACAAACATGCCTGCATCCTTGTTATAATCAAACTTGTCTTCATCTTTCCTGAGTCCATGACTTATGGCCGGATGTAATTTTGATACCAAAGTAAATCCCTTCTCTTCATCTTCTGCCAGTCTAAGGTTTTCCGATCCGGAGTATGCGGTATCACCAATGACAGTGTTCACTTCCATTCCGTTTTTTCTGCTTTGCTCCACAAGCTCTTTCAACTGAGGCCCATCGCCCTTTTCACCAGAAGTAACAGTTGCGGCTGTTATGATACGCTCATCACTCATTGCAATGTGAGTCTTATATCCGAAAAACGAACTGTCCTCTGTTTTATGACCAATGCGGGCATCTGCATCCTTTGAGGTCGTATAGTGATCCTCTATATCTGAAAGCGTTTCCTTGAGCATGTTAAGTCGCTGCTTTACTGCAGGCACTTCTGAAAGACTGGCATCTGAAGTGATAAGTTTCAGAAGGTCTTTGGTATAATCCAACTCATGCGCAAGATCATCCTCTTTATTCTTAGACGGCAGGGTTTGCGTGATATTATCATCCATGGCATAAAGTACCTTACGGAGTTGCTTTGAACGGAGTCGCAGAATCTCTATCGGGGAGTACGGGTTAGACCTGGCTTCTGTATGAGTAGCATCTACAATAATAGTCCTTGATTTTATGATGCCTTTCTCTATCGCTATTTCTACGCTCTTCTGGATTAGCAGGTTCATAAGATCCATGTCTTCCAGCCGTAACTTGCGGAACTTACAAAGACTGCTGGCATTAATAACGTCTTCCTCTGGAGCCATACCAAGGAAATACTTAAAGGACATATCATAACGGGAACGCTCTACGACATCTACGTCGGAAATATCGTATATGGTCTTCAGCAGAAGATACTTGAACATGCGAATAGGGGATTCTGCTGTTCGACCATTATCCTTGCAATACTTATTGGCAAGTTCCTGATAGACAAAAGTGAAATCTACAAGATCATTAATGCGGCGAAGAAGATTGTCTTGGGGGACAACTATATCGTAGAGTGAACTATATTCACTGAGCGGAAGTTCTTGTTGTTGTGATAGCATGGACCTTAAATATTATGGCATTAAGGTACAAAAAATCTGCACATAGCCAAATAATATACAGGCTATGTGCAGATTTAATTCTTTAAAAAGCTGCAAGGAAACTTTTTCAGTGCCCTCGTATTTACACATCCCTCTTGTTTTTACTGGCAATATAAATTTATAAAGATGTCACGTAACTATTTTATTAATGTATCAATAGTTTGTAAGCATCCGATAAAGTACACATTGTAGACCTAAAAACTCTTCTATTACTTTGCGTTCAAAAACGTAGTTATGAAACGATCAATGAGTAAAGAAGAGTTTTTAGCGCTATATCAGCGCCAACAGTCCAGCGGACTAACCATAAAGGATTTCTGTGATAATGAATCGTATCCTGCTTCCTGTTTTCATTATTGGAAGAAGAAATATGGATTGAGTCACCCATATACCAAACACACCGAACCTACAGGTGATTCGTTTATCCCTCTTAATATTAATCATACTCCTGCCATTCCCACTTCATCATGTGGTGACAGGCATGTAACCATAGAACTTCCATCCGGCATAAAGATCCACCTCAACATCCTAAGTAATCCGGAGATTATTTATGGCCTGATCAGTAAATTATGTAGCCATGTTCTGCCTGAATGATACGATGCGCTACTTCCTGTGTCCCGGGAAGACAGATATGCGCAAAGGAATAAATTCCCTTTGTGGGCTTGTTCATGATAAAATGGGATATGACGTTCGACTTGGCGATGTGTTTATCTTTGTCAACCGAAGCAGAACAACCATGAAACTTCTGCATGCCGAAGACGGAGGTATGGTTTTATACATAAAACGCCTTGAGGAAGGTACCTTCAGACTTCCTTCCTATGATAGTGAAAGCCGTTCCTATCCCATGGAATGGCGTGATTTAGTACTGATGGTGGAAGGCATAACCGATAATCCGAGTGATAGACTCAAACGTCTTAAAGCCGGTCGAAAAGAAGGATTTTATTGATTAAAAAGAGCTTCCTAAACTTGTATAGCTGTACGATTTTCAGTATCTTTACATTATAATAAGATACTAAAAAGAATGATTCATACAGATACGATGGAACTAATAATCAAGAATCAACAGGAGCAAATAAAAGGGCTTCTGGAGACAAATCGTACCCTTGTAGAATCAAATCAGAAACTTATGGAACAGACGGGAGAACTGCAGCAAAAAGTACAGGAACTCCTGTCGCAAGTAGCCTGGTTAAACAGACAGCTTTTCGGCAGAAAGAGTGAAAAGCTGGCATCCTTGGATCCCAACCAGCTTGCCTTGTTTGATACCTTGGCTAATCCCAGGCAAGAGGAAACGGATCTTGTGGAGACTGGCGTAGGCACTAGGACATGTAAACCGGACGGAAAGAAAAAAGAATCCCCGCCGTAATCGGGAACTGTTAGAGGGGCTGCCCGTTGTGGAAGTCATTGTCGAACCTGATAATGTGGATCTGAATCGATATCGTCGTATAGGTGAAGAGCGCACACGTACGCTTGAATTTGAACCGGGAAAGCTATATGTCAAAGAGACAGTACGTCCCAAATACGGACTCAAAAATAATTTAAGTCTTCCCAAAGAGGGTGAAAGCGGTGTCATAATAGCACCGCTTCCACCTTCCCCTATTCTTTGTTGGGGTATCTCAACCTATAATAGCAATTCCAATAACTAATCATTTGATTTTTAGTTCGATCAAAGAATTTTTCATTTTCTCCGATAAAACGAAGGTAGCTATCCATATTACACTCCAAATGCTTCTTCACATCGTATAAAATATTATCTACATATTCTCCTAATAGCTTAAAGCAAAATGGTATAGTCCAATATTCTGTGCAGGAGATTAGGTTTTGTAGATGGCGTTGCCTTACAAAACCATTATTATGTCTTGTGAAAATACAGTCAAGAATATTTCTTTGTACTGCTGTCATATTGGACGGTGTCTGTTCTCTCATATATACCCGTTCTGGAATTGCTATATTCAAACCTCCAAGATTGACGATATAGTATCGGCTGCTTATATCATCATTTTTCATCACAAGCATATCCAATACTCTCCGTACATCTTTTGCGAGATACGGAGGAAATGAATTTAATATTTTATCCTTTTCATACATGGCATATAATGTGATGCAGCTTGCCACCGTTAGGCGGAACAGGTGCTTGTTATCGACATATTCAATTAGGAAATTACATATTCTCCTTCATTAAACGATATTATGAAAAAAAAATTTGATAAATCCTTCAACTGTTTCTTTATTCATATGCTGATTTAAGATTTTGTTTATTTCGTTCAAAAAATCATCTAAGATAACTTCTTCATCATCTGAAGTATCAAAGTTGAATTTTTGTTCTTCCATTTTCATACACTCAGCTAATATGAAAAAGAACATACTTAAAGAGGTACTTAATTTATAAAATAGAAGCTGTTCGAATGACCATACGACCATCCGGTGCCATTGTAAAATATCGTATTTGATTATCCGACATCCCATCAACCACATCCCAATGCCGAAACATATATTGTGAGTATACCTTAAAAATGCTTGGCAGGAGAACGAGTGTGATAATGCTTGTACGCTTTGTATTTTTCATAAGCCAGCCTAATTTGCCAGACAAAAATAGAGATTAAACATCAATACAACAAGGGTATACATTATAATTTTCGAAAAAACACAAATGATTAAGCGAGATAGACGTTTCATTCGTATTTCATTTAAATAAGGAACCAATTTATGCAAAATGTAATATGAAACGAATTCTTTTATGTCTTTCAGCAGCTTTATATTTACTTTTTATCCATGCAGAAAAAATAAAGCATCCAGCCTTACTTTATACCCCTCAACGAATTGAGCAGGCAAAAATAAGTGTCAGACAGGATACACGAATGTCTGAAGCTTGGAATTCAATCAGGAAAACTGCCGATAACCTATTGCAGAAAACTCAATTGAATAAGATAGACTATTTAGCACTCTCATTTCTAATGACGGATGAAAAGAAGTATGCTGATAAAATAAAAGAGATTTTGCTGGATGTCACTGAGGACGAAACTTGGGGCAATCAAGAAATGATGGCTCGTACCCCAGCCTGGAACGCCGACCTTGAGATTGCACATAAAGCTTTTTATGCAGCAATAGCTTATGACGCCATCTATCAAGAACTTTCTCAATCTGAAAGAAGAAAAATAGCTCACGGATTAAAACGTCTGGCAATGGACCCGCTATTAGGTGACTGGATCTTGGAGCCAACACGTATTCATTCACTAAACTCAATGGGGTACAACTGGTGGACTTCTTGTACGTGTATGGGTGGTCTACTTGCACTAAGCTTACAGAATGAATTGGAAGAAGCAAGAGATGCTGTAAAGATTATCAACGAAGTCCTTCCCGAATGGTTTGAGTTTGCAGGAGATGTGCTTCATCAAAAGCCAAAGACCTTTGATGAGGCCGGTGGAATGTATGAATGTCTGAACTATGCAAACTACGGGATTCAAGAGGCTTTATTATTCCGCTTAGCTTGGATGAATACTCACAAGGAAGATAAAGCAATAGAGATACCCCAACTGGAGAAGTTATCAGATTTTTTTGTACATATCTGTTATCCACGTACAGGTATGCTTTATAATATAAACTTCGGGGACAGTCATAAAAACACGGCTGCCGAAAGTAGTCTGATGTTATTATATGCAATGGGGATTCAAAATGATGATATGCTTTGGTATATGAATCAGATAGAGCAAGGGCAACACCGTGATGGATATTTTATCGACCGCCCGATAGGATTTCTCTATACTCCCGATTTGAGTAAAGCACCCAAGGTTCCTAAACTAAAGAAATCACAATTATTCAAAGACTTCGGTTGGGCAACCATGCGCAACTCTTGGGAGAAAGATGCCACAATGTTAGCCGTCAAGTCCGGATATACCTGGAATCATTCTCATGCCGATGCCAATTCATTCATAGTCTTTCATAAAGGAGAGGATATTATCAAAGATGGAGGACGATGTTGGTATGCGAATCCCGAATACCGCAACTACTTCTTTCAAAGCGAGGCACATAATGTCGTATTATTCAATGGCAAAGGGCAAAGACGAGAACAGCAATATTATGGTTCTACCTTAAGAGGATATCTGCATTATCTGTTGGATGCCGGAAATATAAAATATGTGTTGGCAAATGGTACAGGTCCTTATTCGGACCAGTTTAGCCGCAACTTCCGTCACTTTTTGTGGATAGACAACGTCATCTATATCATTGATGATTTAAAAACCTATGAAACCGGTCATTTTGAATGGTTGTGGCATCCGGGAGGAATAACTGAGAAAAAAGGGACAGATCTAAACATTACAAATGGAAATTCTTCAGTAATAGTCCGTCCATTATATCCTCGCACGTTGGCACGATCTAATTTTGTGCATGATTATCCGGACGATTTGTATTGGGAAGTAATAGAAGTACCGACTGAAGATTTGAAAAGTAAAGATAGTTATTATTCTTTTCACTTGCCTGACGAAGTCAATAGAGTGAAAGGTGTGACTGCTATTATTTTAAAAGAGACTCCCGATGAAAAAGAGCTTCCTGAGATTGAGAAACGTGAAGGTAAAAACTGGATTGGTTTACGCATCCGCAATAAGGGTAAGATTACAGATATTTATATTAATCAGTTAGCAGACGGACGATTAATGCATAGCAATTCATGGATTGAAGCCGATGGCTGGTCTACAGATGCTTATATGTTTATAGTTACATATCCGGAAAAGAGCGCTCCGGCAGATGCTAAAGAGTATTTTATTGGTTATGGCAGTTCATTAAAAAGAGGAACTACCTCTTATTTCTCCTCGCTGGCAAAACTATTTATTATTCAGAAAGAAGAAAATAGACGCATGCAGCTATGGATTGATGGCTCCACCAAAGTCAAAGCCTATATCAGAAGTTTACAATGCCCGGTATCTGTGTCTGTTAATGGGGAAAGTATTCCCATAGTCTATGATCATTCAAATCTAAAAATCGAATTATAAAGCGCGAACCAAGTGGAGTGAAATGATAGCATCGAGACTATATTTCATTATCAGCCTATTATCAGAGGTTATTATCAAGAGAGCATTGATATTCATTTATTTGAATGTTATACTAACTGTTTGACAATAAAAATAGGTGCAAGCTACAAATACATTCAGTGTGTCGGAATTTCCGACACACTGAATGTATTTAGAAAACATATCAAACAGTCAAAGATGGCATCTCCTATTTTATAGCTACTTTCGTCTGTAATCTTATGTCATCGGAAGCAGCACCGATCATTATCTGAAAAGTTCCCGGCTCCACAATACTCTTTAAATTCCGATCGACAAGCGAGAAATCCTCTTCGGATAAAATAAACTTCACTTCCCGTTCTTCACCACGCTTCAAATAGAAACGTGCGAAATGTTTCAGTTGCTTCAACGGTTGCACTACTGAAGCGTATTCATCTCTCAAATAAAGTTGAGCTACTTCTTCACCGTCGTACTTTCCTGTGTTCCGGACTTTGAATGAAACTTCAAAAGAACGTGGCGTCAAGGCTGACAGATGCAAATCCGAGTAATCAAAAGAGGTATAACTCAAACCGTATCCGAAAGGATAAAGCGGAGAAGCAGACATTTCTACATAATCATGGCTTTGAGGAGCTTTCTTATTATAATAGAGTGGAATTTGTCCAACGGAACGAGGCACAGAGAATGGCAATCGTCCTGCCGGATTAAAATCACCAAATAAAACATCGGCAATAGCAATCCCTCCTTCTTGTCCCGGGTAATAAGCAGTTAATACTGCATCTGCATTTTCTGATGCCCAGTTTTTATCCAAGGGACGGCCTTCAATATAAACGACTACCAATGGCTTTCCGGTAGTTTTTAAGGCTTTGAGCAGTTCCTGTTGCTTTCCTAATAAAGAGAGTGTTGCGCGGTCGAACCCTTCGCCACATTCCATATCGCTGATCGTCTTTTCGTTGGCAATGGCCGCACCCGTTTCTTTATAACTGGTCTTGAAATCACGAGCACTGGAGCCTCCCACTACGGCAATAATGATTTCGGAACGCTGGGCGGCTGCAACGGCCTGTTCAATATCAGTTGTCACAGTATCACGAATGGAACAGCCTTTCACGTATTCCACTTGCGACGAAGAAAGTTTGGTCCTGATTCCATCCAAGACAGTCTTTATATTTGCTTCTTCCTGCGGAGCGGTATAATCCCCCAACATATTATAGCGATTATCTGCATTAGGTCCGATTAATGCTACTTTCCTATTTTTGTTCAACGGAAGCAAAGAGTGCTCATTCTTCAACAACGTGATTGAAGCTTGTGCTACCCGGCGTGCCAAAGTTACAGATTCTTCACTGCGCACTTCTTTCTTTGCTTTTTCAGGATCTACATAAGGATTTTCAAACAGCCCCATCTCAAATTTCAACCGTAGAACACGGGCGACAGAAGCGTCAAGTGCTGTTTTACCGATACGACCTGTGTTTACAGCATTCATCAGATTCATATATGCATCGCCTCCCAAATCCACATCCACTCCGGCTGATAATGCAAGAACTGCTGCTTCTTCCATAGTGGGCGCAACAAAATGGCTTTGATGAATACCTTCTATGCTGTATAAATCAGAAACGACGATTCCGCTGAATTTCCATTCATTCCGAAGAAGTTCGGTCAACAGAGAGTGATTGGCTGTGCAGGGAACACCGTCCATCGAATTATAAGAAGTCATTACTGATAATGCTCCGGCATCGATAGCTTGCCTAAACGGTGGCAGGAAGTTTTCGTGCAGCTCACGTATACCGGCAAAAGAGGGATTTCCGTTCTGTCCGCTTTCCGAGATACCGTAGGCGAGAAAGTGTTTGAGGGTAGCTAATGTGCTGTATGGGCGTGACAAATCACCGCCTCCTAATCCTTCCACTATCGCTTTTCCTATTTCACCCGTCAATACCGGATCTTCACCAAAGGTTTCTTCTACACGAGACCAACGCGGGTCACGAGCCAAATCGAGCACTGGTCCATAGCTGATATGTCCGCCCTGCAAACGTATCTCTTTGCCGATTGCTTTTCCTACTTCACGGATGAGTTGGGGCGACCAAGTAGCAGCCATTCCGATTCCGGTTGGAAAAACGGTTGCACCAATTGCCATGTGACCGTGCGGTGCTTCTTCGGCAAGGAATAAGGGAATTCCCAAACGGGTATTCTCTATTACGTACTTTTGCAAGGCATTTCCAGCCTTTGCAGCCAAAGCGGGATTCAATCCGGTTGACAATGTTTTCTTTGTCCACGGGTCGGCGCGATAGGTTGCCCAAAGCATACCGGCCTTTCTGTCTTTTATGAGTTGCTTGAATTTATCAGAAGGAAAAACATCGTCTTCTTTGATTTCATACATCTCCCACCCCAAAGGACAAAGGAGTTGGCCGACTTTTTCTTCCAATGTCATACGGGATAGCAAGTCGGCTACTCGCGTTGCTACCGGCAAAGTCGGATTTTTATAGGTTACTGTCGGAAGCGGCTGTGCAAAGGAATAAGAAACTCCTGTCATCATAGCCATAAACAGTAATGATTTATAGACTCTATTTAGCATAACTATTTTTTATAAACGAATAAGATATTAAAAAGAGAAACCTGCTATCATCCCGCAATGCCTTGTGGCAAAGCTGATTTGACAGCAGGCTTCATTTGAGTAAAAAACAACCTCTATTCTACCCTATTTTAGAACGGACATTTCTGATTGTCGACATAAGTAACAGTACCACCCGGTACAGCATTATGTCCATGTCCAGTCATATCAAGCACCGTACCGTCATCTTGCGTTTCACCATCAAAACGCCAATAAGCGATTAGTCCTTCACTTGTGGGGTCTACATAGCAAACGCCATCCTCAATCTGGGCAGCCGTACGTGCCACATTCCATACACGACATTCACTGATGTAACCATCAAAGAAACGTGCATTACCTGCAGAACGACCAATAGAGAATGTGTCCTCCCATGTATGACCGTCATAAGCCATGCTCAAATTAATGGTTCCGCCATTCTTAGTTTCCACAAAGTGAATCTGCTCACCATCCAAATAAAGACGTAAATACTGACCGTCATATACGGCAGCAAAGTGCAACCAATGCCCTGTAGGAAATTCCTTTTCTACCCATGACTCATAATGGTCTTTCTTATCAGGATGCGATGCCGTACCAATTGACCCTTTCACGAACTGCAATTTATTAACAGGATTACCGGCACCGTCGCCAAAACGGAAGAGGAAGTTCTCCTCACATCCACACAACGAACTGATACCATTAGCACTTCTTTCAGAACCGACAGGGAAGGATACAGGAAGCACCTTCATTTCTAATGTCATCTGTCCGAGTGCTTTCACCGGACTTTTTTCCTGATCGCCGAACGAAGGAATATTGAAATATCCCCGGCGTGCCAGGTAAGCAGCCTTGATATTAATAACCTTAGTCAACATAACATAAGCGGTACGGGAAGTTTCCATCACTTTCAGATCGCTATTTGACACAGAGGTAATAGATACAGGAAGGCAGTAGGATACCCCCTCCTGTAATTTCTCGGAATCAGCAGTCACCTTGATTTGCGTAGACTGGTTTTGCCCTGCTGGAATCACCACTTCACCACCTTCAAAACTATAACTACCTTCGGGAGGCATTTGGCAGTTACGACCGGTAGAGGCATTAAAAGACTCAAGTAGCTGAGGAGCCACCTGCACACCAACTTTCACATCAGTGTCCGTCTTATCGGTTGAAGTCACGGTCAAACCTAATGTAGACTGCCCCTCAACGAGAAATTTCACATTTGAAGAAGTCAACGTGCCAGTCATATAGACAGCATCGCTGTAATCAGGTTCAGTCTTGCAACCTGACACACAAAGCAACAAAGCTAATAAAGATAAGAGCGTATATTTCTTCATAACTTCAATTATTATTTAGCATAAACATTAAATACACCACATTCCAAAGAAGCACCATACCAACCACCGGCATTCGGAACAGTTATCCGAATATATCGGGCAGTCAACGGAGCATAGAAAACACAATCTTCGGCATTACGTTCAATTTCTCCTTGTGTTTTCCAATCCGTACCATTATCACTTGTGCTGACAGTCATACCGGCACTGAACGCACCGACCTCTTTTTCAGTCCAAGTTTCATAATCATATCCGGAACTTGTCATTTTGATACTATCAAAAGAATATGCTTTCCCCATATCAATATCCAGCAAAAGCTCACCCGACCGATTAGAGATAGAACAATAAGTTTCATAATTTCCATCAAAAATGGCTTCAATCGGTTCATACCAAGACTGAACAGTTCCATTGGTGGTAGCGGTCCATCCTGTTTGGTCTGCCACTAATGTACCAGTACCTGTATATTGGGTAGCTTCATGATTCATATTATCCTCAGTCACAGTAATAGTCAAGAAAGAAGGCGCCAGCATATTAGTGCTCAACTGCGAATTACCACCTTCTGCCGAAACAAGACGCAAAGGAACAATATATCCTTTTTCACTCTTAAGAGTAGAGAGAACATTCACGTCATCAGTCAATTTTAGATGTACAGCATCTGCCACTACCATTTCTCCTGCAGGAATAGTCATTTCTTTATTCTCCAGTACAATAGCCTCAACAGGCAAGGCTTCAAACTCGGTGTCATGTTCTTCATTATAAGCATCAATCAAGGAGTTATCAACCGCTACCGTTACTCTAATGTCACCACTCGCTTTCTTTGAGCATTTTGCTTCCCATGTGAAATCTACATTACTGACTGTACTGATGGGAGTCTGTACTATCTTATACTCCTTGGAATTATCCAAAACGTACACTCTATTATACGGATCTCCATAAACATCGTAAGTCTCATCATCGCCACAGGCAGTAAAAACAAGCACACAGATGGCGAACATACTTATATAAAACAGATTCTTTCTATTTTTCATAGTCATCTTTCATTAAAAAGTTAATTAATGGACAGCCGGATTCTGTATTTGGATACATTGACGGAACCGATAGTAAGGCTCAGGATTGTATTCGTGTACATTATAGTCACGATGGATAAAGAATGCTCCAAAACCTCCTTTGCGTTTGCCATTCGCCGGTTTATAACGTGCCTGATTGTACATGGACTGCATATCACCCTGCCAGCCGTCACCCATATTACAGCAGTATACCACCTTTTCATCAGGCCATCCACCAGCGCCAGTTCCACCACTATACGCCTGAAGGAAACAATAATTACTATATGGAACAAGACTTGTCATACTAGTAGATGTCTGGTCAATATTCAACATTTTGTCACAAATGCCTTCTTGCGAAGCTATTTCTTTACCATAACGCTCTTCAATGAGTTGTAGACGCTCTTCTTTAGTGATATCCGGATTCGGTCCCATATATTTAGCCATATGCTTGTAGAAGTACTCAAAATTTGAACCACTCAAAAAGTCACCTTCCGGTTCATAGTCGGCATCGAAGCCGTCAAGATCATTCAGGAACACCTGGTCAAGGAAATATTCAGCATACATTTCAAAGGAACGATTAAGTGCAACGGTTCGTTCATCACCCTCCGGCATTGCCTTTGCTTCATTGTAAGCCTTCTTAAAATCGTGTTCGTCAGTTTCCGCATCAATACGTGTAATTGCCACACAGAGCATTTTGGTACCTTTCACTTTCTGCACAAAACGAATTTCGTCCCATATCTCAGTATTTTCCTTTGCAGGAATACCACCCCACATAGAACAAATATCGAGACTGTCGGGCAATCCCATAAATCGAACAGCCGCTGAGTTTTGAGCTCCATACTGCGCAAACCATCCAAAAGCAATTTCATGGTCGCTTGCTTTGTAATCGCGCAGGTTTTGGTAGTACTGGTCGTCGTAAGTCAACGGTCGCTGAATGGTCAACGATTCAATGTCCGTGTTACACGCAGCCATCAAGCTGCCTGTGGCTAGCGCGACCAATAAGTATTTCATTGTTTTCATATTCTAATTACTTAGTTAGATTGTTCTACATTATATATCTGATTACCTTTTTACATCCCACCAAAGACGTGTACCGGCAATGTCCGTACCCTTCAATAGGGAGACAGCAGCTTGCGTATTCTCGCCATTGTCTGAATACTCTGTTGTCGGAAACTTCAGACGACTAATAAGTTCTCCTTCAGGCACTTCACCACCGGAACGATTCGAACTGATAGTAACAATTCCCGGATAACCTGTACGACGCATCTCACTCCATGCCTCCTGCCCGTCAGGAAAAAGAGCAATCCATTTCTGAACCATAATACGCTCCAGTTTCTTGCTTTCAGTAGCATTATCGTTCCACTTCACAGTCAAGTTTGAAACCATACTACTTACATCAGTACTACGTTCGGTTGTCGGATCTACAAAAGACGTAGCCGGTACATTAGTATCATCCGCGAGGTAAGTATCTGCCCCCGTAGCACCTTTGGAAGAGAAAGAAATTCTCACACCTTCTTCATAATACTCCTGCACGGTCTTATCCCCCAAGTTCAAACGCAATTTAGCTTCTGCCAGTAAAAAATAAGTTTCAGCGGCGCCCATCCACTCTATATTATCGTTTTGTTCCACATTCATACTGGAAGCAGCCTCCGACAATGTTCCTTGATTACGGCTAGTTTGTCCATTCCGGACTCCATGATATGCTCCATCTTTCACCGCAGCCTTAAAGTAACATGCCAAACGCGGATCTTGCAAACCTTTCAAATAACAATCCATAGTAGCACTCATGCGAAAATCATTAAAACTTTCAAATGCTTCCCACCACTCATTGATGAAAGTGAACGATGCAGACTGTTTTAAAACCGCATTATCATCAACAGACGTCATCAGTCCTATACTGTGACCAATCGCAGCCTCTATTTCTGTCCGAGCTTTTGTCTCATCCACATAAGAAATACGCATTGCCAAACGGAGACGGAGTGTATTGGCAAACTTTATCCACTTCTCTACTCTACCATTATAAATATAGTCATAACGTTCCATATACGGTTCGGACGTTCGGCTGTTATAACCAGTAAGCACATCAATGGCATCTGCCAATTCTTCAAAGAAGCGATAATACACATCCTTCTGGCTGTCATAAGCCACATGAATACCTGTACCAAACTTAGAATAAGGAATGGGACCATACTTATCCGTAATACGACTCATACCAAACACCTTGACAATAGTAGCCAAAGCACGTGCAGGTGAAACCTCATCGGTATTCTCTACGATACTTTGCCACGGCTGCATCACTTCGGTATAAGCGTTATTGAACGGTGAATTATACCATTGGCGATAAAGTTTATAACAGTCGTTATCTTCTGTTCCGGCATAATCCCACGTCTTGACAGGAGCAAAGTAGCTGGCAAATATGTCACCGGTCAGCATCTGAGTTTCCTCAAACAAACCGCCTTTATCCTTACCTACCACAAAAATGCCCCTCTCCATCTGTGTAAAGTAAGCTCCCGTTTTAAGGTTATCGCGTTCCATCTGCTCCGGAGTTACCTCATTCGGATTAATATTCCAACTTTCAAAATGGCTGGTGCAGGCTGTAAGCAGCAAGCCTCCGGCAAGCAACGTACCATTAACAACTTTTATATATTTTGATATCTGTTTCATCTTGTCGATTCTTTAGAAGTTAAGTTTAACAGAGAAGCCTAAATTACGCAGGCTCGGCAACATAAAATAGTCCATACCGCTGAAGTGTGTACCTGTACTTGCCGTCAGTTCAGGATCATAAGGGGCCTTACAATAGAACATGAACAAGTTGCGTCCGGTGAAGGCGACGTTCATGCTCTGAATCCAAGGAATTATCTTTTGAACGGGAACATCATAACCGAGAGACAATTCTGCAAGACGGACATTTGTAGCACTGTAGACATACATCGAGCCTACACCACTTCCCACAGTACTGTAATATTTCTGCACGGCTGGCACTTCGTGACCGTCAATCAATACATATCCTAAATCGCGCGCTGTAGCCGTAGCTTTGGAAACACCGTAAGCATCCATCAATGCTTGGGTCTGCGAAACAACCACACCACCGATACGAGCATTAATCAAACAGCTCAATGTCAGCCCTTTCCAAGAGAAGGAGTTACGCCATCCCATCATGTATTTAGCTTGAGAATTACCAGCATAAATCCAACCATCCTTACGTTCACCGGCTTTGTCGTCGATAGCCACTGTATTATTGACATAATCCACGTCAATATACCCGTGATGGTCTGTGCGAAGAGCAGTCACATACAAGTCACCGATAGAACCACCCTCAAAAAGACGTGACTTCACGATTTCAAGCCCCCCAAGATCCATCATGTCCTGGCTAACAACTTCTCCGCCTGACAGAGTGGTGGGCTTCAACAACTTTTTAATTTTGTTGCGATTGAGAGTGTAAGTGAACGTAGAGTTCCATTTCACCGGTCCGAGAGGCTGATTCAATGTCAGACTGGCTTCAATACCTTTGTTATCCACTTGTCCACCATTGATATAAATGGAAGAATAACCGGAAGATGAAGGGAGTGAAGGATTGAACAATTGGTTGTAGGTGGATGTCTTATATAAAGATACGTTCAACTCTAATTTATCGTTCCAAAAATGAGACTGCAAACCGACCTCCCACGCCTTGGTACGTTCCGGCTTAATATCTGTGTTAGGATACGTAGTAGCTGTCGTGGGAGAAGCCGACTCATACGGATAGGTCTGATAAGCAATATAACGTGTAGGAGCATTTCCTACCTCACTATACGAGCCACGCACTTTCAAGAAAGTAAATACATCGTTCTTGATAGGCAACAGTTCAGTCAGAATTGCGGAAAGACCTACCGATGGATAAGCGACTGACTTCGCATCGGTCCATGCCAAAGCAGAAGACCAGTCGACACGCCCAGTTACATCCAAATAAAGTTTGCTTTTCCATCCTAACTGTGCGGTAGCAAAAATAGACTGCGTCTGGTCATGATAACCATCTTGCTGAAACTTCACGGTAGACTGCATCAAATTAAGCGTTGTAAAGCTATTGGCTACCGAGTTCAAACTACCACCGACATCGAAATACTGGTAGTTGACATCTTGAATGCTGGTTCCCAGCGTAGCTGTTAATGAGAAATCACCAAAATATTTATCTATATTCAACATCACATCACCATAAAGCTGACGGGTAGAGGCATCGCCTTTGTAATAACCACCAAAGTCCTGGCAAAAGATATTATCGGTAGATGCCGAATATTTCTTTTCAAACAGAGCCGAGGTATAATCCATTTTAGCACGTGCACCTAATGTTATACCTTTAGTGATTTCAAAGTTCAAGCCCCCGCTTATAAGAAAACGATTCTTATGATTGACAAAATTGTCGCGGTTGACAATCCAATAGGGATTCTGCAAAGCAATCCCTTGATTACCCCACGGCCAATATTGTGTCTTGAAGTTACGAGTCTCATTATACATTTCGAACTGTTGAAGCATATCCAGGCTGTAGCTCGGTGACATCAGATAGACCGGAACTATCGGATTAAAGTACTGACCCTGTGATACCATATTCTGTTCGCGTACGTTCATATAGCTAGCACTCAAGTCAAGGCGTAAACGATCATTGAGCATACTAGTTGTATTCCGGATCGTGAAATTGTAACGATCCAACGTGTTATTCGGAACAATGCCCGCTGCATTGGTAGCAGCCATAGAAAGGAATGTCTGGTTCTTCTCATTACCATTACTGATAGTCAACGAGTTAGTTTCATTCCATCCTGTCTGATAGAAATCTAACGGATCGTAATTACTGGGTTGTCCCATTTTCTGCCCCCAACTTTTCAGTTCACCTGTCGTTGCACCATAAGTATTTTGAAACTCCGGAGTTACAAACGGATTGAAGAACGAGGTGTTATTAGCATAACTGACACGGAGTTTATCTTTCGTACCTTTTTTCGTGGTAATCATAATAACCCCATTAGCTGCATCGCTTCCATAAAGTGCAGAAGCGGCAGCACCACTTAATACAGACATCGTTTCAATATCTTCGGGATTAATCATGGAAGCACCGTCACCGGACTGCCCCATACCAGTCATAAAGTCATCCGGCTGTGTCGTTTCCAATGAAGGCATCGGAATGCCGTCAATTACATATAATGCATTATTATTTCCGGAAAGAGATTTTGCACCACGCATCACCACCTTTGCTCCGCCACCTATACCAGATGAACTGGAATTGATAACCACACCGGCTATTTTACCGGACAAGCTGTTTACAAAGTTGGCATCTTTAACACCAACAATTTCACTGGCAGATACTTCCTGCACATTATAAGAAAGTGCTTTCGCTTCTTTTCTAATACCAAGGGCGGTGACCACTACTTCGTTCAACACTTGCGAATCATCTTCCAAAGTAACATTCAAGACCGAACCGACAACAGGCAGTTCTTTTTTCTGATAACCCACATATGAAAATAACAACACCGGATTGGCAGTCTGAACAGTCAACGTATAATTTCCATCAAGATCCGTCACTGTTCCGTTAGTAGTTCCTTTCTCCACAATGGAAACGCCAATTAGCGGTTCTCCATTTTTATCAACTACCGTACCTTTAACGTTTTGTACCTTTTGCTGGGCAACTTCCGTTTCCTTAGCTGTCAGTACAATTTGATTATCCAGTATTTTATATTCAATATTGGTACCTTCAAAGACTTGCTTCAGTACTTGAAAAATATTTTTATCCGATACGGAAACCGTTATCCGGCGATTGAGATTCAGATTCTTGCTGTTAATAAAAAAGCCGAATCCGGATTCACGTTCAATCGTGTGCAGCACTTCTTCGATAGTACTGTTCTTCACGTTCAACGAAATAGAGTTTCTTTGTGCATATCCGTCAGACGCATAAGTCAGCCCAACAGAACAAACGAGCAGCATTAATAGTAATTTCATAGCCAATGATATTTCTTTTAAGGTTCGTCTAAGCGACTTTAATCCTCCAAGAAATTGGACGATACAATAATTTTGCATAGATTTGTAACGAGTTTAATTAGAAAATTGGTAGTTATACTTGTCTGCAAACAAGTAGTTCACAATTACTGAGGCTCATACGGGAAGATACGGCCAATATCGTCCCGTATTTTTGTCTTTAAGGATCTTTGTTTTTCATGGCAATAAGTTTTGTTTTTTAAGGTTTTATATTTTCCAATACTAAATAAATATCTCTATTTTTATCTTTTCTTTACCGGCAGTTCCATTATTGTTCAGATAACGCCAACGTACTTTTGAAGAGACACTGATAAAATTGAGTATCTGTTCTAGATTCCGGTTGGTAAATGTACCGGAGAATGAGTCGTCATGAGGAACATTCTCCCGAACGACAAATTCAGCATTGTATCTATCCGCTAAGATATCCAGTGCATCCCGTAGGGAGGTCTGCCGGAAAATGATTTTGCCATCTTTCCATGAAAGCTCCCTTTCACCGGAAGTTGTATAGAGTTCAGTCTTTCCATCCTGGAAATAATAGACCAGCTTCTGTCCCGGAGCCATCACAATATACTGCGGTTGCTGACTAGCGTTGTTAAATTCAAAATTAACTTTTCCTTCAACTAATGTAGTAATTACCTCATCGGCTTCTTTGTATGCCTTTACATTGAACTTTGTGCCCAGAACTTTTATGGCAGACTGGTGAGCCGTAGAGACTATAAACTGTTTTTCCGGATCTTTCCGAACATCAAAATAGGCTTCTCCGTCAAGTTCCACCTTACGTGTACGGGAAGAAAAACAATTCGGAAAAGTTAATGTACTTTTCCCATTCACCCATACTGTAGTTCCGTCAGCAAGTGTCACCAATGTGCGTTGTCCGGCAGGAACGTAAACAGTCTGCATTTCTATATCCTCTTTTTGGAGAACCTGTATCATTGCATAACTTAATCCGAAAGCTACAACAAATACTGCCGCAATCCGCAAGATTCGTTGTGTAACAGGATGCAATGAAATTGTCTTTTTTGTCTTCTTTGAGAATGCGTCTGTGTCTTGCCATATGAATGCATCATAACTCTTACGAAGAGAAATGAATTCTTTAAGATTGGCTGCATCTGCATCAATCCATGTAGCAACGTCTTCCTTTTCCTTTTGGGATGCCTTGCCTGCAATATATTTTAATAGTAATTCCTTATCCATACAATAAATAATTTATAAGTTATGAGAATAGGGGTATTATTCCCCCTTTCATTAAGAATACCACTCACTAAAGAGATTCCCTAGTAAGAAATGTGATTTTTTTGTTAGTGCTTAAAAAAATAGCAAACAAGGAGGCCTTTTCCTTCTTTTCAGATGAAAAAGAAAAGGAATGGAGCATAATCTTTTAGATTATCACGCAGCATTTTAACTGCTCTGCTGATATGATATTCTACTCCTTTTACACTAATGCCCAGTTCTTCGGCTATTTCTTTATGGGATTTTCCATCTAGGCGATCGTGGATGAAAGCAATACGAGTTTTTTCCGGCATACTCTCTAGTAATGCATGCACTTTTGCCCGTAATTCTTCTGATAATATTTCCTTCGGGTCACATGCTTCCAATGTTGATATACGAATTTCCAATTCACGCTGTCCCTTATCAAGCAAAGTTTGAAAAACATTCTCTTGTGCTTGTATATGTTTCAGGTAATTGAGTGATTTGCTGCGAATATAAGTAATCAAAATCGCTTCAACACTTGGGATTTCCCGTTCTTTACTTAGTTCCCATAAATGGATAATGGCTTCTGATACAATATCTTCTGCTACTAAATCATTATGGACATAGGACAAGGTAAATAGGAAGGCTTTCCTATAATAAGCAGTATATATCGAGTTGAAATTGATTTGAGCCATTCCAGTATATCCATAAGTATTAAACGCTGCAAAGAAATACATTTTACTCATAAAAAGGAAACTTTTTAGAGAAAATTTAAATTTAGCTAAAATACCTTTTCCTTATAAAGAAGAAAAGAAATGCCTTGATTATAATTTGCACGTCAGCATTAATCTTCCTTCTGAGGTACTGGCAAAAACATTTAGATGGAAAAGATATAAACAGGGTAAATAGTAACTTCTTCATAAAACAAACATAAATAAAAGAAACCTGCTTACCCAAA